>ERZ808259.724-NODE-724-length-11548-cov-3.172540_pt1 | contig 11548 bp, 14 predicted proteins | sample MGYA00521279_ERZ808259 | MGnify/ENA primary metagenome ERZ808259 (study PRJEB31516, sample SAMN03275586) | gut metagenome | biome: mammalia-associated habitat; material: feces | host: Papio cynocephalus | place: Kenya | collected 2012-07-27 ... | reverse complement strand
CTGCGATATGTGCCTGCGCGAGATCGACTATGAAGAAGACGGCGTGAATCTGGATTTCAACCGCTTCGGCACGGTCAGATTTAAGCGGGGGCAGGACCTCGAAAAGCAGCTGTGCAAGAGCTGCGCCCAGAGGGTGTGTGACTACGTTGACGCCGAGGCGATGGAGGCGATGCGGAATGAGTAAAGCTGTACTTATCAGCATCCGTCCGGAGTGGTGTCAAAAGATCGCTTCCGGCGAAAAGACCATCGAGGTCAGAAAGAACCGGCCAAAGCTGGCCCCACCCTTCAAGTGCTATATCTACTGCACGCAGAACAAGCACCTTGCATTTATGCAGAACCAGACAGGCACAAACCTGATAGCCTGCATGGATGCGGAGACGGCAATCCCGGTCGGCGGCTTTGTAGGGAATGGGAAAGTCATTGGAGAGTTTACGTGCAAGGGCTTCATCCCGTTCAGCCATGGCCGCCCGTGCTTCGTGACGGGGACGCCGGAGGAGATCGAGCGGATGGCCTGCCTGACGCGCAAGGAAATATGGAAGTATGCGCCGGAGGGCAATCCTATCGGCTGGCGTATCTCCGACCTTTTGATTTATGACACGCCGCGCGAGCTGGGAGAGTTTACAGGGCTGCGTGAGACGAGATTTGGCGCGGAACCGGTGACAATCAAGCGCCCGCCGCAGAGCTGGTGCTATGTGGAGGAGCAGACATGAGCGGAGAAGAAATTGTGAACGCCCTGCGTCCAGTACCAGAGCAGCACCGGCATCATCTTTTACATGGGATACGACGTGTTCCGCGGACTTGTGGAGCGCGGAAGGATCACTCCCCTCTCGCCGGAGGGAGAAGAAACACTGAAAGGAGAACCAACATGAGCAGCGCAAGAAACCACCAGAAGAGGAGCCACCGAAGCTACCGCGTGACGAAGAGCATCTGCGCCGGCGCGGCGAGGAAGGCGTGGGTCACGCCGCAGTACAGCCCGAAGCAGAGCGGGCTGCTGGCGCTGGTCCGCCGCCTGATCCACGGCCGCGCGCAGCGCACGGCGGACCGCAAGCGCGTCGAGAAGCGCACAGAGCGTCAGCACCGCGAGGGCTGAGAGAAAGGAGAATTTATCATGATGAATGAGACCTGCAACATCTGCGCTCCGCAGGAAGCGCCGGCCATTCTCTCCGTTACGGAGGAAAATGCAAAAATGATCGAGCTTGCCAGCGCCCGCGTTGAGGGTATTTTGCACAAGCTGCGCGGAGAGAAGCCCGTCCGCCCGAATGAGGGATGCAGCGTGGAACCGCCCGCCTTCGGCGCGCTGCGGCTGCTGACCGAAAGTCAGCAGAGGCGGCTCAACCGCCTGCTGAACAGCATCGAAGAGCTGGACAGTCTGATTTGAAAAGGAGTAAGGACATGAAAAAGTACATCGGCACCAAGATCATCGAAGCGGAGCCTGCCTACCGCGTGGCAGACGCGGAGGGAAACGTCCGCGTCGTCACGGAGGCGGCGGAGGCGAAGCGCTGCGGCACCGTGGACCTCGGCTACAAGGTCCGTTATCCGGACGGCTACGAGAGCTTCAGTCCGAAGGGCGCGTTCGACGACGCCTACCATCCCATCAACGGCATGAATTTCGGCCTTGCCATCGAGGCCATGCGCAAGGGCTTCCGCGTGTGCAGAAGAGGCTGGAACGGCAAGGGCATCTTCATTGAGCTTCAGGTACCGGACGCCTACAGCAAAATGACAAGCCCCTACATCTACATCGACACGACCGGCTTGCAGACGCAGAACACCGAGGCGCCGAAGAGCCGCGTGCCGTGGCTGGCGAGCCAGACCGATATGCTGGCCGAGGATTGGGAGATCTTCGCCTAAACGTAAAGACGGCGAGAGAGGAAGTGAGCAAATGTTCCGATACAAGAAAAGCGTGCCGGTGAGCTATGAGCGGCAGGGGTATATCTACTTCGCCTCGCGCCTCTACCGCGAGCTGACGGAGGAGCAGCAGCGGAAGCTGCTGAACCTGTGCCTGCAATGCGGCGGCGAGCACTACCGGGCGCTCTTCGAGTTCGTGACGACGGACGCCGGCGCGACGGCCGTGTGCATGAAGCACTTCCTCTCTCGCTCCACGCTGGAGCGAGCCGTGCGGCGGTATTATGAAAGTTTTCCACAGAAACTCTGATCTGCCGGCCTTTTCGTTACCGGTGCATGAGCCGGTGGCCGGCTGTTTTCTCCTCCATAATATATGATGTGCCTCCCCTGCAAAGCATCACGCCGCCGAAGGGAACGTGCCGGACGCCGGGCCGGCTGCAAGCGGTGCTCCAGTGCAATTCTGGTGAGCGGGGATACAGAGCCATCCGGTTCTGTATGGAGGAGCTGTGCGGCAGCTCCTCCATAGAAAACCGGATACACATATATCAATAACGCGCGCGTGCGCGTTATCGGAGTTCTTAGAGCGTTAGGTTTACGACCATTCTCCCCATTCGGAGAAAATGGAGGGCTGTTTTTCATGGCAAACGGGTATTGGGTGATCCGAACGTACACGGCGGGCGCCGTGGGCGAGAAAATCAAATACTGGGTCCCCGGAGAGAAGCCGACGAAATCGGAGCGGAAGATCAAGAGCGACATCAAGCAGGTGCAGCGCAACGAGGCGAACGCGGAGAAGGCGCTGGCGCGATTGATCCATGCAAACTTCACGCCGCGGGACTATCTGCTGCAATTCAGCTACACCGAGGAGGCGCTGGAAAAGCTCCGCGCCGGAGAACGGACGGAGGAGGAGCTGTTCGAGGCGGCGGATCACCAGCTCAAGCTGTGGGCGAAGCGGACGCGCAGGGCGTGCAAGGCGCTCGGCATCCCCTTCCGCTACATACCCTTCACCTCGGACCTCGACGGCAAGACGGGCGAGGTGGTGCGCGTGCATCATCACATCATCGTGAACGCGGAGGCGGCGGAGATCGCGCTGGAAAAGTGGAGCGCGGGCAGCACGCACCGCGAGCATCTGTACGATCAGGTGGACCAGACGCCTCTGGCCCACTATCTGCTCGCGCAGGTGCGCCACCGTCCGAACGAGAAGAAATACTCCCCGAGCCGCAACCTGATCGTTCCCCAGCCGAAGGATCGCATCGCCGTTTCGGGCGCCGAGCTTCAGGTGCCGCGCGGCGGCCAGCTGCTCCTGCGCGCCGGCTGGATGCCTGGGATGCCGCAGTACATCCGCTACATCGTGCCGGAGGTCGGAAAGATCCGCCGCGGCGAAGCGCCGCCGGACAAAGCAAGAGAATAAGACGCACGGAACGCTCGCGCCCTGACGGCGGGAGCGCCCTCGGCATACCGGAAAGCAGGCTTGGAGCCTGCTTTTTTCGTTTGTCAAGAGGGAAGATGAAAAATTCTGCCGATTTTGGAAAAGTTGACGGTTCGTGACGCGGCTTTTTTGGTACGGTAACGGAAAGAGGAGGCAAAAGCGGCCGGAAAGGAGGGCTGCGGCATGAGCAGACCGAGAAAATACACGCCGAACACGCTGAAAAAAGCCGTGAACGGCTACTTCGACAGCATTTCCCGCCTCGTCCCGCTCACGGAGAAAAGGAACACGGGGCGCAAGGACAGCGACGGCCATGTGATCTACGAGGAAGTCCCCGTCCTCAACCGTCTCGGCGTGCAGGCGACGGTGCTTGAATACCTCGTGCCGCCGACGGTCGGCGGGCTGTGCGAGCACCTCGGCATCCACCGCTCGACCTGGGCGGACTACTGCGACACAGAGCTGCATCCGGAGTTTTCCGACACGACAACGCACGCGCGGGGGCGTATGCGCGCGTGGCTGGAGGAACAGCTGCTCACGCGCAAGGACGTAAAGGGCATCGTATTCGACCTGCAAAATAACTACGGCTACCACGACAAGAAGGAGATCGAGCTGGGCGGCCGAGCGGCGAAGGCCGTGACGGCGGCCTCCATGCCGCTTGAGGAGCGGCAGAGCGTGCTGGAGGAGCTGATGCGCGAGTTCAGCGAAAACGATGGCGACGCTTGAGCAAAAGCTGGACGTGGCGCTGTGGTGGAAGCAAATGCGCGAGACGAACAACGCGCACTTTCTCCCTCTCCTGTTCGACAAGCACCGCTTTCTGGTGCTCAAGGGCGGCGGCGGTTCCGGCAAGTCCATCTTCGCCGGCCGCAAGATCTTAGAGCGCGTCACGAATGAGCCGGGGCACCGCTATCTGGTGGTGCGAAAGGTCGCAAAGACGCTGCGCGAGAGCTGCTTCGAGCAGCTCAAGAAGCAGGCATACGAATACTACGCCGACCAGATCGCCTTTATCCCAAAGGGCAAGGGCAGCGATATGTATATCCGCTTCAAAAACGGCAGCGAGATCCTGTTTGCGGGTCTCGACGACGTGGAGAAGCTCAAATCCATCTTCGACATCACGGGCATCTGGATCGAGGAGGCGAGCGAGCTGGAGGAGGGTGACTTCAACCAGCTCGACATCCGACTCCGCACGGAGTTCCCCTTCTACCTCCAGATGATCCTGACGTTCAACCCGATCTCGATCACGCATTGGCTCAAAAAGCGTTTCTTCGACACGAAGGACCCGCGCGCAACGGTCCACGAGAGCACCTACAAGGACAATCGCTTCCTCACGCCGGAGGCGCGCATCACGCTCGAAGCCTTCCGTGAGACGGACGAGTATTACTACATGGTCTACTGCCTCGGTCAATGGGGCGTGACCGGAAAGACGGTATTCAACGGCAAGGCGGTCGCCGAGCGGCTCGCCTACGTCGAAGGGCAGGGCTGGCGCAAGCGCGGCTATTTCGCCTATACGCTCGCCCCCGACGATATCCACGTCAGCGAGTGGCATTGGGAGGACGACGAGAACGGCCCCGTTATCCTCTACGCCGAGCCGACCGAGGGCAGGCCCTACGTCGTCGGCGGCGACACGGCGGGCGATTATTTCGTCGGGCAGGTACTCGACAACATCACGGGCCGACAGGTGTGCGTGCTGCGCCATCGCTACGACGAGGACACCTACGCGCGGCAGATGTACTGCCTCGGGCGCTATTACAACGACGCCCTACTCGGCATCGAGACCAACTTCTCCACCTACCCCGTCAAGCTGCTCGCCCTGATGGGCTACCCGAAGCTCTACGTCCGCGAGGTGGAGGACGACTACACCGGACGGATCAAGCAGGCCTACGGCTTCCAGACGAACCGGACCACGCGGCCGGTGATCCTCTCGGAGCTGATCCGCGTTTTGCGCGAGAGTATGGCGAGCATCAACGACCGCGACACGCTTCTGGAGATGCTCACCTTCGTGCGGCGGGAGAAGGACCTGCAGGGCGAGGCCGAGAGCGGCGCGCACGACGACTGTGTGCTGGCCCTCGCCATCGCGCACTACATCCGGCCGCAGCAGACGATGGAGGTCAAGCGGCCGAGGGGACAGGGCGTGAGATGGTCGAAGGACCTATGGGACGACTACAACAAGGCCACGCCGGCGGAGCGCGAAGCGATGATCCGCCTGTGGGGCAGACCGGAATAGGAGGAAAGCATGGAAAGGAAGATCAGCGAAAAGCTCGCACGCTGGCAAGAGAGATTGCAGCAGAGCGACAACGAGTGGAAAAGCGAAGTAGACGACATGGACAAGCGCGAGAAGCTCTACAACGGCGACCGCACACTCTCCCCACTCGTCGAGGGCGACACGAAGCGCAACGGGCAGCCGAAGAAAACGAGCCATGTGCGCAACATCATCTTCGAGAACATCGAAAGCCAGGTCTCCTCGACCATCCCGCAGCCGAAGGTAACGCCGCGGCGGAAGAAGGACGAACGGCTCGCCAACATCATCGAGCACTTCCTGCGCAACGAGCTGGACCGCCTGCCCTTTGAGACGATCAACGACATGGCCGAGCGCACGGTGCCTATTCAGGGCGGCACAGGCTTCCTGGTGGAGTGGGACAACACGAAGCGCACGCACTCCACCGTGGGCGAGATCGCGGTGACGCTGCTGCATCCGAAGCAGTTCGGCCCGCAGCCCGGTGTTTATACCGGCATCCGCGACATGGACTGGTTCATCACGAAGATGCCGACGACGAAGGACGCCATCCGGCGGAAGTACGGCGTGGACCTCACGGACGAGGGCGAGAGCGAGCCGGACATCCGCTCGGCGGACGGCGAGAGCCAGACCGACGACAGCCTGACGCTCTACATCGGCTTCGAGATCAACGAGCGCGGCGGCATCAACCGCTACGAATGGGTGAACGATATCGAGCTTTTGGACCTGACGGACTATCAGGCGCGGCGTCAGCCGATCTGCAAGAAGTGCGGCAGGGTCCGGCCGCTGCGCGGGCAGGTGCTCGGCGCGGAGACGCAGGAGGGAAACCTGCTGCCCGATCCCATGCGGGGCTTCGCCGGCGGATTGATCCCGCAGGAGCTTTCTGAGCAGGAGATCGCGGGCGGGCTGATGGCCGAGGAGATGGCCGGCGGCGTGCCGCTGGACGCGATCCCCGTGGACGCGCAGGAGCCGAAGCCGGAGCGCTACGACGGCGGACCGTGCCCGTGGTGCGGCGCGGACGACTGGACGACGAAGGAGCAGGAATACGAGCAGATCCTTCTGCCGGTCGAAACGGCGCTCGGCAATCACATCGACGGCGCGGCGCCTGGGCTGGACGAATACGGAAATCCGGTGATGAAGCCGACGATGGTGCCGTTCTACAAGCCGGACCTCTACCCCATCGTTTTACAGAAGAGCGTGAGCGTTTACGGCAAGCTCCTCGGCAACAGCGATGTTGACGTGATCGCGGACCAGCAGAACACCATCAACCGCATCGAGCAGAAGATCATCGACCGGCTCGTGAAGGCAGGCACGAGGATCACGCTGCCGGACAATGCGACGCTGCGCACCGATCCCGAGGATGGCGAGCGCTGGTACATCGGCTCGCCTGCGGACAAGGCGCTCATCGGCGTCTACGACTTCAAGGGCGACCTTCAGTACGAGCTGCTCTACCTTGCCAACGTCTACGAGGAGGCGCGGCAGATCCTCGGCATCACGGACAGCTTTCAGGGCCGGCAGGACTCCACCGCGACGAGCGGCAAGGCCAAGGAGTTCTCAGCTGCGCAGGCGGCGGGCCGACTGGAGAGCAAGCGCGTGATGAAGGACGCGGCCTACGCGGAGCTTTTCGAGATGATGTTCAAGTATGCCCTCGCCTACTCGGACGAGCCGCGCAGCGTGACCTACAAGGACAGCCGCGGCGAGACGGTGTACGAGGAGTTCAACCGTTACGACTTTCTGGAGCAGGACGCCGACGGCGGCTGGCATTGGAACGACCAGTTCCTCTTCAGCTGCGACACCTCGGCTCCGCTGGCCTCGAACCGCGAGGCGATGTGGCAGGAGACACGGCAGAACCTTCAGACCGGAGCCTTCGGCGATCCCGGCCAGACCGAAACGCTCATCCTGTTCTGGTCGAAGATGGAGGAGCTGCACTACCCAGGGGCCGCGAGCACGAAGAAGTATCTCGAAGAGAAGCTCTCGCGCGAGCAGCAGATGCAGGCCCAGCAAATGCAGATGCAGATGCAAATGCAGCAGGCGCAGGCCGTACAGCAGGTCGAGGCGCAGGCGCGGCAGGACGCGCTGAATGAGGTCAATACGCGGACGCGCGTTTGATAGATCGCGCGGCAGCACGCCGCGACGACAGAGGAAAGGAGGATGCGTCATGCAGGACAACGGCTACGCCGGCAAGATCAAGAACGGCGGCACACAGGTCGTCAAGGCTCCCAAGCAGACCACGGACGCCAAGAAGGGCACGGTCAAGACGGGCGGCGACCTCCGCAGCGGCAAGAAGTAAGACCCACGCGGCCGGAGGGCCGCACAAATCGCATGGAATAGCGGGAAAATCCACCGTCCGAAAGGACGCAGGAGAAGTATATGAGCTTCACCGAACAGCAGCTTTGCGACGCCTTGGGCGTAGGCGCGAAAGAGCCGGAGATCGCCGATCCGGCAAAGGCGGCGCAGGGACCGACCGAAGAAGGCGCGAGAGAGCCGGAGACCGCCGAACCGGCAGAGGGAGGGACCGAGGCGCAGGAGCCGACGGGCGCGCAGGCGGCACAGGAGCCGCAGGGCGAGCCGAAGGCAAGCGCGCAGGCAGGACAGCAGACCGAGGAGCAGCGCCGCGAAATGGCGGCACAGCGCCGCCGTGAGGAGCAGCAGGCCGCCATCGACGCGGCCGTGCAGAAGGCACGCGAGGAGGAACAGCAGAGGTCCAAAGCGGAAATGGACGACTTTTTCTCCAAGGCCGGCCTGAAGAACACCATCACGGGCGAGCCGATCCGCAACATTGAGGAGTTCCGCGGCTGGAAGGAGTCGTATGACGCCGCCAAGCTGCAGGAGGACCTCAAGGCCGGACGGCTGACGCCGGAAAGCCTGGATGCTGCGATCCAGAAAAGCCCTGCCGTACAGAAGGCGGAGGAGATCCTTCGCCGCAGCGAAGAAGCCGAACGGGCGGCCGAGGAAGCGAAGGCCCAGGCTGAGATCAACGAGCAGATCAGCGAGATCGGAAAGCTCGATCCGAGCATCAAGACCGTGCGCGACCTGCTCACGATGCCGAAGGCCAAGGAGTTTTACGAGTATGTGAAACGAGGCAACAACTACCTCGACGCCTATTACCTTGCAACCAGAGGCGAGCGCGAAGCCAGGATGGCAGAAGCCGGACGCCAGCAGGCCCTCGCCAACGCGAGGAGCAAGGACCATCTCACCGCCTCCGGCACGGGGCGCTCTGACGCACAGCCGAGCGTTTCGGCGGAGGACATGGCGATGTTCCGCCTGTTCAATCCGGACTGCACCGAGGCACAGGTGCAAGCCTACATGAAAAAGAAAACAGGAGGTTAAAAAACCATGAAGGGTTTCTTTCCCGATCAGTCCGACCACGGGGCGGTCACTCCGTTTGAGTATCTCCCGGCAAGTGCGATCACGCCGAAGGCGGGCCTTGCGCTCGTTCTGACGAACGGCCTGCTCGCACTTGCGACCGGCACCACCGCGCCGACCTACATCTGCATGAAGGATGCGGATGCGGCGGTCACGGCGGGCACGATCATCCCCGTTGTCCGCGTGGACAAGGACCGCATTTATGAAACGACCAACAGCGCCGCATTTTCCAGCGCGAAGATCGGCCAGAAGGTCACGCTGCACACCGACGGTTTGCAGGTGACCGCGACCACGACCGGCGGCGTCGCCGAGATCGTGGACTTCGACGACAAGGCCAAGAGCGGCACGGGCGGCACCGTCCACGTCCGCTTCTAAGCCAGGAAAGGAGAACAGACTATGAAGATCGTATTTTCCGAAGGCTCGGGCCTGAACGACTCCGTATACGGCAAGTGTCAGGCGCCGATCCGTATGTTCCTTGAACAGCGCGGCGAGCAGTTCGAGCAGCAGAGCGTCCTGAAGGACCTGTTCCTGATGGGTACCTCCGACAACTACGGCGATATGCTCACCACCATGACCGCCATGAGCGGCTTCGAGCCGGTCGGCGAGAACGGTGCGTATCCCGCGGACGGTATGCAGGAGGGCTACCGCAAGCTGCTGGTCTATGACACCTGGAAGGACTCCTTCGCCATCTCCGCGGAGATGATCGAGGACTCCAAGCTCATGGACCTCAAGAAGCAGCCTGCCGCCTTCCTCACCGGCTACAACCGCACGCGCGAGATGTTCGGCGCGGCTCTGCTGGGCAACGCCATCCGCGGAAATGCCACGGCGCAGTACCACGGCAAGAGCTTTGACATCAACGCGGCGGACGGCGTGACGCTGTTCCACACGGCGCATCCCCCGAAGGTCGCCGGCGACAACCAGTGCAACAGCTTCAAGGACGAGTTCAGCGTGGACGCGCTCGGCAAGCTGGAGAGCGCGATGCACCTGTTCCGCGGCGACAACGACGAGATCCTCGACGTGGCACCCGACACCATCGTAATCCCCGAGAACGCGGATCTGAAGAAGGCGGTATTCGCGGCCATCGGCGCGGACAAGGACCCCGTGACGGCCAACAACGCCTTCAACTACCAGTACGGCCGCTGGACCGTGATCGTGTGGAGCTACCTCAACCAGTTCATCACGGCCGGCACGAAGCCCTGGCTGCTGCTCGACAGCAAGTACAACAAGACCTACGGCGGCGCGGTGTGGAATGACCGCATCCAGCTCGCGGTGCGCTCGACCATCGACGAGAACACCGACGCGAACGTGTGGCGCGGCCGCTCCCGCTTCAATGCCACCTTCAACGACTGGCGCGCGTTTGCCGCGGGCGGCATCGCAAGCGGCAACGAGCTTCCTTAACGGAGGTGCCGCATGGAGAACGCGACGAGACTTCAGAACCTTGAGGTCCTGGGCGACCTTGAGGTCCACGGCGCGACGAAGAACGGCGGCATGAAGGAGGCCGATTTCAAGGTCACGGCGGCGGATGCCGCTGCCGCGGCCGGAGCGGCTCCGACCAAGGCCGAGTTCGATGCCGTCGTGACGCTTGTGAACGAGCTGAAGGCCAAGCACAACAAGCTGGTGAAGCAGCTCGCCACCGGCAAGGCAACCTGATACGACCGGAGAGGGCGGGGCGCAGCGCCCTGCCCTCTCTCTTTTGGAGGCAACCATGAAGCACAAGATCTGCATTTATGCCATCGCCAGAAACGAAGAGCCGTTCGTGGACCGCTTCTGCGACGCGGCGGCGGAGGCGGACTACGTCGCGGTGCTGGACACCGGATCGACCGACCGGACCGTGGAAAAGCTCTCCGACCGCGGCGTGATCGTCCGTCAGACGACCGTCGAGCCGTGGCGCTTCGACGTGGCGCGCAACCTGTCCATGCTGCTGATCCCGCACGACACAGACCTCTGCGTGTGCGTGGATCTCGACGAGGTGCTGCTGCCCGGGTGGCGCGCAGCCCTGGAAAAAGCGTGGACGGAGGACGCCGAGACGGGCACCTACCGCTGCATCTGCTCGCGCAACGCGGACGGAAGCGAGGGCACGGCCTTTCTGCGCGAGAAGATCCACCGACCGAAGTGCGCGACGTGGAAGTACCCCGTGCATGAGGTCCTCGTTCCCTCCGACGGCAGGCCCTTCTTCCGCTGTGTGAACGTGGAGGGCATGGCGGCGGAGCACCTGCCCGACGAGCGCAAGAGCCGCGCACAGTATCTTCCGCTGCTGGAGCTGGCGGCACAGGAAGCACCGCAGGACGCGCGCTGTGCGCATTATCTCGGCAGGGAGTATCTTTACCGCGGGATGTTCCAAAAGGCCGCAGAGGAGCTGAAAAGGCACCTCGCGCTGCCCTCCGCGGTGTGGGACGAGGAAAGAGCCGCGTCCATGCGCTATCTCTCGGCGTGTATGCACGCGCTGGGCGACAAGCGGAGCGCGATGTGCTGGGCGATGCGCGCCATCGCGGAAGTGCCCGAGCAGCGCGAAAACTGGTACGAGGCCGAGAAGGCCGCCTACCATGCGGAAAACTGGGAGGGCGTCGTCTACTACGGCCGGAGGGCGCTGCACATCACCACAAAGAGCCGGAGCGCCATCAACGAGGCGGAGGCATGGGGCGCGGCGCCGTGGGACCTTCTCTCCATCGGGCTGTGGCACACGGGCG
>ERZ808259.722-NODE-722-length-11584-cov-8.841183_pt1 | contig 11584 bp, 16 predicted proteins | sample MGYA00521279_ERZ808259 | MGnify/ENA primary metagenome ERZ808259 (study PRJEB31516, sample SAMN03275586) | gut metagenome | biome: mammalia-associated habitat; material: feces | host: Papio cynocephalus | place: Kenya | collected 2012-07-27 ... | reverse complement strand
CAGCACTCACTGGAAAGCGAGTGGTAACAGTTTCCCCAAAGTGGACAAGTCAGATTGACAGCAGAAATGGCAAACGTGACGGCAAGCGTCATGGTTGCAGATATTACTGCTCGGATGGAATTGTTTTGGATGCTGACTGGAACGCAGCCCGAAACATCGCAATACGTTCCAAACACCCGACATCGAACATATTGCCGCTCGACGGCAAATTGCAGTTCTTTGTCGGCAGGTGCAAGTCAATGCACCAATGCGGGTGAAAGCCCTTGCAAGCCACTAAGTCTTTAGCTTAGTGGTAATTGACTCATTACTTGCTTTTTCTTTTTGCTGCACGTTCCGTTTTCTGACGTTCCTTCTCTTCTTTTTCTTCCTCTTCAATTTGAATGATGGCATGTACACCTGCCTCTGCTGCATTGAGCAACTCATCTCCCCATTTTGCACGTCCATCGATAGACACGTCAATGTGAGGACATCCAATTGTAATCTTATCTTTTTCTGTATCAAAATTGACTTGGTTAAATGCATCTCTAATAAGAATTTCCTTCTGCCTATCTTCAAGCATATCAAATGCCCGTTCATATATAAAGATATTTACAGTGTCAGGTTTATTTGTCTTCCATTTAGTTACAGGATTATCAAGTTGTACTTTGATAAGCTGTTTATCCTTAACCTTTCCAATACCTTCAATATGAACATAATTGTGTAAACCAAGTTCTTCTGAAATTCTCTGTATTAATTCCGCATTCTCTTCCGATAAATTACTAAATTGTGCCATAATTCAATCACTTTTTTAATTGTTAAACCTTAATTTTTTTTGCAAATGTACTACTTATTTTTGTAACCACAAACTTTCAGTATGATATTTATTTCTAAATAATGATTGTTTTAACAAGATTTAATATATGAAAAGTTTAGCAAGAATGCTTAGAGAACAAGCTGAACGTGAACAGCGAAAAGCTGAAAAAGAGCGCATTAAGAAAGAAAAGGAAGAAGAAAAAAAGCGTTTGAAACGTATAGAACATAAAAAGAAACTCAAACATAAACAAAATCAAAGATACTATAAAAAAGTAAAAGCGAAACGTTTGCAGGAGAGAAAGGAAAAAGGTGATAAGAAAGCCTATCATATGGTTGTGATTATGAAAAACTACAAACGTAAAAAGAGGCTTGGTTTTTCATGGTGGATGACTGATGCTTATGACATGTACAATAAAGCTATTGAGGAAAATCAGGCGACAGTTAAATTTCCCGTTCAAATACATGAGGGAAATGAAAAAAGACAAAAAGATGGTGAACGAAGCATTAATGCAACCTATGAGATAATGATATTACAGAGAACTCCTGAAGGGCAGCAAATAAACAGTTTTCGAAACAAATCGGGCAAATTCATTCCTAATATTATTATAGATGATGAGAATTACACTATCATTGCAAAACATGAATGGCTTGTAGAGGAAACTTTCAATGTCTATGGCTATCACCCTGTAAAAGATAGAAAAACTTTTGATTTCGTTCTCAATGAAATGGTATTGAAAGATTGCGAAAGGGATAATATAAAACGTATATTCTCATTCAATAATAGGGTTTTAATTCAGTATGACAGTGATATTGATATCATAACGTGTAAGACTGCTTTCGACGCAAAAAGGCTTTATAGTGAGCTTAAAAAGGCTACTGATGGTAACAAATTTCTTATATTTACAGAAGGTATGACAAGCAAGAATATCTCTACTTGGGTATTGAATAAATTGGAGGAGAAAACTGGATGGAAACGTTCCTCTTGCAAAAGAATTCACACGTTATAATATATAAAAGACGGGGATTATTCCTCTTCCTCGTCTTTTTCTTCCATTCTAAAATTAATCCCGTTTATTGTTGCGGTTACAACATTGGTGTGTTTGAATTTCGTACTTGGGCTTGTCATTCTATGTAGTTCCAAGTCTATCATTTCCAAATCACGACTTGACATTTTCATTACAATCTGAATGTCTTTTGATATATGTTCTACTTTGCTATCTTTGAACAACTCTGCCACATTATATAAATCATTGAATGTCATCTTTCGTAATCCCCAATATAATTTTTATTTTATCAACAAATTCTCTCCACTTTACCTTAATAGGTTTTTTCTTTTTAATAGGCTTTACATAAGAAGTAATCGGTACATCTTTCATTTGCTGCTTAAGTTGTTTTGCTATTGCAAGTTTTGAAACTTCCAATTGTATTTTTATTGCTTCCTTGTCTTGTTTGACTGCCTCTAATTCCCTATTCAATAAATAATCACTCATTTTATTGTTCTTCGTCTGTATAAGTTATTCCCATTCTTTCCAACGCTTCATCCAAATGATGTAACAATAATGTCATTCCTGCTGTCACAGCCATGTCAAGAGGTATTATCAGCCACCATAACCCAGTTGAGCCTAATATGATATTGAAAGGCGTAAATGGAACTGATATCCACAGATAATTGATAGTTGAGAACATGATACCAAGCCAACACGAACAACAAGCAACGCAAGTAAACAATTCTCCTATATGAGGATGTATCTTATGCGCTATTGCCCTAATGTATTCAAATATATGTAGAAAACCATCATAATATATGAGCAGTTCTGCCAATCCGAATACACAAATAAAATAAATGATAATCGTTACAATCTCCATAATATTCCCTTTATATATTTTGCATTATTTATTTTTTCCTTGTTTTTCTTTGACAGCTTGTTCTATCATCTTATCAATCTCTGTCGGTTCTTTAACCTTGCTGTTTGTTTCTTCCAATGATACCATATTTTCTTCTTTTACTGGTTCTGTTATCACTTCTTCCTGTTTGTTTTCAGACGGGGTTTGTTTGCCATTGGCTGCATCGTTTACTTCTGTTATATTATTCTCTTTTTCTTCTGCTATCTTTTTCTTTGGAAGTTTTTTCTTTTTCATCTTAAATTCCATAGTTCTCAACGTTTGCAAATCTTCTTCCAAGAAAATCTTTCTCATTTCATCAATCTTCTGCTTGAATAACTCGGATTTGGCTTCAATATCCTTATTATATTCGATTGTTTCATCTATAAGTTCAAATACTTTCTCTACATCCATTTGCAGAGGTACCCAGTAGAATTGTCTTCCGTTTTCCGAAGTAGTTTGGATATCACTGGAATTTATTTCCAATACAGTCCAATCTTTCGGATATTCCAAACTGATTATGACAGTACCTTCATATATGTTGAAATTTATCTTGTATGAAGATAAACGTATTAATTGTTCATTTAAAGTCATATATTATATTATTGCAATTAACAAGGTTATTATATATGAAATGGAACACCACACAAAAAATGTTCTCCATGCACCTATCTTGTATTCTTTCAATAGTCTGAAACATTTGACAATATGAAGACTTTCCCTTATGATATTCAATATTGCCATCACCAACAGAAAAATTATTAAATTTGTAATAGTAATCATCGTATATTAAAATAAACTTAATATCAATATACGAAAAAGGACAATCATAATCAATGTTTTTTGACTATAAATTATCCTTCTAAAAATATATAATATATGGAAACTTACTTATTGAAATTCCATCCAATGCTAAAACCAACGGATATGTCTGGTTTCTTGTTGAATACTCCATAACCGACACTTATTGACGGCCCATAATAGACGTTATCCCAAAATTTCTTCTTGTTATGCCATGTTGTGACATCTTCAATCTCCGCATTGGGGGAATGTCCAATTATTGTAGTAACATTACCATTGTTTTCAGTATTGACTATGGTAAATTTGTCATTTAACTCAAAATTTGTCTTATGCCATTTCAATTCTTTGGCTTTGATTGCCAAATCATATCTTAACGTGTCATTGTCGTATGTATACTTATAAACAGAATCATTCCCTACGTCAATGGAAGAAACATAAACAGTGTCAGTTTTAAACCTATATACATATTTTATCTCGACGGCACTCTCCAAGTTGCTCAAATTTTTAATGGAATCGTATAAGGCTTTATTTTCTTTTTCCAATTCCTTTAATTTCTGGCTTTCATACGTTTTGACATAAGTATTGTCGGTTTGTACAATAGTTTCTTGTTTTGTACTGTCTTTCCTGTCATTGAAAAACATATACACACAAGTCCCTAATAGAATTACTATTACAATCCATTGCACTATGGTTATTATTTTTTTGACACGCTCCGACATAATATAATTACAAACCTTGATTACTTATTGTTTTTCTTCTCCATATCCTTTAACTCATTAATAAGTTTGGGAAGTGCTTCATCTTCGTGTTTTCTACTTTCGCAAGTGGTATCTTTAAAGTAATCAGAACTCTTATAACCATACAATTCCTGCATACGCTTGATTTGTTCTTCAATCTGTTCTTTTGTATCTTTCTTCGTTACCTTGATTTGTGTAAATGATTTCAAATTATCATCAACCTTGCATTCGATAAGATATTCATTGTTGTTCTTATCTTCCATAATGAAACGGCTTCCATCAAATTTGTAATCATCGGGAACTTTCTTGATTATTTGTGCCTCGCTCAAGAAAACAGTATTTTTAAAATGCAATTTCTTCATATTTTTACTTTCGTTTTTATAAATTGTGTTATCTTCGAATTCTTTTTTGTCTTTGTTATGAGCTTTCAAACCTGCATGTCTTTCTTCGGTTTCTTTCTCATTTTGCTCTTTGGATATATTTTCTCTTTCATCATAGAAATCTTTGTTTCCTGATACATCAATTGCATCATCGACATCTGCATTTTTTTCATGTTCCTTTGATGCGAAACCATGTACTTGGGACTTAACTCTGTCCTTATATTCCTTACTGGGTACATACGCAAAGTTAACATCCAAAGTTGTCTTGTTTGTGTCATATAGATTTTCAGGGGGTGTATCTCTTTTTTCATTGGTTGCCTTATCTTCCATTGCCCCTGTTTCTTTCATTATGTCCTTAACAGCCTTTGCGTTATTTTGTGCGTCATCTCTGATCACCTTCGGGCCAATTTTTGGTTTTGACTCATTGGCACTTTCCGCTAAGATGCGCTGTAATTCGCTGATAGTATATACTCCTTCTGAAAGCATCTTTATATCTATTTTTAATATATTAATTTTTTACCAAAATCTGTAGAAGCCTGTTGATAGTTTCAATCCTTCCATAAATTGCCTGTTTATCAGTTTGAGTTGTTTTTCCCTATCTTGTTTTTCTGTAGGTTTAGATTGTTCCTCTTTCAACTCGTTTGATATATTTGCAAGATTTTCAAGAATGTTCATTTTATCAAACTCATCTCCTATACTACTATAAATATCTGCCATTTTACAAAAATTACACCTTATTAACTGAAACTGAGCTACCTACTCCATTATGACGTTTCATTGTTTCGTCATCCGATGGAAATGGCACATCGTATTGATAATCACCAACTGTTGAAGTTGTTGTAGCTTCTTTAACGTTATAAATATCCCGTCGTTGCATACCGAATACTGGTTGGGAATATTGTCCTGAAGCGTCACTGCCAGTTGCTCCACTTGCTTCTCCATCTTCTGATACGACTTCTGTCTGAGGCACATTTCTTTCAAACAATCTAATGTATAACCTTTTAAGTTTTCTATCAAAATTCTTTTTAGGAACTTTGAATTTTACTTTCATTGTTGCTGCTTTGGGGTTTCCGTTTTCATCTGTATCAATGATTTTCTCATCTTTTTCGACAATATTGTATCTTAAAAGATATTGAATAAGTTTTCCTCTTGTATAACTGTATGCAGTCAATATCGAAGATGGTTTTGCGTATACTGGATCAACTAACAAATCATGTAAGAATGATTTAATTGCATTGTAGAACTTGTATTCTGACATTTGAAGTTCCTCTGCAATCAATTGTGCTGTCTGTTCGTCTATAATGAATACCTTGCCCTCGTTGTTTCTCTGTCTAATAATAAACATATCATCATCCAAAAGCAATCTACCAGACTTCAATCCTTTAATAACGTTATTAGTATTTATTTTCTTCTCTTTAGCATATTTTCTTACTGCAACAATGGCCAAACTAATAAATACCTTTGATGCATTAGGATACATATTCCTTATCTCCTGACCAATATCATATAATTTCTCTTCTGTTTTCTGGTATGTTTTCTTAACTTGATTATCACTCTTTCTGTATATATTAGGATTCTTGTCCATCTTCTGACCTTTCAAAGGTAATGGATCTGCATTCTCATATCCTTTCAATATCAGTTGTCCATCGCCATTAGCAACAATATCCATCTTTGGAGTAATATTGTCTGCATATACTTGTGTTCTACCATATACTTTCCTTTTTGCAGTAAGGTGTGAGATAATATCATCCATTGTACGGAAATTACCATTCGCATAGTCATATATGCATTCAAGAGCATTAATAACTTTGAACGGTTTTACATTCAAATTTATCCAATTCGCCAAAGCCATAACCTTATTACGGCTTTTTGAATTATATTCCTTTAATTTATTCAACTTTTCGTTATCCATTCTTTATTCCACTTTGCCAGAAACCTTTTCTTTGCCACATCTGCCTGAAAAAATCTTCAAGTATTTCGGCTGAAAGTTCCCTTATTCTTTTTCGTAATTCCCTTTCTTTAAGAAAATTATCCAAAGCTGTAGTAATCATACTTCTAACTTCACTTTTAGATAGTTCCTCTCTGATAAGGTTTCTTACATATCTTTCTTCATTTACAGTCATTTTTTTAACTTATAAATTTAATTACTTATATTCGTTACTTATAAGGATATTCGCTTATATTATTAAGCTATTCCTTATATATCATAAATATATATTTGCAAAAAGAAAAATCCTACCTATAAAGGTAGGAAATTAAAAAACTATCTATATATTAACTGCGAAAGCCGTTCTTAGTAATCATCACCAGGGGTTAATTGTGGCTTAGGCTGTTGTTGCTCTTGTGTTTCTTGTTCCTCTTGATTGTTTGCCTGTACCTTTTGACTTTGCATACCCATAGGTTTTTTATCTTCTGCTGTTTCCAGATCTGTTTTCCAATTCTTGAACACACCATATACAATTTTCAATTGATTGATATTTGTTTCAGTTAATTGTATAGGTTCAGTCCATATAAAACATCCTTCACCAGTAGGATCTTTTAATCTAAATTGAAATTTAGCATTATTTAGGCTTCCAATTTCTCCACTTAACACAACATCACCATCTTCGGGATAATACAACATTGGTGTCTTGAAATTTTCAAAGTCAGCACCAAATTGTTTTTTACAAGTTTCAATTGATGAAGCCATTAATTCATCCTGCATATTATATGGTATGCTCTCAACATTCTCCTTATAAACAGAACTCCATTCGGTCGCTTCTTTTATAATTTGTTTAGATTCTTGCAACGCTCTTCTGAGTGCTTTAAAATAATTTTGTATTTCGGTATATCTATCCATATTTCCTTTTTAACAATAAATATTTGATTAATAATCATAGTTGACACCAAGCCAATCATATCCGAACATTTCTCTCATAGTCTTTCTTTTCTTTGGTTCTTTCTTGTCTTTCTTTACATCTGGTTCTTCTCGTTTCTTGGCTTCTTCAACCTTTTTTTCCTCCTCTACAACAGGTTCTTCTCGTTTCTTTGCTTCTTCAACAGTTTCAATTGGTTCTGCAAATTCTTTTACTGTTTCTTCTTCTTGCTCTACTATTTCTTGTTTTTCTTCTGTCGGAGTGGTTTCATCAATAATTTCAGTTACCTTGTCTTCTTTGTCAATGACAGGCTCTTCTTTCTGTACTTCCTCCACATCTTCAGTTGAAATGTCTTTCATTATATCCATATATTCCTCTTCTATATTCTTTTCAACAGATGTAACAGTTTTATTCTGTTTTGTTGAGGTGGTATTTTTGTTTCTTGTTCTATTTCTTGTCATAATATATAATTTTTTTTTACCTTAATTCTTTATATGTTTCAAATTCATCAGACATTAATGCTTCAGTCCTTAATTTAACTAATGCATTGTCTTTTATCTGCCTTACTCTTTCATTGGTAAGATGTAATTCGTTACTTATTTCTTCCAATGTCTTTTCCTTCCCGTCTTTCAAACCGAAATAATCAATCAATACTTTGATTTCCCTATTTTTCAAACATTTCATCAAATCTGTGATTGACGCTTTTCTGCTTTGTAAGTCCATTAGTTCATTTTCAAAATTTTTGTTAATGTAATTGGTTTCATCATATTTTGTATTTGTACAATTTGTGAAAACATAATCATCAATTGCGTTTATTTCCATGTTCTTCTGTTGGTATTCCTCTATACATTCTTGGATAGAATTCTTCACCCACCATACAGCATACGAAATAAATCTTATATTCTTGTTTCCATCAAATTTTTTAGCGGCTTTCATTAGTCCGACATTTCCTTCTGAAATCAAGTCTGAAAATGGAACTCCACTTTTTCTGTAAGCCTTAGCGATGTTCACTACGAATTTCAGATTTGATGTAACCAATTTATTCAATGCCTTCTCATCACCTTGCTTTATCTTTTCAGCAAGTTCTTTTTCCTCAGCATTTGTCAAATGTTTATATTTCTTTATCTCACTGAAATAACTGTCAATTTCTTCAAGTTTCTCATATTTCTTTAATTTCATTTATAAAACAATATATAACCTTTATTTAAATAAATAGTTACGATAGAATTAATTTGCTAACATTGGTATTCTCATCTTTTGTAACTGTGATAGTTTGTTCATGCCAATCCCATACTGCTTCAACGTGTGAAACATGTAATATGAACTGGTAATTTGAACACATACGTTTAAACAATTCATGTAAATTGTCATAATTTGAAATACCAACAGTGCCAATAATTTCATCCATTGTACAGAAATTAGGACGTGAGATACTTGAAATTGAACATAAAGCGGTTCTAAGCGCAATAGATGCCATTGTTGTCTCGTAGCCAGAAGCACAGATACCTAAATCCATTGTCTTGCCATCACGTATCATATTCAAGCAAACCTTATTGTCTTCTGATACTGACAACTCTACATCAAAATCGCATAAGCCATTCAATAATCTTTTAATTTCATTATTAATAATAGGCAATGCCTTTCGAAGAACTATTTTAACAATACCATCTTTGCCGACCAATTGTTGATAAATCTTCCAGTTTCTTATTATTTTTTCCTCCTCTGAAAGTTTATCAATGAGTTTCTTTCTGTCTTCTATATTCTTCGTGTAATTTTTTATCTCATTCTTATATGCTTCTATCTCACGAATTACTTGCTCCTTAGAACGTGTTTCCGTACTTATGTTTACATCAACGTTTCTGATCTTTATATCAATCTCATTATTCAGCTTAATGTTTTCCTTGTTGGTTTCAATTTCTTCTTTAAGTTTGTTAAACTCAGCAATCTTGGACTTGCATAATTCGATATTTGCTTTTAAAGCTGTTAACTGCAACTCTATCTTATGTCTTTGGTTTGTCATTTCCTGCTGTTTTTCCATTTCCTTAATTTCAGCATTCAATGCATCAATAGTTTTCTTGTTTTCTACTCCCCGCTTGATAAATTCATTTATTTTCTTGTTGTTTTCTTCAATAAATGAATTCTGTTCAGAAACCTCAATAGGATGATTACAAGTAGGACAAATTCTCTTTTCAATAAGACTATTTATCCTCTTGTTATCTTCTTTAAGGTGATTGATTTCTACTTTTAATTCCGATTGTTGTTTCTCATAATTAAGGACTTCTTTGCGTTTTTGGTTATATGTATCAACATCAAATGTAGAGTCCTTTACACTTTTGTAATCTTCCTTTAACTGTTTGAATATTGCACGTTTTTTCTCTAACTCAGCAGTATAAGATGTAATGTTATGTTCAACAGTTGAAACATCTTCCTTGATAAGGCTTTCCTTGATTTCCTTTCTCTCCAACAGAAATTCTGTACGTTGTTTGTTGAGTTTCTCAAGATTATTGGTGAATGAAATCAACTTTTCTTGTGATTTGGTGATTTCTTTGTTGTCACTTTCGATACATTTATTGAAATCCTCAATTTCACTGATAAGGGTAGCCTTATTGTATGAATTTGACAAAAGAGTATTGCTTACTTTCTTTTTCCATAAATCTTTCGCAATTTCTTCTTTCTTCTCCAAAGACATCAATCCGAGCCATCTTGAGAACAGTTTTCCCTTATCACTTTGCCCCATTCTTAACAAATCACCAAGACTGTATGCCGTTGCCGAAATCACAAGATTAAAATCCTCTACACTACCAATGCTCTCTCTAATAATATTATTAGTTTGTTGTGTACTTTCGGCTTCACAATTCTCAATCAACTCATAAGAACCGTTTATAAGTTTGAAATATTCAACTTTTTGTTTGCATTTACTCTTTGAAGTACGTTTTTTCAGTGCAGGTCTTATAATGGTGCGTCTGATAACATAATCCACTCCGTCAATTTCAATTCCTGCTTCTACCATTACTTCTGTTTCTTCTGGTAAGAAAATATTAAATACACTATCCAATGTAGGTGACTTATCAGCTTTCCCAAACAAGGCAAAACGTAGCAAGTCAATTGCGAATGTTGTTTTGCCACACATATTCTCAGGCATACCATTTAACAATACAAGACCGTGCAGTTTAGTGAAATCCATATAATTACCTTTTCCATAAGAAAGATAATTATCCCACTTCATATATTTAATTTTATATGATTTGTATTTTGAATAACTGTCAAAATCAACATAGGCATTTACCTGTGCATCAATCTTTTTAATATCCTCCATATCAACGTCTTCAATCTGTTTCAATTTCAGATATTCTTCAAAAAGATTAATTTGAAATTTTGGTTCCTGAATGTCCTTAATAATATTTGACGCAAGGGACATCTTTTCACCATTCTCATCTACTGTAATGGGAATGAAATTGATTTCCACATTTTTCAATGGTACTCCGTATTTGTCCGCGATTTCATGTCTCAATGCTTCTTTTTTCTTATCATTGTAATCAATCTGAAGCATTCGCAAATCAAATATGAGTTTATCTGTCTGTTTTATATTTTCTACCATATTTTATTCCTTCACTTACTTTTTATTGTTCTACGTCTTCTAACCTTTGGTTTTGCATCAGTTGTAACTTCTTCTTTTTGCTGCAATGAAACAGTATCTACTTGTTTTTTTCCTTCTTGTATAGCAGTTTCATTGATTTCAAGAACTTTAGGTTTATATTCTATTGTATAATCATTGATTTTTTCTTCTTTTTTCTTTTTAACCTCTGAAACTTTATTATCATCCCCATATTTTTTATTCAAATCTCCATACCTATCAATATTGTTCTGTGTAACAATACAATTGGAAATATATTCTTCCAATATCAGATTGTTCATTTCGCAATATTGTTTAATTGCATCCATTGAACGTTTGGGTATGTCGATTTTTATCTCTATTTCCATCACAAACAATACTTTGTGCAAATATACAACTTTATTATCAAAAAGCAAAATTTCTAACTGATATTTATATATCAAAAAGCATTCAACAAATGGATGGTAAAGCATTGAACTACCCACAAGCTAAAGACTTGTGGGATTCCGACTTCATCGGGGAATG
>ERZ808259.720-NODE-720-length-11618-cov-2.328116_pt1 | contig 11618 bp, 8 predicted proteins | sample MGYA00521279_ERZ808259 | MGnify/ENA primary metagenome ERZ808259 (study PRJEB31516, sample SAMN03275586) | gut metagenome | biome: mammalia-associated habitat; material: feces | host: Papio cynocephalus | place: Kenya | collected 2012-07-27 ... | reverse complement strand
ACTCTAGTGCGCAGACCTAAAAAGGAAATACGCAGTTCTATTGGACGGTTCTGATTTTTAATATAGCATAAAAAGTATAAATGTCAAGCATTGAAGAAATTAACAGTAAATAAAAAATTGCTGCGGTTTTCAGTTTGAAGAAAAGGGCGCAAAGAACTAGAATAGTTTCTATGGAAAACAACAACGAGATTACAGAAAAAGAACTTGATTTTGCGCTTGAGGAAATGTACAGCCTGATTTCAGGAAAAAGCGCGGACTTTATAAAAAGATTTTTTGATGACTTATGCACGAAAGCCGAGCTGAAAGACTTTGCGAAACGCTGGCTTCTTGTGCGTGAAATTGACAAAGGCACAACCCAGCGTGAAATCGCGAAGAAAATCCACATTTCTCTTTGCAAAATCACACGCGGCTCTAAAGTTCTAAGAAAGCCAAACGGAGCTTTTCGCGCGATGCTCGACGAGACGAACAGCAAGAACCAGTAGAAAATAACTTTTTGTATACAAAATCTGCTGAAAATTTAAGATGATGATAAAATCTTTCTCAAAAATATTGATAAATATTGCCCGGAACAATATTCTTTGCAAATAAAGTTCATCAAAGTTGATTATTTAAAGTCGCAGGATTTGTTTTTAAAGAATTTCGGGCGCGTAGCTGCTTCCTGAAACTAAAAAATCCTGAGTTGCTCATTTTCCGCTTTTATCTGGCGGACATTTTCACAAATATTTTAGGAGTTTTTATGAAGAAAAACACAAAAATCACAGGAAACGCGCTTGCTTTGCTCGGAGCGGCGTTTCTCGCTTTTGTTTCATCGGGCTTTTTGTCTTGCTCGTCAGACGGCGGCTCCGGATCTGGGGGGGGGGACGATTTAACTGCTGATGCGGACGGAGAAATTTCCGCAAGCGACACGCCGCTTGGTTTTGCTGTAGCTGGAACTTTTACTTCAACACCAACGACAGCGACGGCTGGAAGCTATTCTAATCCTGTAACAACTCGCACTGCATTGATTTCTGCGATTTCTAAGGGCGGTTTGATTTATGTAAAAGGCATGATTGACATGACTGACACTGGAAGTGGAACTATGATTCCAACTGTCTCTGGCGGTAGCTACGTCTATCCTGCGACCTTGGACAGTTTTGTGTCATCAAACACTTCTTATGCAAGCTATTCTGCATGGAAATCTGCGTATATTTCAAATTGCGAGACAGATACTGATGATGAAAGCTATTCATTGTGTTCAATTTCAGCTTTGTATAAAGCGTATAAGTCTATGATTCAGTTGAATGTAAAATCTGATACAACTCTTATAGGCATAGACTCTTCTTCTGGTATAATAGGCGGAACTATAAGCATAAGCAGTGTGAGTAATGTTGCAATCCGAAACCTTGTTCTAAAAGATGCCTATGACCCGTTTCCTCATCATGAAAGTGGTGATGGCTGGAATTCTCAATATGATGGAATTACGGTACAGGGTACTTGTTCTGGTATTTGGATTGACCACTGTACGTTCACAGATTCTTTGAATGGCTCTGACTCGACACTTGACTATGTTACAAATGCTAGCGGAACGGAAGAGCATTGGAATCCGTATGACGGTCAGTGCGATATAAAGGGAACTATTAGTTCAATGACAGTTTCCTATTGCAAGTTTATGAATCATGACAAGACAATGCTTTTGTGTTCTGGCACTAGCGATACAGGCACTAAGAATGTTACTCTTGCATACAATTATTTTTATGGATGTAAGCAGCGTTTGCCTATGGTTGGAATTGCCAATCTTCATGTTTTCAATAATTATTTTGCAGCTGGGGATGGAACTTATTCATCAAACAGTTATGCAATTGGCTTAAGATATAGTGCTCAGGTTGTGTCAGAAAGCAATCTGTTTTCAAGTTGGATACAATACGCTTACAAAAATCAAGGAATAAAGTCAATTTCTGGAACAACTGCATTGTTGTATTCAAGTGGCGATTCAGACAGTTCGTCAAAAGGAAATGGAATTGACAGTTCTTATCAGACTTCTACAAGAAGCGATTTGTTTACAGTTGATTACTCTTATTCTCTGAAGAATGCTTCCGAGCTTGAAACTTATATTCCTGCTAACGCCGGTGCTGGTGTCTGGAGTGTAAGCAAATAAGATTCTTTTAGATAAAGAAGACTGCATAAAATCAAAATTCTCCTTGCGGCTGTTTTGAAGATTCGTTTTTTGAATTTTGCTTCAGACTGCAAAGGAGATTTTTTTGTCTTCGTTCTAATTTCTGTTGCCGGCAAACAAACATGACACCATGCAAACAATAGGCTTGTTGCTGTGCTGACAGTCCCCTTGTTACTGTGTTGACAATATGCTTGTTAGTACACAGTCAATAGGCTTGCCAGCGTACTAACAGCCAGCCAGTTATTGCAGTAACAATGTGTTTGCTATTGCTCTAACAGTCAGCCGATTACTACAGTAACTAAGTGCGCGTTATTTCGCTGGCGGAATCCGCGTCGTTATAGTGGCGGTAATTGCGTCATTGTGTTGACGTTTGTTCCGTCGTTGTAATGGCGTAAACCGCACCCGGGTTTGCTCCGAGTGTAATTTTGCGCATTTCTGTCTGATTAAGAAAAAATCAGTTTTTCCTAAAATCCTATTGACTGTTTTTTTAATCTTTTGGTATAATCATATCCACGTTTTGCGGGGTTAGCTCAGTTGGTTAGAGCATCACGTTGACATCGTGGGGGTCAGTAGTTCGAATCTACTATTCCGCATAAGAATTAAGTCGCTTTCGGGCGGCTTTTTTTTGTCTTTATCTTCTGAAATCTTCCCTAAATTCCTCTTTAATTGAATTCTGCTTTTAAATTCATTATACTTTTACAAAATTTTCGATTTTATAGAAAGGACGCTTGTGCAATGAAAGCTATCGAACTTGAGAAAGTCTATAATCCTAAAGATTTTGAAGACAGAATTTATAATGACTGGGTTGAGAAAGGCTATTTTAAGCCTGCTAGCGACAAAGATTCGCCTGTTCATTCTCAGAAAGAGTCAAACATTAAATATACAGTCGTAATTCCGCCGCCGAACGTTACCGGCGTTCTTCACATGGGACACGGCTTGAACAACACTTTGCAGGACGTTGTTGTTCGCTATCACAGAATGAGAGGAGATGACACTCTCTGGATTCCTGGAACTGACCATGCTGGAATCGCGACGCAGAACGTTGTTGAAAAACAGCTCAAAAAAGAGGGCAAAACTCGAAATGACTTGGGACGCGAGGCTTTCACTGAGCGGACTTGGGAAGTTACTCACAAGCACCATGACATTATCGTAAAGCAGCAGAAAAAGCTCGGAAACTCTGTTGACTGGAGCCGCGAACGCTTCACTTATGACGAAGGGCTTTCAAAGGCTGTCCGCGATGTTTTCGTTACATTGTATGAGCGCGGCTTGATGTATAAAGGACAGTATCTTGTGAACTGGTGTCCGCGCTGCGGAACTGCTCTTGCCGACGATGAAGTTGAGCATGAAGACACTGCCGGCGCAATGTATCATATTTATTACAATTACGCTGACGGCTCTGGAAGAATCGAGGTCGCGACAACACGCCCTGAAACTTTCTTTGGAGATACAGCGGTTGCGGTAAATCCAAGCGACGAGCGTTATAAGAATCTAGTCGGAAAAAAAGTTCTTCTCCCTTTAATCAATAAGGAAATCCCGATTATCGCCGACGCTTATGTTGACAAGGAATTTGGGACTGGAATGGTGAAAATCACTCCTGCACACGACCCTAACGACTGGGAAGTCGGAAAACGCCACAATCTTGAAATCATAAATCTTTTGAATCCGGACGGAACTCTCAACAATAATGTTCCTGAAAAATACCGCGGTCTGAAGCCTGATGCCGCAAGAAAACTTGTTATTGAAGATTTGACCGAAAGCGGAAATTTCAAGGGCGAGGAAAAGATGACTCATTCTGTTGGACACTGTTACCGCTGCCACACCGTCGTTGAGCCTTATCTTTCTTACCAGTGGTTCGTGAAGATGAAGCCGCTTGCTGAAAAAGCCTTAAAAGCGTGGAAAGACGGCGAAATCGTTTTCTTCCCGAAAAAATGGGAAAATACTTATACTCACTGGCTTGAAAATATCCGTGACTGGTGCGTGAGCCGCCAAATCTGGTGGGGACACAGAATCCCTGTCTGGTACTGCGACTGCGGCGAGACAATCGTGAGCCGTGAAGACCCTGTAAAATGCCCGAAATGCGGCGCGGACTCTTCTCATCTGAAGCAAGACCCTGATGTTCTCGACACTTGGTTCTCTTCTTGGCTTTGGCCGTTCTCAACTTTGGGTTGGCCTGAAAATACCGAAGATTTTAAGAAATTCTATCCGACAACTGCTCTTGTTACCGCTTACGATATTATTTTCTTCTGGGTCAGCCGAATGATTATGGCCGGCCTTGAATTCACTGGGAAAGCTCCGTTCCATGACATCTATATTCACGGCCTTGTGCGCGACAAGCAGGGAAGAAAAATGTCGAAGTCGCTTGGAAACGGAATCGATCCGCTTGAAATCATCAATCAGTACGGCGCGGACGCTCTAAAATTCACTTTGACTTATCTTGCGGCCCAGGGACAGGATATTTTGATTGACAACGACTCGTTCAAATTCGGCTCGAAATTCTGCAACAAAGTCTGGAACGCAAGCCGGTACATTCTCGGAAATCTTGAGGGAAGAAATCTCGTTCCTGTAAAAGATGAGGAGCTGACTGAGCTTGACAAATGGATTTACACAGAGCTGAACGAAGCGGCGAAAAATGCGCGCGCGGCTCTTGATTCTTACCGCTACAACGATGCGGCAAGCGCGGTTTACGAATATTTCTGGAACAATTTCTGCGACTGGTATGTTGAGGCGACAAAACTTGTGTTCTGGCGCGGAACTGAAGAAGAAAAAGACAGGCAGATTTCTGTCTTGCTCAATGTCCTTGAAGAGTCGCTTAGGCTTTTGCATCCGTTCATTCCGTTTGTAACCGAAGAAATTTACTCAAAGCTTCCGCGAAAGGAAATCAACGATAACCGCGCAAAAACAGAAAGCAACAAGATTCTTCCGTCTGAAACTTACGACGGGCTTTTGGTTTCCGCTCCTTATCCTGAATTCAAGTCTGAACGCGACGACGAGAAAATCACTGCGCGTTTCAACGCTCTTAAAGATGTAATCAGAAGCGTGCGCGGTCTTAGAAACGAGTGCGGCGTAAATCCTGCGGATAAAATCAATCTTGCCTTGCTTGTTGTAAAAGGAAGCGCTGCGGAAGTCTGCAAAGAAAAAGCCGATATGATTCAGCTTCTTGCTGGCCTTTCAAAAATCGAATTCGTCGAGGAAAAGCCTGCTAAGTCAATCGGAACTGTAGGAACCGGATTTGAGGCGTTCATTCTTCTTGACGGCAACATCAACAAGGAACAGCTTTTGAAGCATTTCAACAAGGACTTGGAGACTGGCAGGAAAGATGCTGAAAGAATCGAGTTCAAGCTCAACGGAAAATTCGGACAGCACGCTCCGGCGGAAGTTGTTCAGGCTGAGCGCGACAAGCTCGTTGAAATCAAGAGACGCATCGAGAAACTTGAATCTTATGTTGCTGCGCTGAATTAGTTTGACGAGCCGGCTTTTGTGCCGGATAATGGTCAGCACAAAATTGTCAGGAAGAACAGGGGGCGAGACATGGGAATAAAATATGAGATGAAAACTGAGAAGCCTGAGAAGATGGGCAACAAGGAAGCTCAGGAGCTTAAGAATATTGTCTTGGCTCCGTATATGCAGCTTGCCACGGGGCTTATCGGAAAGGCTCGGCACGCGGGCGGAAATATGTTCCGTCATCAGATGGACACGCTTGCGATTCTTATTGACTATGGCTACATCGACTCTGTTCTTTTGAAGGCGAGCGTTGTTCACGACACTGTTGAGGATATAAAGGATTTTGACAAAAGTCTGATTGCCAACGCCGATTCCGAGGGCGAGGAAGTCTTGAAGCTTGTTCTTGAGGTTACAAGGCGCGAGGACGAAAGCAAGAAGCAGTTTTTGCAGCGGATTCTTGACAGCGGCAGCCAAAAGGCAAAAATCCTGAAGTGCGCTGACAGAATCTCGAATATGATTTCGCTCGGATATGTTACTGACCCGCATTTTATCGAGCGTTACTGCGACGAGACCGAATATTTTCTTCTTCCGATGGCTCTTGAGATTGATTTCAATATGTATCACGAGCTTATAAACCTGATAATGACGCGCAGACGTTATCTTGAGGACGGAGGATATTTTGACAGCCGCCACAAAGACACGAACAGCGACGACAGCACAAAATGAAACTTATATAGAAGAAATGGCGGAAAATTATGAATCTCGTTCAAAGAGACGATTTGTTCTGCTGTTTTTTTATTTTTGCCTGCAGTTTACGGCAATCATTTTTTTATAGACGGTTTTTAGAAAAATCATTATATTTATTTTGTTATTTAAATTGAAATTCAATTTATAGGAGAATAAAAATGGCAGTAAAAGTTGCTATTAACGGTTTTGGCCGTATCGGACGCTTGGCATTCCGCCAGATGTTTGCAGCAGATGGTTACGAAGTTGTAGCTATCAATGATCTTACAAGCCCAAAAATGCTTGCTCACCTTTTGAAATACGACACAGCTCAGGGCGGATACGCAGGAAGAATCGGCGAGAACAAGCACACAGTTTCTTACATTGATGATGTTCTTGCAGAAGACGGAAAGACAGTAACAAAGCCAGGCGCAATCGTTGTAGACGGAAAAACAATCACAATCTACAAAGAGGCTAACGCTGCTAACCTTCCATGGGGAAAACTTGGCGTAGACGTTGTTCTTGAATGCACAGGATTCTATGTTTCAAAGGCTAAATCACAGGCTCACATTGATGCCGGCGCAAAGAAAGTTGTAATTTCAGCTCCTGCTGGAAACGACCTTCCAACAATTGTTTACAATGTAAACCACAAGACTCTCACAAAGAATGACAACATCATTTCAGCGGCTTCTTGCACAACAAACTGCTTGGCTCCAATGGCTAAAGCATTGAATGATTTTGCTCCAATCCAGAGCGGAATCATGTCTACAATCCACGCTTACACTGGCGACCAGATGATTCTTGACGGTCCACAGCGCAAAGGCGATCTTCGCCGCTCGCGCGCAGGCGCTGCAAACATCGTTCCTAACTCAACAGGCGCTGCAAAGGCTATCGGTCTTGTAATTCCTGAATTGAACGGAAAATTGATTGGTTCAGCTCAGCGTGTTCCAGTTCCAACAGGATCTACAACAATCTTGACTGCTGTTATCAAGACAAACAAAGAAGTAACAAAAGAAGCTATCAACGCTGCAATGAAAGCTGAGGCTACTGAGTCTTTCGGATACAACGAGGATCAGATTGTTTCTTCTGATGTAATCGGAATGAGATTCGGTTCTTTGTTCGATGCAACACAGACAATGGTTTCTAAGATTTCTGACGACACATATCAGGTACAGGTTGTTTCTTGGTATGACAACGAGAACTCTTACACAAGCCAGATGGTACGCACAATCAAATACTTCGCAGAGAACTGCTAAGGTTAGATAGAATCTGACACAAAGGGCATTCCTAAAATGGGATGCCTTTTTTTATGCATTGATTGTTCTTTCAAGTTGAACAGCCCGCAAACTTTTCAAGTTATGCTTCGGCACAATGCTACGCACTTGCTTGCATTGTGGGTTAGAACAATCAAATGCTTTGCAGAGAACTGTGATTTTTTTTGCGGGAAAGCACGTAAATCGATTGGCTGTTATTTTACGCCGTCATGCCTGCATAGAAAATCGCAGAAAGTGCAGATGTCGTTTGTGCGGGCATTGCATGGAAATTTTTCACCTGATTTTTCAAGCTTTTTCGCGTGTTTTAAAAGTCCGTCGCAAAAACAGGCTTGAACCATCTTGTTTTCTTTTGTATTTTCCATGATTTTTTCAAAGCTGTCGGTGATTTTTCCGATGAAAAGCGCGCTGTTCTCGTTCGCAAATCCGCAGCACGGAGCAATGTCGCCTGTCGGATGAACAAAGAGAATCTGTCCCGGTCCTTCGCAGAAATCTTCCTTGAACCATTTTTTGCTTTGCCAGCCGCGTTCGTCGTCGCCTTGGAAAGTCTGCGGAAGAATAAAAATGTCCGCCGAAAAATCTTCGGAAAGAGAGTCTAGCTCGTTTTCAAGTTTTTCTGATTTTTCGTCATCTAAAAGCGGATTCGCAACCGCCTGAATTGTCAAATTTTCTTCTCCGAAAATCTCGTTCACAGTTTTACAGAACGTTCTGATTTTTTCGTAATTTTGCGCGTGGAAATTGTCGTAGCTTACGCCGATTTTTCCGTCGTAGCCCGCATCGCAGATTTTTTGCAGCGTTTCGCGCAGGTTGCTTTCGGTTTTCCACCAGTCGCCGTTAGTCATAATCTGGTCGAACATAAAGTCGTTTTTTCGCGCGAATTTTATTGTTTCGGTCATAAAATCCATCGCAAGAAAAGGCTCGCCTCCCGAAAAACCGATTTTGTCGATTTGCGAGTCAGGATTTTTTTTGCACGAGAGAATCAGCTTTTTTGCGTCCTCGGCGTTTAGCTTTGTCGGAATTCTGTTTACAAAGCAGTGCGCGCAGCGGAGATTGCACAAAGTTGTGCAGGCGAAAATTATTTCTGTCGGATTGAAGCCTTTTTGAACTGGCAATTTTTTCATAATAGAAATTATATCATAAACAGAAGGAAAAGTTTTTTGGTTTAAAAGTTGAGGAAATTTCGATTTCTGCAATTTTTTGCGAGATAAGGAATTGCTTTGTGGGGCGTTACGGGCGCGGCTCAGGCACAGCTTTCGCCGAGACTCGCCTAGAAACTCACGAGGTGAGTTTCTTCGTTTGCGACGAACGGCTCCCTACGTAGAAGGGGTAGGGCGCAACGAAGTGCGAGCGTAGGGGAAGACTTTCCCCTTTTGTCTAAAAAAATTAAATTATTGAATTTTCAGCCTGAAATTATTATATTTAGAGCGGTATTTCTGTTTATAAAGGAGAAATAAGATGATTAAGACAAACGCATTATCATGCGCGTTGATTTTAACGTTCCGATGAAAGACGGTGTTGTTCAGGACGACACACGCATTATGGCGGCTCTTCCTACAATTAAATATATTCTTGAGCAGAATCCGCGCTCGCTTGTTCTGATGAGCCATCTCGGAGACCCTAACAAAGATGTGAAGAAGGCAAAAGAGAAGGCCGAAAAAGCCGGAAAAACTTGGACAGAAGCAGATTCAGAAAAATTCATCAACGGAAAAAACAGAATGAAGCCTGTTGTTAAGTATTTTGCTTCAAAACTTGGAAAACCAGTAACTTTCTTGCCGGACGCTCTTGGGCAGAAAGCTGCAATCGATGCTCTTCCTGAAGGCGCAGTTGCAATGCTTGAGAATGTCCGCTTCCATAAGGAAGAAACTTCAAAAGACGCTGCTGAGCGTGAGTCAATGGCAAAAGAACTCGCTACTTACGGCGACATCTTTGTAAACGATGCTTTCGGAACTGCTCACCGCGATCAGGCTTCTACTGCGACAATCGCTAAGTTTATGAAAGAGCAGCCTGTCGGCGGCTTCCTTATGGAAAAAGAAGTTAAATATATTCAGCCAATGGTTACAAATCCTCCAAAACCGCAGGTGGCAATTATCGGCGGCGCAAAGGTTTCTTCAAAAATTGCTGTCTTGGAAAGCCTCTTGAAAAATGCTTCTGCCTTGATTATCGGCGGCGGAATGGCTTACACATTCCTGAAAGCTCAGGGACACAAAGTCGGAATCTCTTTGGTTGAGGATGACTTTATCGACACAGCTAAAAAACTTTTGAAGGATGCCGAGGCTAAAGGCGTAAAGATTGTTCTTCCTGTTGACCATGTCGCAGCGGATAAATTTGATGCTAACGCGACTCCGGTTGCAGTTGACGGCGTTGATATTCCTGACAATCTTATGGCAATGGATGTTGGCCCGAAAACTCTTGAGCTTTACAAAGAAGTTCTTTCAACAGCGAAATCTGTCGTATGGAACGGACCTGTAGGTGTATTTGAATTTGACGCATTCGCAAAGGGAACGGAAGCTGTCGCGAACCTTGTTGCTGAGGCGACTGGACGCGGAGCGATGACTGTTGTCGGCGGCGGAGATTCTGTTGCCGCTGTGAACAAGTTCCATCTTGCAGACAAGATGAGCCACGTTTCAACAGGCGGCGGAGCTTCTCTTGAATTCTTGGAGGGAAAAACTCTTCCAGGAATCGCTATTTTGGCTACAAAATAACTAAAGTCGATTGTGAATTTTGCTTGCAAAAATTGGCAGGAAAATCGGTTGCCGGTTTTGGCTAGAATTTTGCGGCAAAATAAGCAATGCTAATGATTTTTTTGCCGGGGTTGCCCCGGCATTTTTTTTGTCTCGTTCATAAAAGACTTGTCCCGGCGTTCCCCCTCTAAAAGTCTTGCCTATTTTCTTATCTTAAAAATGCTTTCTCTCCATTTTTTCGGCTTAACATTTTTCTTTGATTTTATATCTTTTCAATTTTGAAAAATTATTATTTGCATCGCTTGCATGGAGTCTTATCTTTTTGCCTAATTCATTTTTAGGTTTGTTCTCTCGCCGTTTGCCGAATATTTTATCTTTCGCGTTCGTTTGATTTCGCCTTATCACAGAAAGGGCGATGTTTAATCTTGGCGGTTCTGCTTTTTGACATCTAGGAAAATAGAAGTTAGAATGAGATAATACTAAGGTACGAAACAATAAATTTATTGGAGAATAAAATGCGTTCAAAGTATGTAGCAGGTAACTGGAAGATGAACATGGACAGGGCTGGAGCTGTTGCTTTGGCTAAAGAGCTGGTTGAGAAATTAAAAGGCTTAGACGGCAAGTTCATGATTGCGCCTCCATTTGTCTATCTTGATGCGGTTCACGAAGTAATAAAGGATTCAAATATTCTTCTTGGCGCGCAGGATATGGCTGCAACAGACAACGGAGCACACACGGGAGCGGTTTCCGGCGCGATGCTCAAAGATATTGGAGTTCAGACTGTGATTCTTGGACATTCGGAACGCCGTTATGAATTTTACGAAAGCAACCGCCTTATCGGAAAGAAAGTCCGCAAGGCTTTGGACAACGGTTTGGACGTTGTTCTTTGCATCGGCGAGCTTGGCTCCCAGAAAATCGCCGGAGTTACCGACAATGTTTGCGAGCTTCAGATTAACAGCGGTCTTGAAAATGTTTCTCCTGCGGAACTTTCGCGAATTACAATCGCTTATGAGCCGATTTGGGCAATTGGAACAGGAAATACCGCGACTCCAGAGGAAGCGCAGCGTGTCCATAAGTCAGTTCGCTCTGTAATTGCTGATATTTTCGGGAAGAAAGCGGCCGAGGAGATTAGAATCCTTTACGGCGGCTCTATGAATGCGAAAAATGCGGATGCTCTTCTAAGCCAGCCGGATATTGACGGCGGCCTGATTGGCGGAGCTTCCCTGAAGTCTGAGACGTTTATTCCAATCTGCAAGAGCGCGCTCGGTAAATAATTGACTATAAATATTTATTTCTATATTATATGTAGCACTAATTTTAACAAGTTTTTGAATGTTTTGGAGTAAATAT
>ERZ808259.712-NODE-712-length-11750-cov-9.887302_pt1 | contig 11750 bp, 8 predicted proteins | sample MGYA00521279_ERZ808259 | MGnify/ENA primary metagenome ERZ808259 (study PRJEB31516, sample SAMN03275586) | gut metagenome | biome: mammalia-associated habitat; material: feces | host: Papio cynocephalus | place: Kenya | collected 2012-07-27 ... | reverse complement strand
AAAGAACGAATGTATGTTAAACTTTAAACGAGGCACTTTTTCAAGTGGACTCATTTATTTTTCACAATCGCAAATATTTCTCTCATTATTTTTTCGGTAATTGCAAATGCTTCGAGCGTAAAGGTGCTAAAACACCCTACAAGCAAGTTATTAATAGGTACTCGACACAGCTAACTTCCGAACAAAATTTACCGCAACTCGAAAACAGCAGACTGGCATTCAAGGAACAGCAGGCAGTCCGCACTTCTGACAGCCTGCTGTTTCAGTATGCAAAAAAAACTCGTATTTAGAAAGCATACTCTCAAATGCCCTTCACCTTCACCTCGGGAATCCCTTTGTTTATAGGCATTTCTGAGCCAAAGGTGAAGGGTGAAAGGTATTAAATCAAAATATTATTGCAAATATTTTCCATAATCTTTTGCCATTTCTATGATTTTGCGTAATTTTGCAGAAATTTAAACGATAAAGCAAGTGAAGACAGAACTCATTTTGGTCGGAAAGACCGTCAACAAGCATTTCGTCGCTGGCATCAAGGACTATGCCGAGCGCATCACCCACTACATGCCTTTCTCCATCACGACCATCCCTGAGCTGAAGAATACCAAGAGCCTCAGCGAACAGCAACAGAAGGAACGTGAGGGAGAACTGATTCTGAAGTTGATTCAGCCATCAGATACCGTGGTGCTACTCGACGAGCATGGACAGGAGTTTCGAAGCATCGAATACGCCAAGTGGCTGGAACGCAAGCAAGCCACCGCCCGCCGTCTGGTCTTCGTCATCGGCGGTCCATACGGTTTCTCGCAAACAGTATATGACCGCGCCAACGAGAAAATCTCTCTCTCCAAGATGACGTTCTCCCACCAGATGGTGCGACTCATCTTTACCGAGGCTCTCTATCGAGCATGTACTATTATAAAAGGTGAACCGTATCACCATGAATGATTTTAAAGGTAAAAGGGTAAAAAAGTAAAAAGGTAAGAAATGGCTAAAGATAAATATATAGAAATAAAAGGAGCGAGAGCCAACAACCTCAAGAATATCGACGTGAAAATACCACAGGGCAAGTTTGTTGCCATCACGGGGGTCTCCGGGTCGGGCAAGTCGTCGTTGGCTTTCGACACACTATATGCAGAGGGACAACGCAGATACGTCGAGTCACTGTCCAGTTACGCCCGACAGTTCTTGGGCAGAATGAGCAAGCCTGAGTGCGACTTCATCAAGGGGTTGCCACCTGCCATCGCCATCGAACAGAAGGTCATCTCCCGCAACCCTCGTTCCACCGTGGGCACAAGCACCGAGATTTATGAATATCTCCGTTTGCTCTATGCCCGCATCGGAAAGACTTACTCCCCTATCAGCGGTCAGGAGGTAAAGCGGCATACCACCGAGGACATTCTCGCTTGTACCCGTCAATACTCACAAGGCACCAAATTTGTCATCCTCTCCCCAATCCATGTCATCGAGGGAAGAAGCCTCAGCAAACAGTTGGACATGTACGTACAGGAGGGTTATGCCCGCATCATGGTGAAGGGTGACTTCATGCGCATCGAAGACTTCTTGGAAAAGGGGGATGCCGAGGAAGCATTCTCTTCCGACACCACCTACAAGGACTTATTGGATGCGAGTGGCGAGGCACTCAAGCAAATGATGGCTCAGGCTGATGAAGAGATATTCCTTGTCATCGACCGAGCATCGGTAAGCGAGGAAAAGGATGACATCAGCCGACTGATGGACTCTGCCGAGACTGCCTTCTACGAGGGCGACGGCGCTTGTCGCCTGCTCTTCCTTCCTAGCCACATCAGCTACGATTTCTCAACCCGGTTCGAGGCTGACGGCATGACCTTCGAGGAGCCATCCGACAATATGTTTGCCTTCAACTCTCCCCTTGGAGCTTGTCCTACCTGCGAAGGTTTCGGAAGCGTGATTGGCATCGACGAGAAATTGGTCATTCCGAATACTTCACTGAGCCTGTACGACGGATGCGTGGTATGCTGGCGAGGAGAAAAGATGGGCATGTGGCTCAAGGAGTTCATCCGCCGTGCGGAACCATTCCACTTCCCTATCTTCAAGCCTTATTACGAACTGACCCAGAAGGAGAAAGACTGGCTCTGGCATGGTCTTCCCAACGAGAAGGACAGAGACCCGCACGACCGTGTGAGTATCGATGAGTTCTTCCGCATGGTGAAGGAGAACCAATACAAGATACAATATCGTGTGATGATGAGTCGATTCCGTGGCAAGACCATCTGCCCCGACTGCCATGGCACACGCCTTAAGAAGGAAGCCAACTACGTGAAGATAGGCGGCAAGAGCATCACGGAACTGGTGGAAATGTCGGTGACCAACCTTTCCGCTTGGTTTGCCCACCTGGAATTGACCGAGCATGAGAAGAGTGTGAGCAAGCGACTGATGGCGGAAATCACCAATCGCCTACAGTTCTTGCTGGATGTCGGTTTGGGATACCTTACCCTCAACCGTCTCTCCAACTCCCTCTCGGGTGGAGAGAGCCAACGCATCAACCTCACGACGAGCCTTGGTTCATCGCTTGTGGGCAGCGTCTATATCCTCGACGAGCCGAGCATCGGACTCCACAGCCGTGACACCGACCGACTCATCAAGGTACTCAGAGAGTTGCAACAGCTCGGCAATACCGTGGTAGTGGTGGAGCACGACGAGGAAATCATGCGAGCAGCCGACTATCTCATCGACATCGGCCCAGACGCAGGACGCTTGGGTGGCCAGCTGGTCTATGCCGGTCCTTCATCCGAGTATTCCACGACCGACCTGGATGAACAGAAGAAGCTATTGGAGAAATATCCGAATAGCTATACCATCAAATACCTCACCCACAACGAGAAGATAGAAGTTCCGACGAGCCATCGTGCCTGGAACCGTTTCATCGAAATCAAGGGAGCGAGGATGAACAATCTCCGTGGCATCGACGTCAAGTTGCCGCTCAATGTGTTCACCGTCGTGACAGGTGTCTCTGGCTCAGGCAAGAGTTCGCTCATCAAGGGAATCCTCTACCCTGCCATGCGCCGCCACCTCGACTTAGTGGCAGATGCGCCAGGCGAGTATTCATCGTTGGAAGGCGACATCAATGCCATCAAGCACGTGGAGTTCGTTGACCAAAACCCTATCGGAAAGAGTACCCGAAGCAACCCTGCCACCTATCTGAAAGCATACGATGCCATCCGCTCGCTCTTCGCCAACCAACCCTTGGCAAAGCAGATGGGCTTCACCCCAGCCTATTTCTCCTTCAATGCAGAAGGTGGCAGATGCGAGGAATGCAAGGGAGCGGGCTACGTGACCATCGAGATGCAATTCATGGCAGACTTGGTATTGCAGTGCGAGGCTTGCAAGGGCAAGCGATTCAAGCATGAGATACTGGAAGTACACTATGGTGGGAAAGACATCAACGATGTACTCAACATGACCGTGAATGAAGCCATCGAGTTCTTCAGCGACGAGAGTCTTCAGCACAACAACGGCGATTTCGACAACTGCCGTGTCATCGTCAACCGCTTGCGTCCTTTACAGGAAGTGGGCTTGGGCTACATCAAGCTCGGTCAGAACTCCAGCACCTTGTCGGGTGGTGAGAACCAACGTGTCAAGCTCGCCTACTTCATCGGCAAGGAAGACCAGGAGCCTACCCTCTTCATCTTCGACGAGCCGACGACCGGTCTTCACTTCCACGACATCAAACGACTGCTCCATGCCTTCGAGGCCTTGATAGAGAGAGGTCATTCGCTTGTGGTCATCGAACACAACCTCGATGTCATCAAGTGTGCCGACTACATCATCGACCTCGGACCAGAGGGAGGCGACAAGGGAGGAAGTCTCGTGGTAGCAGGAACACCGGAGGAAGTGGCTGCTTGCAAGAACAGTTTGACAGGGCAATTTCTGAAGAAACACCTGTAATTTTGTATTTGTTTATGATTCGCATCAAGGAAAAATTTTCATACGACTCCTTGATGCGAATTGTGCCCTTGCCTCATAATGACGCAAATAATATCTTAACTAAAGTTCCCACCCTTATAGGGCATTGTTGCAGGGTAAAATGCACTCCAAGCCCCATAAATAAGGCGTTTTAACTTTTACCTAAAAAGTGTTTCATGCCGATGTCTTTGCTTGTTCCCTGTCTTCCAAGGCTTTAGCCATAGTCAAATAAGCAGAGGCTGCCTCGTCGTCATTGATGAGACTCTCTCCCAGCTCCTCCATGGTAATGCCAAGATGTTCACAGAGAACCTCCAATAACCTCTGTATGCATGCAAGCACTCGCTTCCAAAGGGTCAATGCCATGAGATCTTCTTCCATGTCAGAGAAAAGTTCTCCCATGGTCTCATATTCCGAGAATCTCTTCTCCAAGGTCATGGTGATATAGGTGAGGAAACAGAGCGTGCAATCGGCAATTTGTGCATCGAAGTCTCTGGCGGCACATGTCCCAAGGCCGAGGTATTGCTTGCATTCCTTGTTCAGGACCTCTATGTTCCATCTAATCTGGTAAACCTCAAAGGCTCTGACAAAAGACATGCTTAGGTCTGTGCTCAACAAAACATTCCAACGCTGATTCCTGCCATATCTGATAAGGAATATGCGTACAGGTTGTTCTCCCAACTTGCCTCTCAATGCAATATAATGGCATTTGTAGCGTCTGCAGTTATGGCAATATTGAGGATTATCTTCGTATAACGCTATCAGTTCCAAGCCATTGTGCAACTTGCCATATACCGAGTATTTGGTGTTGCCCATCTTCGCCAATCCAACGAGGTTCAAGGCACCTTTGCCGAGTTTGAGAACTTCACGGATGAAATACTCACAGGTAAACCAACTGTCACATAGCACATACTTGGCACGCAGACTCTTGTATGCCCATGCTCGCTTTAGCATTTCCACGGCTACTTGAAGTTTTGATTCCGTTGATTCTTTGAATCTTATGGAGTCGGGATTTCCTTCCTTACGTTTCTTGGTGAAACGATTTTTACGTTGCTTTGCAGTGAGACCGAAGTCCTTCTTCTTACCTTTCTCACAGTGGAGAGACATATCTATTGGTATTGTACTCTTTCCGTCAAAAAATGCACAGACCAACAGCTTGAATCCTAAGACGCATTTGCCTTGCACATGATCGAAGACACGGCTGATTTGCTCTATTCCAAGGCCTGTCTTCTCCAACGTGGTGTCATCAAAGATGTAGCTTATGTTTTCTGAAGTGTTTTCTGCGTGTTCCTTGCGAAGGATTGCCAAGAAACGAAGAGCCATGCCCAAAAGAAGCTTGCGCCAGTCCATGGTAGCTCTGCGCAACATACGATAGTAGCAATTGTGACCTGTGTTCAGGAGATCATAATACGACTTCTTACATATGGAGTGTATGCTCTCACCTGCTATGCGGAAAAGGCAGAGGGATAAGATCAGCTGAACGGCAGGAATGCCCGCTTGTTTCTCCAAAGACATCCTGCTGAGCAGGTGTCCAAGCCCAAATCGGGTAAAAAGTGTCATTAAATTAGTTCGCAATGAACTTTTAACACTTAAGATGTTTGATAACTCGGAAAAATTGCTTAATTTTGCATCCATAACAGTTACTCTTTAAATTGTTGAACATTTGTTTGTTAGCACCTACAAAGATATAACTTTTTATTGAGAAACTGTTATTTTTACCCCATTATTTTGGGGTGGGAAACTTTAGTTAAATAAGAGCATGACACAAACTACTCTTTACATGGATAGAGATAAACCGTATCTGTTTTTGATACCGTTTGATAATCATCTTGATATTTTCCAAAGATTATAGCCACAGTATCACTTTTATGAACATAGTCTCGCCATCTTGTCTGACTAATCAGTTTACCTTTTTTCAAAACTCTTTCATCCATGAATATCCGATGTCCTCCATCATTAACAAAACATACCCGAACTTCATTTTTCATTCCCTTCTCCTCAAACTCTATATAATTCTGATTGTAACTGTTCCAATAATGACACCTTTCAAGAAACGCCTCCTTTATGACAACAGTATCTTTATCGAAAGATAGCACATGTTTTGACAACCTATACGAACAAATATAGGCATTTACTCGTTTTGACTCTATGGAATTAGGACTTTGAATTGTCAACCACATCAAAAATGGCTCACGCCACGTAATAGATATGATGGACAATGTCAAAAACATAAATGCCATAGCCACTAGGTATAACACTTTTTTCCACATAGCCCAAACAAGGATATATAGTTGATAAAAAATCTCAACTATACACAATAGATAAATCAAGAAACCAGCTTCCTTTAAATCAAACCGCTCTAAAAAGAATATGATTAATATGGAAAGCATGATTATTGATGACTTGATAACTTTCTTCTTCATTTTTTATACTTATAATATTTGCGTTTACTCATGTTGTAAAACATTTGAAATCGCCCTGGATTATTCTTTGTTATTGAGGGATAAACTTGTTTTTTGGGAAGTATTCCTTTTCCAGGATTTAAACCAGCCGCTTTTAATGCTGCTTGAACTGCCTGGGCACAATTAGAACTTAACACATCATAATCTTTGTTTAATTCTTCCTCTATTGCAGTTCTTGCTTTTTCATCTTGTTCCTTGGTTGTGGACATTTTGTAACCTTCTGTATATTCAGGCATACCATCCTTTTTGGGATTATCTTTTTTACTATTAAAGAAATCTTCAATAGTCTGATAACTAGATTCATTTCCATCTAACGAGCCTCCCCTATTATTGTGATACTTAGTATTTTTTCCTCCTTCTTTTCCATAGGCATGCATATTGTCAGGAGTACCATTCTTTGACCACAAGGCCCATCTTCCATCGGGATTCTGTATAAGAATCGCCATGTGACCAGCTCCTCCAGCACCTCTTGGAGCCAATAAGACAACAACATCCTTTCCATCCTTGTCGAAGGCATTTAGGAAGTTATTGAAACAATACCCATAGGAAGTAACAGGATAAAATTTCTCACTCAATTCATCTACTCCATTCCATACAACCAAAGCCGCATCATAATTTCTCGCCCCATAATCGTACCAGTCCAAGCCATGGGTTCGGTCCAGTTCCTTGCCATTGTACTTGTAGCGCTGGCATTCACCCTCCGTGCTGCTGCCCATCAAGCCACCTGTAGCATAGTAGTCGTTCAAGTAATAATAGCAAGAAACGTCACCGTTCTCATCACATTCCGCATACCCAACATCATTGAGTACAGTAACAAGACCTTTGTCATAGACAATATTTCCACAATAGTTCCTTGTCGTGATTCCCATTTCTTGATTGGCTGACACTACATCTTGCGCCTCCATCGCTGCCATCTGAGGCTGGGCGGAAGTCATGGCTGTCAGATTGTAACTTACCGACAATTTGTTTCCCTCGGCATCATAGACATAAACAATGTAGCGACCATCCTCGAATGTTATCTGAATGGGGCAGTTGTTCACGTCATAAGATATTGAGACGATTCCCTTGTTCATATCAAGAATCATGTTTCCGTTAGCATCATAGGCATACTCCAAACTTTCATCCGCCCCATCAACGAAGTGGAAAGTACCAGCACAATAAGGTCCCCTTATCTCGTCGCTCACCCACTCCAACTGGTTGCCATAACGCATATAGAACAAATCATCGACCAATCCATAACTGCCATCATCCAACAGACCATACCGTTTCAGTCCCTCAACATTCCCCATCAAGTCATACTCCAGATGCTCAGAGTAATGATCCTCTGCATCAGCGAAGCTGTCGCCCTCACGATATTGGGCTTCGGTGAGCATGTTCTGATTGTTGTAGCGGAAGAAATACCCCTTCCGAACATCACCACCGACCTGCCAGCTCATCGAGGAGATGTTGCCGTTGTAAGTGCCCTTCATCGGAAAGAGGTTCCCATTGCTCACATTGTATGCCAGCTTTTGAGTGAACTTTCCACTGCTGATGGACGTTGGCCAGCTACGGAGATTATAGTCATGACTTATAACCTCACCGCAAGGGAGCGTTTGACTGAAGAGTCTGCCATTGTCATCGTACTCGATGCTGGACAAGGCGACCTTGGGCCTACCATTTATACCATAGTTAATCTCCGTCAGGCGCCCCGTATGGTCATATTTGTAGCTGTACTCCTCCTTGATGGTGCGTCTTTCTGCACCAGTGTGGATATGAGACATTTGAAGGGGAAGTCCTGCGTAAGTGAAAGACGAATAGACGTGCTCCCAACCACCAACATGATTGGTGGAATGCGTCTGAACCAAATGAGCTTTCTTGCCATAATACATGGAAGAGAGGTTATAAGACCGTGGTGTTTATCAAGTAATCCGTCTTGACAGGATGGTTCTTCCAGTCCTCGCCCACTCCTTCCTCTTGCACGACACGGTCGAGTGGACTGCCGTCATAGACGAAAGCTGAGTAAGCTCGGCTGTCATGGTACTGCCGCTGAGACAAGGAACTTACATCGGAAGCCCCTAGGAAAGAAGAACTCGTCTTGACAGGAAGCCATGACCGCAAGTCCCTGCCCAAGCCATCGTACTCCTGGAGATGCACCAGATTGGTTCCATCAGGTGTCACGCCATGCTCCACCTTTTCCGTCGGTCTTCCCAATCCGTCATAGTATTGAGTGACGGACTGCATTTGCGTATCACTTATCCTTGTACTGGTCTGGACATAGTTCTCCGAGGAGACTTGCCCCTGAGCAGACAACAACGAGGTCGCCAACAAAGCACATATCATAATAGACTTATAGCTTTCCATACTCATTTCAACGCTTAAAATTATATTTTATTGCCACACACAGCCTTGATAATCCAAGGTGATTGGCAAGGTTATGTCACCACATTCCAAAGTATAAATCGGAATGGAGAAAGACAACGAACCTGTGTAGTTGCTGACTGGTATATCAGGAACACGGTCAAAGGCCGCCTCTGGAGACTTGGGAACATAGTTATAGTGATTGCCGTCCACAGCATATATTACCATGGGAAACATTAGGCAAAAGATTGAAAGCAAATTCTTTTTCATATTTTTATACTTATAATATTTATCAACAGTATATAACATATATAGGATAAAGGAAATATTATCTTTATTCATATGCAGATTTCGGCAAAACTAGCTTGCGCTTACCAAATTCCTTTATTAAATAATCCTCATATTCTTGTCCTTGCCATATATTCGCTTCCATATTTACATAATAAGGCGAGTTATCTATGAGCATTTTCAACAAACGATTTACATCCTCATCCTTAGTTTTCACCAACTCAAAGGCTACAGTTTGCTTAGGTAGATACAAAGCAAAATTAAAAACATCGTTCACACCTCTTTCCAAAGTATCTGTTACAGTCTTAGAATTTATTTTCTTCAGCAAGTTTATTATTTCATCTGTCTTCTCATTTGGCAACTTACATTTTTTTATAACATATACTGAGTCAAAAACACCATTTCTACCGACAGAAGGATAACCTCTTAGCATATATCCATATACACTTGATTGCATTAAACCGACTTTTGTTTCAATAGAGTCCATACCATTAAATCTAATTTGATAAGTTCTAGAAGAACTTGAATAAACCAATAATTTACATGACAATTCTTCTGATTTTTCTCTACATCCTTCAACACAAAATAATAGTGTCAATAAGACCATATAAAGTAAATATTTCTTTTTCATGATTCATTTTTTATATTATAATAACGAAAGTGCTTTCCTTCGAAAAAGCTATTAATAATGAACTCGTATAGGAAGCCCGTGTTCTCTTCGAATTTTATTCTCTGTATATTTATATGATTCCTTTATAGGCAAGCCTGTGGTTATAACCTCTTCCATTGGATCTACAGTTTCCACAAAACTTCCTCTCCAATTTTTAAACGTATAAATAACATTTTCATCTTTTGAAGACACACCTTCCATATCTCGGAGTCCGTGAATCAACTCATGGCCTAATGCCGAGAACGCAACATTGTTACCAGGAGCAGCATTACCATTTTTACCAGCAACTCCTATCGGAGTACCTCTATTCTTATTAAAAGAAAAAATTGCATCTGAGCCCTTTCCTTTTGTTCGCCCAGCTTTCTTATTCGTGGCATCTTCTTTGTTTTTGTCGGCACTTCTTTGAATTTTCAAAGTATGCTTGTTGGCTATAATATCACGAATCAATCCGGTCCCCACAGGCAATTTCTTGCCACGATTACTCCACCTAGGTTTTCCTGAAAGACTCACAATACCAGTTTTACGATTCATCAGCAGATTGTCATTCGTCAATTTCTGCAAAACCTGCAAGAAACTCATCCTTTGCGCATAGCTTCCCACAAGAACCATTTTCTTTCCATCGGGATCAATGATACGAACAGGATTATTGGAACAATATACATAATGACCAATACTACAGTATTCACTGGACTTCTCATCCACCCCATTCCACCTTACCAACGCCGCATCATAGTTTCTCGCACCATAGTCGTACCAGTCCAAGCCATGCGTTCGGTCCAGTTCCTTGCCATTGTACTTGTATCTCTGGACCTCTCCATTTTGGCTACTGCCCATCAATGCACCTGTCGGGTAATAGTCGTTGACTTGCTCAATCGTGCCATCCTCGTTCATGACGACACGGTTGTTGCCAAGATGGTCTTGGAGATAATAGTGGAAGGAAAGATTGCCAGACTTGTCATATTTGGCGTAGCCGATGTCGTTCAACACTATCGTCTCACCATCGTCGTATATGATATTGTCACAATAATGGATGGTCTTCTGACCATTAGCTGCATTGGCAGATTGCATCACAGGTGTCAAAGGCTGCGCAGAGGTCATGGCTGTCAAGCTGTAGGACACTGAATGTTTCTTGCCTTCCGCATCATAGACATAACTGGACTTTCTACCATCACCGAAGCATATCTCAAGTGGCCGATTGTTGACATCGTAAGCAATGGAGCTGATGCCCTTGTTCTTGTCGCTTACCATGTTGCCATTCGCATCGTAGGTATATTCCACAGTATCGTTTGCTCCATCCACGAAATGGAATGCTCCAACATAGTAAGGACCACTTGCGGAGTCATCGACCTTTAGCAATTGATTGCCATTGTAGCCATAGCTTAGATTGTCGATGAGACCATATTGTCCACCATCTCGCAAGCCATAGCGCAAAAGCGTGAGCACATTGCCCATCTTGTCATAAGACAGGTATTCGTCGTAGTTTCCATTGGACTCGTACAAGCCAGCCCCTTCTCCATACTCGGCACTGGTCAGCATACCTAGGCTATTATAACCAAAGGCATAACACTTATTGACATCATTGCCAACTTGCCAACTCATCGCCGAGATGTTGCCATTGTACAAGGATTTCCTTGGTATCAAGGAGCCATTGTTATGATTGTAAGCCAATGACTGGTTGAAGTTTTGACTTATGACATCCGTTTTCCAATTACGAATGTTATAAAGATAATATACGGATTCCTTATCTAGCAGCGTTTGGGTATAGACCCTGCCCAAGTCATCGTAATCCAACGTGGAGAGAATTTTCTCGGGAGAGTCATTGATGCTATACGTGGTCTTGACCAAGCGAGCCGCATGGTCATAGTCATAGCTATATTCTTCTTTGATGGTTCGCTCACCATTGGCGGTATGGATATGCTTTACTTTACTTGGTTGCCCCGCATAAGTATAGGAGGAGTAACTATGTTCCCAGCCACCTAGCAAGTTAGAAGTATGGCTCTGAACAACCCTTCCTTTCCGTCCATAATACAGGGAAGAAACAGAGTACCTACCACTTC
>ERZ808259.709-NODE-709-length-11774-cov-2.988480_pt1 | contig 11774 bp, 9 predicted proteins | sample MGYA00521279_ERZ808259 | MGnify/ENA primary metagenome ERZ808259 (study PRJEB31516, sample SAMN03275586) | gut metagenome | biome: mammalia-associated habitat; material: feces | host: Papio cynocephalus | place: Kenya | collected 2012-07-27 ... | reverse complement strand
GAGGAGCTTTTATTGCTTTTATTTCATCATTTATTCCACATATTCCTTATTGGTGTGAAATAATAATTTTTATTTCTTTTTCTATTTTATTACTAATTTTATTAAGGCCAGTTGCTAAGAAATTATTATTCAGAAAAGAAATTAAATCAAATATTGAAGAAATCATTGGCAAAAAGGTTCTTGTTAGTAAAAGAATAACTGAATTAGATTGTGGCGAGGTTAAAATAAACGGCGTTATTTGGAGAGCAATGTCTAATGAGCCTATAAAAAGTATTGAAAAAGGTGAGATTGTTAAAATTGTTGCTATAGACGGTAATAAATTAATTGTTAAAAAGATTGATTAAGGAGGAATTTTTATGGAACCATGGCAAATCACACTTATTGTATTAGGTATATTTTTATTTTTTATACTTATAGTTATTGTTAGTAATATTCGTATCGTAAAACAAACTAATAAATATATCATTGAAAGATTTGGCGGATATGTAAAAACTTGGGGTGTAGGAATACATATGCTAGTTCCTTTTATTGATAGAGTTGCTGAAATTGTTTCTTTAAAAGAACAAGTAAAAGATTTCGATCCTCAACCAGTTATTACTAAGGATAATGTAACAATGCAAATTGATACAATTGTATTTTATCAAGTTACAGATCCTAAACTTTATGCTTATGGTGTAGAAAATCCAATAAGTGCTATCGAATGCTTGAGTTCTACAACATTAAGAAATATTATTGGCGAACTTGATTTAGATGAAACTTTAACTAGTCGCGATGTAATAAATGTTAAAATGAGAGCGATTTTAGATGAAGCTACTGATGCTTGGGGAATCAAAGTTAATCGTGTAGAATTAAAAAATATTTTACCACCAAAAGATATTCGTGATGCTATGGAAAGACAGATGAGAGCTGAAAGAGAAAAAAGAGAAAAAATCTTACTTGCCGAAGGTGAAAAACAAAGTGCGATATTAATTGCTGAAGGTAATAAAGAAAGTGCAATTTTAAATGCAGAAGCAGAAAAACAAAAGAAAATAAAGAATGCTGAAGGTGATGCTCAAGCGATTTTAACAGTTAAAAATGCGGAAGCTCAGGGGATTATCCTTGTTAGAGAAGCTGAAGCAAAAGGATTAGAAGCTTTAAAAAATGCAAGTGTCGATGATAAAGTGTTAACTTTAAAGTCTTATGAGACATTATCTAAAGTCTCTGATGGAAAAGCAACTAAATTGATTATACCAAGCAATATTACAAATCTTGCTTCAACTGTAACTACTATTGCTAATATTATAAAAGAAGATAAATAAATAATCTTTGACATTAATGTTGATAAAATTATACAAAATATAAAGTTTTTATTAATTCAATATTTGATAAAATATTTTGATTTAGAAGTGATTTATAAAAAAATAGCGCACTTTTTGCGCTATTTTAATTTAATTCTTTTAATTATTTATACTTATAAAATCCTTCGCCAGCAGACATGCCTAATTTTCCTTCAGCTATATATTTCGAAAGCATTTTGTCCATTCCTTTAAAATTATAAGGAGCAAGGAATGAAGGAATTTTAACATACATTTTAACAATATTATGAGCTGTAGTTAATCCAACAGTATCCAATATTTGAAATGGTCCTTTTGGTGATCCAGTTCCTAGAGTCCAAGCTTTATCAATACTTTGAGGATCACTTATACCATTAACATATAAATCCATAGCTGAGAATAAAAGTGGAACTAACATTGAATTTAATAAGTAACCAGATTTTTCTTTTAATACAGGTAAAGGTATCATGCGAATTTCTTTAGCAAATTCTGTAACTTCATCGAAGTATTTCATGTTAGTTTTAGCTTGGGCCATAACTTCGGTCATATTGTTTTTCCAAATAGTATTTGCAAAATGTAAAGACAAGAATTTATCTGGACGGCCAGTGTATTTAGCAAATTTACTTGGTAATAAAGTTGATGAATTTGTAACGATAATTGTTTTTTCTGGTAAGACTGGAGCTAATTTTTCATAAAATGCTTTTTTTGAGTCGATATCTTCAGCCATTGATTCGATTACAATATCAGCATCCTTACAGGCTTTAGCTAAATCTAACTCTATTTTTAAATTATTGTATGCGTTTTCAACTTTTTTTAAGCATTCTTCTTTATTGAATGTGTCATAATCTGCTAAACCCCTACACCAATTTTCCTTTGTTTTTCCTTCAGGAGTTGCCATTTTATTAATATCATTAATATAGGCATCTCTTAAATGATCAATTTTTGGTTTTGTTCTTTGAATACTAGATTCGCTTCTTAACCAAATTGTAACATTAAATCCACAATAAGCAGCTTGAAAAGCAATTTGACTTCCTAAAACGCCACCTCCAGCGACAACGACATTATTTAATTTCATATTTATTTAACCTCTCTTTAAACAAAATATTATCATTATTGTGTTCAAAATAAAATAAAATTTTTATTCTGCATGCCTTTTTATTTTTTATTAATTTTTATATAAAAGAATTTAGTTATTTTTTTATATATAATAAAGAAAAAATGCTGATTTAAAGATGAAATGTCTTTAAAAGAGCCAAAAAATTTATTAAAATAATAAAGATAATGGAGAAATTAATGAATAAAATTAGAATAATTGAAGTTAAAGAAAGTGTTTTTAAATCGAATAATAGCGAGGCTTCGTTATTGAGAAATGATTTAAAAGAAAAGGGAACATTTTTATTAAATTTAATGTCAAGCCCAGGAAGTGGGAAAACAACTCTTTTAACAAAACTTTTACCTATTTTAAAAAAGGATTTTAAAATAGGAGTAATGGAAGCTGATATAGATAGTGATGTAGATGCATGCACTATTAATAATTTAGGTATTGATGTCATACAATTACATACTGGTGGAATGTGCCATCTCGATGCTCATATGACTAGACAAGGGATTGATAATTTAGGAAATAATGATTATGATTTTTTGGTTTTAGAAAACGTTGGTAATCTTGTATGTCCTGCTGAATTTGATACTGGAAGCATTAAGAATATGACCATTTTGAGTGTACCTGAAGGTGATGATAAGCCACTAAAATATCCTTTAATGTATGAAGTTTGTGATATTGTTGTAATAAATAAAGTAGATGTTCTACCATATTTTGATTTTAATAAAGAAAAAGCTGTTAATAATATATTAATGCGTAATGAAAAAGCAAAAATATTTTTTGTTTCATCAAAAACTGGAGATGGGATTGAAGATTTAGCAAAATATTTAAAAGAAGACATAATTGAATTTAAGAAGGAGAGTAAATAAATATGCCAGAAATGAGTAATGTGTATACGCCAAAATTTAAAGGTGATAAAAATCCACGTAAAAAAATATTAAAATTAGGTCAAAAAATTACTGATCGTATTGGGCACAAAGTCACGACAGATGATCCTGAATACTGGGGTTTAGCTTGTGTTGTTACTGATGAAATGGCTGATATCGCTTTAAAAATGAAGGTTAGAGTTCCTTTAACTTTTAAACAATTATTAAAAAAGACTAAATTAGCTCCTGAAAAATTACAAAGTTTGTTAGATAAAATGTCTTATATTGGATTATTGGAATATAATTGGGAAAATGCAGAGCATGAAAAACAATATGTTTTACCAATGTTTGTCCCAGGTAGTGCTGAATTTACAAATATGCGCAAAGAGCAATTAGATGAACATCCTGAACTTGCTCAATTTTTTGAAAGAATGACTTTTTTACCTTTAGAAAAAGTAACTCCAATGGTACCTCTAGGTGGAGCTGGAATCGGTATGCATGTTATACCTGTTGAAAAGGCTATTTCTATGGAAAATAAGTCTGAAAATATTGAACACTTATCTTATTGGTTGGATAAGTATGACGGACATTTATCAATTGGACTTTGTTCTTGTAGATATGGAAGAAGTTTATTAAAAGAAGGATGTGGTGATGATCCGGATGAATGGTGTATTGGCGTTGGTGACATGGCTGATTATTGTGTTGAAACAAAAAAAGGACGTTATGCAACTAAAGAAGAGATATTAAATGTTTTAAAACGCGCTGAAGAGAATGGCTTTGTACATCAGATTACAAATATCGATGGAAAAGATAAAATCTTTGCAATTTGCAATTGTAATGTTAATATTTGCAATGCTTTAAGAACTAGTCAACTTTTTAACACCCCAAATATGTCTAGAAGTGCATATGTTGCACATGTTGATTCAAAAAATTGTGTTGCGTGCGGTAAATGTGTTGAATATTGTCCTGCTGGAGCTGTTAAACTTGGGCAAAAATTATGTACAAAACATGGTGAAATAAAATATCCTAAACATGAGCTACCTGATGCATTAAGTTGGGGAAAAGATAAGTGGGATGAAGATTATCGAGATAAGAATAGAATAAATTGTTATGATACAGGTACTGCACCATGTAAAGCAAATTGTCCTGCACACATTGCAGTTCAAGGATATTTGAAACTTGCTCATGAAGGAAAATATAAAGAAGCATTAAAACTTATTAAAAAAGATAATCCATTACCAGCTATTTGTGGACGTATTTGTAATAAAAAATGTGAAGATGCATGTACTCGTGGTATAATTGACGAACCTGTATCGATTGATGAAGTAAAAAGATTTGTCTCTGAATTAGATTTAAATAAAGAGACTAGAGTAGTTCCAAAAGTAGTAATTCCATCAGGTTGTAGAGATCATTTTGATGAAAAAATAGCTATTATAGGTGCTGGTCCTGCTGGATTGAGTTGTGCTTATTATCTGGCAGAAAAGGGTTATTTCCCTGTTGTTTTCGAAAAAAATAAATTTCCTGGTGGAATGTTAACGTATGGTATACCATCTTATAAGTTAGAAAAAGATGTAATTTATGCTGAAGTTGATGTTTTAAAAGAAATGGGCGTTGAATTTAGATATGGCGTAGAAGTCGGAAAAGATATTACAATTGATGAATTAAGAAAAGAAGGATTTACTGGCTTTTATATAGCTATTGGATGCCAAGGTGGAAGATATCCAGGAATTATAAATGAAAAAGCTAATGGTTGTATAACAGCTGTTAAATTTTTACATGACGTTAGTGTAAATCATAATTTAACTTTAGATGGCGATGTTGTAATAATTGGTGGCGGTAATGTTGCTATTGATGCTGCAAGAACTTCTACTAGATTAACTAAAGGAAAAGTCAAAATGTTTTCTTTAGAGACTCGCGATATTATGCCTGCAAGTGATGATGAAATTAATGAAGCTTTAGATGAAAATGTTGACATAAATTGTGGATGGGGTCCAAAGGAAGTTAAAACTGATGATAATAATAATGTTACAAGTATTGTTCTTAAAAAATGCATAAGAGTTTATGATGAAAATCATAAATTTGCACCTGTTTATGATGAAAATGACATTAGAGAAGTACCTTGTAAGAATATTATATTTTCAATTGGTCAATCAATTGAATGGAATAATTTATTAAAAGGAACAAATGTGAAATTTAATAGAAATGGTACTCCAATTGCTGATAAATTAACTTATCAAACTGATGAGAGAGACATTTTTGTTGGTGGTGATGTTTATACTGGACCTAGTTTTGCTATTAATGCTATTGCACAAGGTAAAGAAGGAGCTATATCATTACATAGGTTTGTACAAATTAATTCTAGTTTGACAATTGGAAGAAATAGAAGAGATTTTATCTCGTTAAATAAGGATGATTTAAATATTTTAGAATACGACAAAACTCCTAGAACAAAAATCCATTTAAATGAAAATATTGATTACAAGCATTCTTTTAAAGATGCTAGAATTTTGATGAGTGAAAAAGAAGTTCAACAAGAAACAAGTAGATGCTTAAGTTGCGGAGCAAGTGTTGTTGATGAAAATAAGTGTATAGGCTGTGGAATTTGTACTACTAAATGCGAATTTGATGCCATTCATTTATCTCGTGATCTTCCAGAGGCTAGTAATTTAGTTAAAAGCGAAGATAAGTTTAAGGTAATTTTGCCTTATGCTTTAAAACGCGCTATTAAAATTAAATTTGGGAAGAAAACACCTGAAATGAAAGCATCTGAACAAAAGCATAAAGAATATTTAAAGAGCGTAAAAAAGGCAAATAAACAATAATGCACGAACTTGGAATAGTATTTTATATATTAGATGAAGTAAAAAAAATAACGAAAGAGAATCACGCTTCTCATATTAATAGTGTTACTTTAGAAATTGGAGAAGTCTCTACTGTTATTCCATCATATTTGGAAGATTGTTGGAAATGGGCTATTGGTAAAGATGATATAACAAAAAATTGTCAATTAAAAATCGAAAAAGTTCAAGCGATTACATATTGTAAAAATTGTGGAAATAGATTTGAAACAATTAAAAATGGCAAAGTTTGTCCTAAATGTTCGAGTTCTGATACATATCTAATTCAAGGCGATGAGGTAAATATAAAAGAAATAGAAGTTATATAATAAGGTGAGATTATGTATGATGCTATTATTATAGGTGGTGGAGTTATTGGATGTGCGATTGCTAGATATTTATCAATGTATCAAGGCAAATTTTTAGTTTTAGAAAGACATAATGACGTTGGTGAAGAGACAACTAATGCTAATAGTGGTATTGTTCATAGTGGTTATGATCCACTTCCAGGTACACTAAAAGCTAAATTTAATGTTTTAGGATGCAAAATGATGGAGCAAGTTTCAAATGAACTTGATGTTCCATTTATAAAAAATGGTTCATTAACCATTGGGTTTAATGATGAAGATTTAAAAATACTTGAAGAATTACTAAAAAGAGCTAAGACAAATGGAGTTGATGCAAAAATAATTAATAAAGATGAACTTAATAAAATGGAGCCAAATTTAAATCAAAGTTGTAAGTTCGCTCTATATTGTAAGGATGCTGGAATAATATCCCCATTTAATTTATGTGTAGGTTTTATGGAAAACGCCATGGATAATGGAGTTGAATTAATGCTTAATTCTGAAGTATCGAAAATCGATAAAATAGATAGTTTTTACAGGGTTTTTATAAAAAATAATAAGTTTTATGATACTAAAGTTCTTATTAACTGCACTGGAACAAATAGTGAAAATGTAACTAATCTAATCGAAAAACCTAATTTTAAAATTATACCAAAAAAAGGTGAATATATTTTATTTGATCATTTTAATAAAGATTTTGTTCATTCAACATTATTTATGTGTCCTACTAAATTGGGTAAAGGTGTTTTATTTTCACCAACAACATCCTTAAATTATTTTATTGGACCAAACAACGTGGATTCCACATTAACTGATACTTCAACAGATAGTTCTTCTTTCATGTATATAAAAAAAGAAGCTAGTAAATTAGTTAATAACCTACCTTTAAAAGAAACTATTAGAGAATTTGCTGGAGTAAGAGCAAATACAGATAAAGATGATTTTATTATTTATGAAAGCAAGATTAATAAGTCGTTTATTAATGTTGCAGGTATTTCTTCTCCAGGCTTAGCAAGTAGCCCAGCCATTGGAAAATATGTTGCAAATATGGTAAAGATAATATTAAATCTAAAAGAGAATATAAACTTCAATCCATATGTTAAAAAACATCCTAAAATTTCTAATCAAAACGAATATAATGCGTTAATAAAATTAAATCAGTTATATGGGCATATGATATGTCGATGTGAAAAAATAAGTGAAGGGCAAATAATCGATGTTATTCATCGAAATTGTGGTGCTAGAACAATTAAAGGTGTTAAAAAGAGAATTAGAGCTGGTTTTGGAAAATGTCAAGGCACATTTTGCCAAGATGAAGTAATAAAAATCTTAGCTAGAGAGTTAAAAACGTCAATCGATAATATAAAATATAGCGAAGTTAATACTACTATTCTTAAATATAAAAGCAAGGAATAATTAAAATGAAAGTTATTGATTTAATTGTAATTGGTGGTGGAAGTGCCGGATTAGCAAGCGCTATTAGTGCCTTTGATGAGGGTATAAATAATATTTTATTAATCGAAAGAAGTAATGAACTTGGAGGGATTTTAAATCAATGCATTCATAATGGGTTTGGCTTAAATTATTTCAAAGAAGAATTAACTGGGCCAGAATATGCTAATAGATTTATTAATGAATTTAAAAAAAGAAAAATTAACTATTTATTAAATTCATTGGTGACTGATATAAGTAGTGACTTAAAAGTAACTTTTATAAATAATGATGGAATTCAAACAGTTAAAGCCAAAGCAATAATTTGTGCTTTAGGATGCAACGAAAGAACATATGGTCAAATTTCGATACCTGGTGATAGACCAAATGGAGTTTTTACCGCTGGATTAGCGCAAAAATATTTAAATATTGATGGTTTTTTAGTTGGAAAAAACGTTTATATTCTTGGCAGTGGCGATATAGGTTTAATAATGGCTAGAAGAATGACTTTAGAAGGTGCAAAAGTTATAGGTGTAAGTGAGTTAATGCCATATAGTAATGGACTTAATAGAAATATTGTTCAATGCTTGAACGATTTTAATATTCCACTACGACTAAGTAATACAGTTACACGAATTATTGGAAAACACAATTTGGAGGCTATTGAAATAGCCGATGTTGATAAAAACTTTAATATAATTGAAAATACTAAAAAAATTATTCAATGTGATGCTCTATTACTTAGTGTTGGCTTATATCCTTTTATTAATTTATTATCTAATGCTGGTGTAAAACTATATAATGAAACTAAAGGTGTATATATCAACCAAAATTATGAAACCTCTATTAAAGGAATTTTTGTTACAGGTAATAGTTTACATGTTCATGATTTAGTCGATGAAGTTTCTAAAGAATCTATTAAAGTTGGGAAATGTGCTAGCGATTATATTAAAGATATTAATTTAAAAGTAAATAAAATCATATTTACACACGCAAAACAGAATTTACTTTATTTATTACCTAACGAAATTGAGGTAACTAATAGTCTAAAAGAGGTAAATTTTTCTTTTCGTGTTAATAAAATTATAAATAAAGGCACAATTTATATTTATAATAAAAATACCATAATCAAAAAAATTAAGAAATTATATATGACTCCTAGTGAGATGATTTTTATCAACCTTAAAGATGTGGATTTTAATTTTATTGATGAAATAAATATTGAGGTAGTCGAGGATTAAATATGGAAAAAGAACTAATTTGTATTTGCTGTCCTAAAGGTTGTCATATAAAAGTTATTGATAATAAGTTTTACAATTATTCTTGCTCAAGAGGTTTAGAGTATGCTCAAGATGAGATTAATTCTCCTAAAAGAGTTTTAACAAGTACTGTTAAAATATTAAATCCTTTAGACATCAAGGTTGTTCCGATTAAAACTAGTAAGCCTATACCAAAAGATAAAATTTTCGATGTTATCAAAGAAATTAATAAGATAACTTTAAATAGACCAATAAAAATTCATCAAGTTGTTATTAAAAATGTGTTAAATTTAGGAGCTGATATTATTACAACTAAAGAAATTGATTAATATATTTTTTTATGATTTAATATCAACTTATGGGGAGTTTATTAATGAGAAAAAAGATATTAATTTTAAGTGGAATTTTATTATTTTCAGTGGCAAGTTGTCATAACAATTTAGATACAAATAATATCATTTCTATTAATTATTTAAATAATTTATTTAAAAAAGTAAGTAAAGGTAATTATACATTAAGTTATTTAATCGGTGATGAAAGTTTTGATGATGTATTTACGAATGATTATTATTATATTGGATACTTAAATAGCGGGTCAATGCTATTAAAAACATATTTAGATGATTCAATAGCTTATAATTTTAAAATTGATAAAGTGAATAATAATGTTGAGATAGAAGGACAGACCTATAACGAAGAATATACATATCAAGAATTAACTTCTTTAAGTTTTAAAAATAAATTGTCTTTATTAAATAACTACACTTTTAATGATTATGAAATTAAAAATAATAAAGTCTATGTTAATGATAGTAATTTAATAGATATTTTTAGCGCCCAATTAGATTTTACTGGAATAAAAAGAATTATTTTTTATTTAGAAAAAAATGTTGATTTAATGATGGAATTTCAAGGGTTCGATTTTACTACAAATGAATTTTATACGCTTAATAATGGTGGTAGAGTTTCCTTAATAAATACATCAAAAAGTAAAATTGATTTAGTAGATTCTTATTTAAAAAATATTAATATATCTAATGATTCATTAATTGATAAAGCAGAAAATATTTTTGGAAATGTATCGTTTACTTCGGCAATTTATGACAATATATATGAAGATGAATATATATCTATTGTTCGTGATGGATTTACTAATCTTGATCTTTATAATGATTATATAAGAATAACTGATATCAGTGAGGAAAACATACAAAACATTTATACCTATAAAAAAATTAAAAATACAAATAGATTAGAAAAAGTTGGTGTTAATGGTAAAAACGAAGTAGTAAATCAAAAAATTGAAATGACATATGATGACTTTCAATTTGTTAATAAAGATAATTTTGAACTTGATAAATTTAAGAAATTAAATGAAAAAGATGAATATTATACATATCTAGGAAAAAATGCAACAAAACTAGCTTTTTCTATTACTCAACATAATCGTTTTAAAGAATGGCCGGTTGTTTCTATTAAAGCTAAAGTAATAAACAATAAAATTAGTCAAATAATTTTTTCTACAGGCTTAATGTTAGATAAATTGACAAATAAATATTTTTATCATTATGTCGATACAAGAGTAAATGATGAAGTGAATGTAATTAATGATATTACTAAGAAAACTCCTAGTAAAGATGATGATAAAATTAAAAATTATCTATCTTATTTAAATCAAGATGATTCTGTATTTAAAGTAATTAATAAAGATAGCGCTTGGGATGGAAGTAGAGAAACTTTAATTACTAAGACTAAAAATTTATATACTATTGGGACTTATATTAAAAATGATGAAGAATATTCACAGTTAGAAAAATTAGGTGAAGGTTATTATTATAAAAATAATAAAGTTTATACTTTTACTTATGATGAAAAAAATAATGTAACAGTAGATTCAAAAGTTATTAATAAGACCTTGAAAGATATTGTTAATTTTAATATTTCTAGTGAAATTTTAATTTTAAATAATGATCAATTAACTACATTCGGAGACATTATTAATATTGGTGATAGTTTAGGATTTGCTTCAAATCCATTAACTATTGATCCTTCGACATTAGTAATGAACATTAATAATGATAAAATCGAAAATATTAACTTTGAATACTATAATGGAAAAGAAGAAATAAATATTTATTATGACAATATTGTTGAAAATAGTGAACTTATAAATAAGTTAGATGAAGAAATATTAAAAATAGAAGCGCAAAAATTTACTAATTTTTATGATTATTCAAAAGAAGGAGCTATTTATGCGAGTTTAGTTGAATATGCAAATGAAGATTTTGCTAAAAAAGTACCATGCTTAATTAGTGAAGAAATAAGTAATGTTGATAATATGCTTGATGGTTATATTTGCGATTATGCTCATGATGATGGAATAAATGATTGTGTATTTGTTTATTTTACTAATCACAATGATGAAGATTATATTAAAAAATATAAAGAATATTTAATTAATTTAGGATATAAACAAAATAATAATATTTATACACTTGATGATGTTAAGTTTGAATTTGTTGATGCTAATCCTTATGAAAGTGAATTTTTAAGAATTTATAAAGTTTAAACTCTTTGTATTATTTATTTAATATAAATATTAGAAAAATTCTTAAAATT
>ERZ808259.708-NODE-708-length-11795-cov-3.116269_pt1 | contig 11795 bp, 10 predicted proteins | sample MGYA00521279_ERZ808259 | MGnify/ENA primary metagenome ERZ808259 (study PRJEB31516, sample SAMN03275586) | gut metagenome | biome: mammalia-associated habitat; material: feces | host: Papio cynocephalus | place: Kenya | collected 2012-07-27 ... | reverse complement strand
CGGATCCACTGCCATACCTGATTGAGATAGCCGGCCACATGCACCTGGTTGTCGAGCACCGACACCGTGTATTGACGGCCCTTGTCGTCGGCGACGTCGTAAATGCGGGAGTTCTCGATGAGGTCATCGTCAAGCGTGGTCTGAAGGACTCCGGAATCCGCATAGGGCGTGAGTCTCCTCGACAACGCCGTGACGGTGATGCCGATGGATTGCAGGGATTGCGCGAGCTGTCTGCCCCAGACGCCGTTGTTCTGCGTGCCCAGGGCGAAACGAATCAGCATGCCGACGATACGGCCCACGACGAAGGAGACGATGACGCCGGTCAGGGAATTCCACGAGAGCACCACAAGCAGCACAGCCACGGCGTACAGCACGTTCCAGCCCCATTTGACCGTGGACCGTGTGCGACGCGGGCCTGCCACCGTCAGGAAAGACGCCATGGCCGCGTAAAAATCAGGCAGCAGGCCGGCTCCCTCCGAGGTGCCGTTCGACAGCATGGACAACACCAGCAGCTCGCCTCCGGTGGCGCTGATTATCGCCGAAGTGCACCAGACCGCGGCGAACCCGAGGATCAACGCCAATGCGGAGATCACGCTTTGCAGCCATTCCTTGGCGGTCACCAATTGCAGCAGCACGCCCATGGTGATGCAGACGATGGCGAATTGCTGCAGCAGCGACGTCGGCACGTCCATCAGCCAGCCGATGGCATGGCTGGCGGACCGGACATCCGATTCCACGCCCGAGGCCGTGCCGTGAAGATAGATGGAGAACAGGATGACGATCACGCCGAGCAACAAGGCGAAGAAGGCATGCAGCAGGTCGGCGTAATCGCGATTGCGTTTCGGTGGAATGTCATCGATGCGCGGGGTTTGCGCTGCTGCGGTGGATGCGTGGACGTCAGACACGGTGGGCATGCTCCGTAAGTATGGGGATGAATCGACGGCGGGTATATGCGTTCCCGCCGATGTAGATAATACGCCTTGGGGCGGTTGCGCGGAAATGCAACCGCCCCAAGGCGTGGTGTCCACTATGCGCGGATTCGATCAGCGATCGAAATCGACGAGTTTGCCGGCCGCTCCCACATAGGTGGACGGGGTCAGGGCCTTGAGACGCGCCGCGGTGGCCTCGTCGAAGGACTGCTGGTCGATGAAACGCTCGACGGCCTCCTTGGAGATCTCGTGGCCGCGCATAAGCTCCTTGACCTTCTCGTACGGCTTGTCCATGCCGGGCAGACCGGCGAGTTCGCAGGCGCGCATGGCGGTCTGGATCGGCTCCCCGAGCACCTCCCAGTTGGAATCAAGCTCGGCCTGGATGGCGATGTCGTTCGGATGGATGGAGTTCAGTCCGCCCAACAGGTTGTTCAGCGCCAGCACGGAATATCCCAGAGCGGAACCGATGTTGCGCTGCGTGGTGGAATCCGTCAGGTCGCGCTGCCAACGGGATTCGACCAGTGTGGCGGACAACGTGTCCAGCAGCGAGCACGAAAGCTCCAGATTCGCCTCGGCGTTCTCGAAACGAATCGGATTGACCTTGTGCGGCATCGTGGACGAGCCGGTGGCGCCCTTGACCGGCACCTGCGCGAACACGCCACGGGAGATGTACATCCACACGTCGACGCACAGGTTGTGCAGGATGCGGTTGGTGTGGCTGATCGTACCGTACAGTTCGGCCTGCCAATCATGCGATTCGATCTGCGTGGTCAGCGGGTTCCACGTCAGTCCCATGCGGTTGGTGACGAACTCCTTGGAGACCGCGATCCAATCGACGTCCGGGCAGGCCGCCAGATGCGCGCCGAACGTGCCGGTGGCGCCGTTGATCTTGCCCAGATACTCCTGCGCCCTGACCTTGTTCAGCTGGCGGTTCAGACGGTACACGTACACCGCGAGCTCCTTGCCCAGCGTGGTCGGGGTGGCCGGCTGGCCGTGGGTCAGGGACAGCATGGCCTTGTCACGGTAGTCGTTCGCCTTCTGCGCAAGATGGTCGACGATCGCCTGCGCCCCGGGGAGCCAGACGTTCTCGACGCCGTTTTTCACGCAGCGCGCGATGGACAGGTTGTTGATGTCCTCCGACGTGCAGGCGAAATGCACCAGGGTCTTGAGGTTCGTCAGCTGCGTCTCATGGCCCAGCACCGTCGCGGCCTTGTCGAGCTGGTCGTCGATGTAGTATTCCACGGCCTTCACGTCGTGGTGGGTGACGGCCTCATGGGCGGCGTGCCGGGCGATGCCCTCGGCACCGAAATCCTCGGGGATGGAACGCAGGAAAGCCTGCTCCTCCTCGGTCAGCGGCTTCACGCCGGGAACGATGGTCTGGTTGCCGTTGCCTTCGAAGCCATTGGCGAGCAGAATCATCCATTCCACTTCGACGCGCATGCGCTCGCGGTTCAACGCGGGCTCGCTCAGATATTCGACAAGGGGAGCCGTCTGCTTGTGGTAGCGGCCGTCAAGAGGGGTCAATGCGATTGCTGGAGAGATGTCAGTAAGCTTCATAGCCAATAGCATACGTTCAGCCGTAAACGAGACGCGGTTTCCGTCCGACGGCCGGAAACCGCGAAGATGGAATCAGTGGCTCATGCGCCCCTGCCAATACGTCACCTCCTCGAGCTCGCCGTCGATGACGCTTTGGAAATGCCGCTCATGCTCGCCGACGGCGTGCGAGCCCAGATCCGTGGCGTTCTGGTATGCGGCCTGATGGTATTCGATCCAATGGGTTATCTCCTTCTCCCGAGGGGCGTTGGCGACCTTAGTGCCTCCGAAGATTCGTTTGGCGGCCTCGGAGGTGCGCTCCACCGTGCCCCGGACCGTCAGCCTGTTGTCGAGGTCGGGGTTCGCGGCGCCGTCCGCCGCGGCGACGATCTCATCCTCCATCTCGATGCTGGTCACCCAGGTCTTTTCCGGAATCGGATGGTTGGCGATCGGGGATCCCGCCGTGACCACATGTTCGATGTCGTATTCGTCCTGCAGGTCGGAGGCCAGCGTCGCGGCGACGATGCCGCCTTGGGAATGGCCGATAAGCGCGACGGGCTCGTCGGAGCCGATGCCGGCCTCCTGCATGGCCTTGTGCACCATGCGCGCGCTGTCGGCCCGCATACGCTGCTGTGGGTCCGTGCTCATCAGATCGATGTTCTGCGACCAGCCGAACGGCGAATCGTCTTCGCCGTCCGTTCCCGGAATCGTGACGAGCCATGAATACGAGCCGTCGGATCTGCGGTATTTCGAAATGGCGACGGTGGCGTAATCGAGCCCGCTGCCGATGTCGATTTTGCCGAGTCGTTCCTCTGCGAGTCTGCGCAGGTCCTCCATGGATTCCGTGACGCTGTGCGATTCCCCTACCACGTCGGCTTTCGCCTTCACCTCGGTCACGGTGAGCCTGTTGCCCTGAATCCGGTTCTTCCGTGGTTCCGTATATTCCGACAGACGGGTCGCCGCACGGTTGACCTCGTCCTCGCGCAGCAATCCCTTGAACGGGGACATGCCCGACAACAGGGTTCCTGCCGCGCCCAGCACGGCCTCATGCGCGGGACTCAACGCGTCGCTCGCATGGATATGGTTGATTTTGCCGTCCTTGACGGAACCGGAGATCCAGCCATAGCCGGCAGTGAGTCCCAAGCCTATGGCGGATTCCAGGGGACGGGCGATGAACAGGGTCTGCAGCAGATTGCGCATCGTTCGTCTGCTGCTGTCGTCAGCCTGCGAATACAGCGATTGCGCGCGGATGATCAGTACGGACAGTTCGGCGAGCTCATCCGCCATGCCGTTCAATATGCGGGCATGCGCGGAACAGCGCTCCACGATCTGATCGAGCGGGAATTCGAAATGGTCCGGCGCGGAGCAACCCGTGCCGGTATGCGATGTCGGAAGCGATGCCGCGAGCGGGCCCATCACACGTTGCACGTTCAGAAGGCCAAGCGACTTTCCGATCGTGCGCAGCGTCGCGGATTCCCGTCCCAACGCCTGCGCCGTGGTGAGATACTCCTGATATTCGGCGGCGGAGAATCTTCGGCCGCCGCTGATGCTTGCCGAAACCTGCCAGTTCATGCCTCACCTGCTGACCAAAGAAGGCGTGACGTTCCGCCTGCGGCGTCCCGCAGGGCCAATGCCTGTTTGTGGATGTCGGTTACTTGGGTCCTATACGCTTCGGCCGCGAGGCCGGACCATCCCGGAAGCGTGCTGAACGCGAGTATCGAATCCAATTCGTCGAGACGCTTCGACAATTCGGACAGGGCGTTGCCGATTATCGCCTGATTGGCGCGTGCGACGAGGCGGCATGGGCATGTCTGGTCCGCAAGGACGTTCCCAATGGCGAATGTGCGTAAAGTGTTCATGACGTTATTGGAACACAGGAAGTCCCGATAATGGAAGGGAACCACGGCCTGTGGTCGGAGGACGCCCAAAAAAGACGGTGCCGGTGTGTCTTCGTTGGAAAGCCAAGGGAAACACACCGGCCGTCATGTGGATAACATATCGCGAAACGACCCTACCAAGGTTTGGTGGGCGAGTCCGAATCGTTCTGCTTCTGCTTCGCGGAGCTGCTTGAATCGGATTGCGTCGATTGTGTGTTCTGTGCCAACAGATCCTCCACCTTCTGGCGTTGTTCCTCGGTGAGGTCGCTTTTGCTTTTCGTCTTGGCGTCGGCGGTGTCCTGACCGGCCACGGTCTGGTCGTCCGTTCCGGATGTTCCGGATTGCTGGCCGTTTTGGGCCTTGGTCTTGGCGAGCACATACTTGGTCAACGCGCGGGACGTCGCGCCGTTGTGGTCGATGGCCTCACGCAGCCCCGGCAATATCAGGATTCGTGCCGAAGCGGCCTCCTGGAATTGCGCGTCGACCTGTTGCTGTTTGGCGTACAAGCCATTGAAATCGGCATCCGTCCGCTTGCTTGCCTTGATGTTGGTTCGAAGGCTTTGCGTCGCCTGGTTGTAATTGGTCAGGGCCACGAAATTCACCAATGCGGCCGAGCCGACGATGAGCAGCGAAACCGCGGCCACCCCCAGGATGATGCGGACAGGCAATGAGGCGCGGGGCCTCAGCGACTTTTTGCTCACAGCAGCCTCCTTGATTGCGACAGCCAGGCTCCCAATTCGCATGCGAGCAGCACCGCGGCCGCCACCGCCAAAGGCCAGACCACGGGAGTCGTCCTAACGCGTTTCTTCACGGTTTGCGTGATCCGCCATTTGTTGGAGGCCTCCTTGGAGGCCCCGGCGCTCATCGTGTTCTTCGCGTCGAGTTTCAGCGCGGTTCCGCTGAGTTCGTCGGCGATGGACGCCATTTCGGCCGCGTCCATGCGGGAGACGCCCGGCTTGCCGGTGCTGGGATCGGTGACCCATTGTCCATCGCTGCTGCCCGTGCCGTTGACGGTGACCGGGATGTTGCCGCCTTGCTCGCTGCCGACCGCGACCGTGAACGCGTCGGAAAGGTACCGCCGCAACGAGGAGAACGAACGCCGGGTCTTCGCGGAGGTCTGCTCGCCGTCCGAGATGAGGTACAGGATGACCGCATCATCGTGGTGCTGTTCATGAATCGACTTGCAGGTCAGCAGCAGCTGGTCGATCGGTGTGTCCGGGGTGGAGCCCGCCGATACGGAAGTGGCCTCGGGCGCGAGCGTGTCGGCCCAATTGTCGATGGCCTGCGAATCGGGAGTCAGCGGCACATCCAAGGTACCGGAAGCGCCGAAGCGCACCGCGGCGAAACTTGAATTCGGATACAGGGCGGTGATGTCCTTCACCGCCTGCCTGGCCGCATCGATACGACTCACCTTTGTATCGGACCCGTATTGCGCGTCGGCGACGGCCATCGAACCGGTCACGTCGACGGCGACGACCACGTCGGTGCCGTTCACCGCTCGGCTGCTTGTCTCCGATACCATGCTGGGAGTCAACGCCATGACGGCGACGATCGCGCAAAGCAGCGCGCGCCGGACACATGCCCAGACCGTTTCGTCGCTGTTCGCGTGCCGACGGACATGAAGCACGACCTGCGTGATGCCGAGAACAAGCATCGCCGATGCGACGGCGATGCCGGCAGGCCATCCCAAAGCCGGTGCAAACGTCAGACCATTCATCGTCTCAACCTCCAAGCCAATGCCAGCCATACCATGACGGCCAGAGCCAGAGCCAAGGTCCACCAGCCGGGAGCGTCGACCATCGCGGCCTTGTTGCTGGATTCGCTTTCATGGTTCCGCCGCGATTCTATTTCCCTGACCAGCTCGGAAACGGAACGCCCGTTCGACTGGGTGAGGAAAATACCCCCATGCGCCTCGATCTCGGATTTGAAATCCTTGGTGGTTTTTTCCGATTCGCTTTCCTTCGGTCCGGAGAACAGGCCGTCGACGGTGATATGCGATTGTCTGGTCAGGTCCAAAGCCTCCTTCAAGGTGTACGTCGGCTTGCCCGAAACGACATTGTCCGTCGCCAGCACGATGGAGGCGGCGCGCTGGCGCGCGGTGCTGCCCGCATCCGCGCTGCCGTATGCGAATCCGGGCAGCATGGCCGCGCAGCTCACCACGCCGTCACCGATCAACGACGTGGATTCCTTACGGTTCTGGGTGCCTTCCAGCCAATCGGAGATCGCCTGGTAATCGCTGTCCTTCATCTTGTCGATGTCGTCCTGGGTCTCGACGCCCTTCAGTATCGAAGCGGCCTTCTTGAGCTGTCGGGAGACGAGGTCGTAATCGTCGGTCAAGGGGAACACGGTGCGCGACGTCGAATTGAAGATGCTCAGTCCGATGCGCTCGCCTTTGAAATTGTCCAGCATCTTGCCGTAGGTGTCGATTACCTCACGATCGTAAGGCAACGTCGACCCCGAGACATCGAGACACAGTACGATGTCTCGGCTGCTGGCGCGTTCCTCGCCTTCATCGACTTTACCGGGACGCGCCACCAAGGCCACGGCAAGCGTCAAGGCGATTACCAACACGGCAACTGCCGTTCTGGACAGAACGCGCCATTGACGGAAAAGCCGCGACGCGGATTCGGTGTTGAGGTCGTCGTCCAGGCTGAACGACTGCGCATCGGACGACGTCGGCCGTTTCCGCATGCCGGAGACCAGCATTATGAGGACGATGATCGCCAGCGCGATTACGGCTCCGGCGAGTCCGGCCCAAGGCCAATGCCACGACAGCTGCATCAGCGCCACCTTTCCACGAGAGCGGACACCCATTCGCCGGCCTGCTCGACGGTTGTCGAACGCGCCGTGTGGTTATGCTCCGCGTCCGCGAATTCCGGCGGATACAAGGCACCGATGGTCTGGCGGAGCAAAACGAGCCCCTGCCCGTTGCTGGTGGTTTGGGGCAGCGATGAGATGTCGGTCAACGTCTGGGTGCGTACATCCGCCCCGGTGATCTCCGATGCGTACTCGCGTGCGATCGCGGCGAGTTGCGCGAACGCCTCCTCGCGGTCGATTTCCCCTGCGGCATGGCGTGCCACGACACTATTGATGCGCTCATGCCAAATCGTTCTCGACGAGCGTTCGCCGTGACGTCCGACGCTATTCTTTTTCGGGAGCCGATGGCTTGGACGGGACAGGAAGACCACCAAGGCGGCCATGGCGATCGCAAGTGACGCGCAGGCCACGATTGCGATGACGAGTCCGGTCTCCCAGTGAATCGGGTCCATCGTATCGAACTGCTGTGCGGCGGAATGCATCATCATGCATTGCCCTCCAATGGAAGCGTGGGTGGGTTTTTGAGCTGGTTGCGGGTGGTCTGCGCCAAGGAAGTGGAGACGATGCGCACGAATTCATGGAACATGCGCTCGCTCGAATCGGCCCGGATCACCGTGGAACCGCAATGGATCAGCGCGTGCCTGATGGAAGCCGCGAGATACGCACGGTGCGTGCGCACTTCCTGAGCGGTCTTCGAGGTCCGCAGGAACGCCGGGACACGGCGGTTTCCCACGCCGTCACGCACATTGCGGCAATGCGATTCGTCGAAGGGATTGATCGTGGCCACGTCGATCAGCACCATCGGATGCGTTTTCGCAAGCGTGCCGATGGCGTCCAGATGGCGTTGGCGGAGCGCATGCTCGTCGGTGGCCAGAACGATCAACGACGAGCGATCGCGGATGCGGCGCGCGTATTCCAGCAGCGCGTCGATATTGCGCGGATCGTTCCATTGGCGTTCCAGCGCCTCGTCCAATGTCCGCTCGAACTGCGCGAGCCCGCCGTTGAACGGCACGCGGGTGATTGATTTTGCGTCGCCGAAAACCAATGAGATCTCGTCCCCGCGCCGCAGGCTCAGCGTGGCGAACATGCGCAGCGCGTTCGCGGCCACCTGGTATGCGCGCTCTTTGGAGACGCAGGTTCCGGTCATCTCGCGTCCGACGTCCATCAGAAGCCAGGCGCGCGATGTCGAGGGACGCTCCCGCTGCACCACCATGGGGCGTCCAAGTCGTGCGCTGATCTTCCAATCGATGCGTTTCGCCTCGTCGCCGGCCTCGTAGGCGCGGATATCCATGACGTCGTCGGATCCGAAGCGTCGGTTCGACGAGTGCACGCCTTCGAGGACTCCAAGGGCCTTGCGCACGGTCGGCAGGCTCAACGTGGTTCCGAGTGCTTCGATTTTTCTGCGAATCGGGTCTTCGGAACGTGTTTCGTCGATCATGGGACGGGAACCGCCTGCACGATGGAATCCACGACCTGGTCGCTGGTGATGCCGTCGGCCAGGGCCTCGAACGTCAGCAGCACGCGGTGACGCAGCACCTCATGGGCGAAGGCCTTCACGTCCTCGGGGATCACATAATCGCGTCCCTGCATCAACGCGTGGGCCTGCGAGATGCGGACCAATGCGATGGACGCTCGCGGGGAAGCGCCGAGACGGACGAGACTGGAGAGTCCCTGCACCGGCTTGCTGCCCGCGCCACGCGATGTCGCCACGATATCGACCACGTATTGCATGATCGCATCGGACACATGTACTCGTCGCGCCGACGTGCGGAGGAATTCGACGTCGTTGATGGAGATGACGCCGCCGTTGACCGCGCCGGCGTCGAACGTGTCGGAACCACGACGGGTGAGCATGGCAAGCATGCGCTGCTCGTCCTGGGTGCTCGGATAGGTCATGACGGCCTTCATCATGAAACGGTCCATCTGCGCCTCGGGAAGGTTGAACGTGCCCTCCTCTTCGATTGGGTTCTGCGTGGCGATGACCATGAACGGCTTGGGCAGCGCTATGCGTTGCCCGCCGATGGTGGTCGCGCCCTCGGCCATCGCCTCAAGCATGGCCGACTGGGTCTTCGCGTTGGAACGGTTGATTTCGTCGAGCAGCACGAAGTTGGCGTGGATCGGCCCGATCTGCGTGGCGAACTTCTGTGTCGAGAAGTCGAATACCTGGGTGCCCACCAAGTCGGAAGGCATGAGGTCCGGCGTGCACTGCACGCGCTTGAATGTTCCGGAGACGGAGGTGGCCAGGGTCTGCGCGGCGGTGGTCTTGGCCAGACCCGGCACCGATTCGATGAGGATGTGCCCGCCGGCCACAAGCGTGGTGATGAGCGATTCGCGCAGATTGTCCTGCCCGACCAGGGTCTGTTGGAACCTCGCGCGAATCTGGGCGCCGAGGCTCTTGGCTCGATTGATGTCTTCCGCCGACAAGGCCGCCGGTTGCATGGCCGGCCGCGCCGCGGAGCGCGCAACCGGCGGCACGGGCACTGAGGCTGGAGAAGGTATTGAATTCTTAGGAGGGAATAAAGCCATGTGCCCTACTGTAACGACTCAAGCTGACGGAAGCGACCAATCGACTGGTTTTTCGCCGGCCGCCACCAACGCCTGATTCGCACGCGAGAACGGTTTGGATCCGAAGAAGCCGTACCTCGCCGACATCGGACTCGGATGAGGGGATTTGATGATGGCCGCGTTGGTGAGCAGGGGCTCCAGCGTCTGCGCCTTGCGCCCCCAGAGAATCGCCACCAATGGCTTGGGGCTCCCATCGGGATTGCGGCGGCCGTTAAGCGCGCGGATCGCGGCGTCGGTGACGGTTTCCCAGCCTTGGTTCTGATGGCTGCCGGGTCTGCCGACCTCGACGGTCAGGCATCTGTTGAGCAGCATGACGCCCTGTTTGGTCCATGGCGTCAGGTCTCCGTTCGCCGGCATGGGAACGCCGAGATCGTCGGTCAGCTCCTTGTAGATGTTCGCCAGGCTGCGGGGCAGGGGGCTGACGTCCGGAGCCACGCAGAAGCTCAGACCGACGGGATGGCCCGGAGTGGGATAGGGGTCTTGCCCGACGATCAGCACCTTGATGCTGTCGAACGGTATGGTGAACGCGCGCAGAATGTTTTTGCTCGCCGGGAGGTACCGGCGTCCCGCGGCTAGCTCTCCGCGGAGGAAATTGCCCATGATGTGGATCTGGGGCTCGACGTCGGCGAGGGCTTCCGCCCAGCCGGGTTCGACCAGATCCTTCAATGGCTTGATGTGAGCTTGTGTCATGCGTCCCACTGTACGACGCACGGTGGTACCGACGGGTTCCGACGCCGGTGGACGATAGGGCGGAGCGTGTGCGTCGCGTCGAATATTATGCGCTGACTGCGGTGACCGGTACACTGGGCACCAGCAACATGAGAATCGAGGACGCAAAGATGGCTCACAAGGACAAGCAAACCTACGACTCCTATACCAAGGATGTATTCGACAATCCGCCGGCTGGTCCGCTGGGCGTGCACCGCGGTTCCCGTTCCGCGGCGTCCCGTGCGTTGCCGTACGTCGTCGTCATCATCGTGGCGATGCTGGCCGGATTGCTGTTCTGGGGCATCTATTCAGGCGAGCTCAGCAATGTGAAGCTGCCATGGTCCTCCCAGGAAAGCTCTTCCACCACGACGTCCTCGAAGCACAAGCAATCGACGGATGCCACAAAGAAACAATCCGACGCCAATAATGATTCCGCTTCCTCCGGCACGTCCACGGACACGCAGGACCAGAGCGCATCGTCCTCCGACGCCGAGTCGTCATCGTCCGATGACGCCGCTGGAAACGCCGCCGGCACGGATACGGAAAGCCAGGCGGTCAACCACGGCACGCAGATTCGCGTGCTGAACGCCACCAGCATCTCCGGATATGCGAAAAGCAAGGCCGACGTGTTGTCGCAGGCCGGATACACAAGCGTTTCCGCAAGCAACCCGACGGGCACCGTCCCATCCCAGACCGTGGTCTGGTACCAGAACGAAACGGACAAGGCCACCGCGGAGAACGTCGCCCAGACCTTGGGCATCTCCAATGTGCAGCAGAGCGACGGCATCGTGACGCCGATCGTCGTGGTGCTGCTGGACTGAGAACGTCGTACTGCCGACGAAGGTCCCGTTCCCTGGGAAGTCACCCAAGGGACGGGGCCTTTCGTTTTCTCGGGATTGCACGTTTTTCTGGCTCGGGGCGCGGAATCTTTCTTGCTGACAGCGCAAAGGACATGGCCAAGTTTGGCACTCTCGGCATGAGAGTGCTAATGTGCCAATTAGCACTCGAGGAGTGAGAGTGATAACCGGCAGCTGACGGCTGGTCATGGCTCCGCTGCGAGGGTGGAAGTAATACTGTGCAGCCATATGTGGAGGAAACAATGGCAAAGATCATTGCGTATGATGACGAAGCTCGTCAGGGAATGCTCGCGGGCCTCGACAAGCTCGCCGATACCGTCAAGGTCACCCTTGGACCGAAGGGCCGCAACGTGGTGCTGGACAAGACCTACGGCGCTCCGACCATCACCAACGATGGCGTTTCCATCGCCAAGGAGATCGACCTCGACGACCCGTACGAGCGCATCGGCGCCGAGCTGGTCAAGGAAGTCGCCAAGAAGACCGATGACGTCGCGGGCGACGGCACCACC
>ERZ808259.705-NODE-705-length-11828-cov-49.551292_pt1 | contig 11828 bp, 15 predicted proteins | sample MGYA00521279_ERZ808259 | MGnify/ENA primary metagenome ERZ808259 (study PRJEB31516, sample SAMN03275586) | gut metagenome | biome: mammalia-associated habitat; material: feces | host: Papio cynocephalus | place: Kenya | collected 2012-07-27 ... | reverse complement strand
GAGTCACGAAACGCGATATTTTTATATATGGATAAGGAGGAAGATAAGCACACTTTCCTCTTGATTTCCGTTGCTGTTTGTGCTATTTTAAGCTGATATCGGTTTACACCGTTATCATATCGTAGGAGTGGATGCTAACTCTTTCAAAAGCTTGATCTAGAGGAGAGTGTTAATCCTTGGTTGGAACTCCCAAGCTTCCTCACTAACAACGAGGAGGAAAACGGTTGCTTCTGCTTCTACTTCATTCGGAATCTACTTCCTGTGATAGCTCAATGCGCTCACTCACAGGAGGATTCACATATCTATTATTGAGGAGGTATATTATGAACAAAGTTGATTTACTTATTGAAGTTGAACGTGCTCTGGAAAAATCCAGAATGAGTACCAAGAGGTACGTGGATGCTCTTACAGATCTTCAGAATGATCTGTATGATATCCTCATTGCAGAACACCGTTCGGAAATCCGCAGATTGGAGCTCTCCAAAACCGCAAACGAAGCTGAATGGAAGAGGTAATCCATCATGAAAATGTTCGAGGTTGATGATTGCTTGCTCGCAGAAAGCAGAAAACTTTATGAAAAAAGTTTGGAAAACTCGTGGAATTCGATCTTCCGTGATCTTGGTAAGATCTATGCTCCCAACCGTTTGGTGCTCCTCTCTGGTACTACAGGTGCAGGAAAATCACGTGTTTCACTTGGTGAAGCACTCAATGCACTTCAGCTTGGTAAGAAAGTGCTCTACATCCACACGGAAATGAGTGATGAACAGGTGTGCTCCATTCTCTACAAGAACTGGAACGTTACCTACAACAAGATGCTCACCGTTGCTTCCATCAATACCTTCGATGAATTCATCGAAATCTACAAGTGCACCAAGAAGTTCGAAAACTATGATCTTATCATATTCGATTACCTGGATGCTAACCTCTTCACCTATTCATCTGAAATTCCTATGTTCCAGAAGCTGAACAACACCATAAGAAGTTTCGATGGAATACGTAAGGAAGATACCTTCCACGGTTGCTTCCTCATCCTCTCACAACTCAACGGAAGAGTGAACGAGAGGAATTCACTCGATGCACTTGATCTTGCTGGTGCTAAAGGTGTTGAACGATCGGTGGATTACCACTTCTCGATATCACCTGCTGATGATGGTATGCTTAACCTATCCGTTCGCAAGGATCGTTATGCAATCACCAAACAAAGGAACCTTTCGGTTCACTTCAATTACACTACACTTGATTCGTTACCGTTCTAATATTAAAGGAGTACTGATTATGGAAAACAAATATTATCACTATGATGTTCGGAAGCTTATGCAACTCGATCCTTCCGATCCTATCTTTGATCACATAAAGAAACAAAGAATTCCCACACTTCAGGTTCACTCGTTAACAGGTTACCAGATCGTTTCCAACTACTACAATGCAATACTTGCTGAAAACCTCATCCGCAACGTTATCCTCAACGAAAGAGGATATCTCTTTGGTAACCTGAATACCTATTCCGATGCTAAGTTCTTCGATCATGATAGGAACTTCTTCACCGTTTCCGCTGATGATACTCCTGTGAAGACGAGGAACAATGAAGCAGATATCCTAGTTTCCACGATCTTCACGGATCAAAGGATTGAAGTTAAGTGTATGTGCATCGATAAGGAAGAAGCTTTTAACCAGTATCACAACAATATATGGAACCCATTCCATAAGTACTTCAAAGGTGTTGATCATGGTGATATCGAGGAAAACTGGAGGAGGTTCTGTAATTACTACACTCACAATGCTGATGTTGTTGTGGTTGTTCCTGTTAAGGATGGGAAGCTTGCTGATAAGGATTACGGTGCTTTCTACTTCCATCCCAACTTTGCTTCCTACACCATGAAGGAATTTCCTCAAGGTAATGGTTTCCGTTTCTATGTTCAAGGAACACACCTGGAATCATACGTGTTCAGAATGCATGAATCATTGAAATATAAGGAGTAACAGTTATGGAGGAATACTATCGTGTTGATGAAAGGAACAAAAAACTTATCCTCGATTGGAGGAAGGTACCTTCTCTTACCTGTACTCCGGATGAAATCAACAGGAGATTGGAAATTCTTCGTGATAAAGCAAAGAATTCCTTCGTGAAACGTTCTCCTGCTCGTGATGCAATATATGGTGGTGCAAGGAGGTACAACGTGTTCCTCGGTAAGTACTACGTGAAAACAACGGATTACTCCATCACCATATTCGATTGCACCATGAAGATCGAAGATCATCCGGTAAGATACTATTTCAACAAGAACAAGAACACCAAGGATCAGGAAGCTGCTGTGGATGAAAGGAAAGGTTACCAGTGCTGGTGTGAACTCAACGATCTCTTCAAACAGAAAAGAGGTACCAAAACAGTTACGATAAGAAGTGCTTTTTCCGATCCACACCACGAAGAAGAATACAAAGATATCAAACTGTGTGTTCCAAAACAGATCCAGTATGCACCTCACAATGCTCTCAACAGGAAGTTCGATCACTGCTACAAAGCTGATGTTTCCTCTGCTTTTCCTTCTTCCATCGTGAACCACTCACTTCCCACCTTACGTGGTTGCAAACGTGTGAACCGTTTCGTTGCTCCCACCGAAGAATATCCGTTTGCTTTCTACATCAGATCACACCACCTCTCCATCTACAACGAATTCAACACGTGGGATGATGAAACGGAAATGCACCTCTTCTACCATGCAATGGTGTATAGTGAACTGGATAGGAAGAACGAAATCACCATCCTCTGCAAACGTGCGAAGAGCAAGGATGAGCAAGCTATGTGGAATTCATATCAGGAGATCTACGATAGGAGGAAGGAAGATCCGAACATCAAAGCTCTCTCCGTTATTTCCATCGGTTACTTCCACCTGAATGCAGATCCTTTCTGTTCACCTCTAGCTGCTGTTACCATTGCTAGAACGAACCACCGCATCTTCCGCATGTGCAACGAAATCCGAAGCAGAGGTGATAGCATCCTCCTCGTTGCTACCGATTCCATTGCTTGGATCGGTGGTGCTTACGAGAAAGCTACCAACCAGAAGTACCTCGGTAGCTTCACGTACGAATGCTTCGATAACATGATGATCGTACAGGGATGCAAGAACTACCAGTACATCAACATGGAAGGAAGGTGTGTAACCAAGTGTGCAGGTGTGGATAGGAAAACCTCCTCACAATGGAGGTTCGGTGAGATACCTCAAACACAGGTGGAAAGAAGCAGGATGATTATGATCAACAAGAAAACAGGAGGTGTGGAAATAATATGAAACCAAAAACAAAGAAACAATCTACTACAATCAGAACATTCAACAGAAGGTATGCACGTTACAAGGAAGAATACCTGAAGCTGTTCGGTGCTGGATACCAAGGAATAACTAGGTGGAGCAAGGAAGAATTCCGGTACTTCGTTGAAACCGATGAACGGTTCCTCGGAACGAAGAGGTTCACACGTTCCTATCTGAAGGAAGCTATCCTCAACACACGCGAGCAAACGGTTAAGCAGTTGAAAGCTGCTTATCAGAACCTCCTCACCTATTATAACCAACACAAAGGTGATGCTAGCAACGATATCATACGTATTTGCAAGGTGCACGGTTTTCCAGATATCCTCACGGAAGATCAGTTCATACGTGAAGGTGGTGGTGCTCTCTATTCCGATCTTCGTGCTGCTGGATTGGATGAGGAAGCATTAGGTAGCTGAACATGGAAGAACAGAAAGAGCAGAAGATAAAACGTGATGCTATCCACTATTCAGCTGTGCACATAAATTCTTACTATCCTTCGCATCCGTTCCTCATCACCATATGTGAACGTGAAGCAGGTAAATCCACCGTTCTCTGGTTGGATGATGTGCTATCGAACTGGAGGAAGAGGAACCAAACTGCTATCATCCTCCGCAACAGGATAGCAGATATATCGGAAGCTTACCTTGATGATATCGAAACACAGATCAACCTCTTCGAAGGTAACGATGTGAAGATCAGGTACAAGAAAGGAAGCATCAAGGATGGTGTGGTTGATGTAAACATAACGGATAACGTTACCGGTAAGGAAGGTAGGTTGTGCAGAGTGGTTGCTCTCTCCAATCCTGTTGGTAGAATCAAATCACTAGCTGTTTCCTCACCTTCCGGTATCTACTACGATGAATGCATCCTACGAACCTCGATGAACGAAAAGTACGTTCCTGATACCTTCTTCCGTATCAAGGAAATCTACAACACATTCCAACGATACTGCATACGTGAGGATGGTACTCATTATGTTCTCAAGTTCCATGCTTATGGTAATCCGTATTCCAAGTACTTCCCACTTGCTGATGGATTCAACATCGATCCACAGCTGATGCATCCTGGTGCTTTCATCGTTGGTAAGGATTACGTCCTAGAATGTTACAGGATCTGTGACGAACTCAAGAAGGAAATCCTCAAAAGGAATCCTCTCTATTCTGATAAAGATTCGGATTACTACCGGTATGCTTTCTGTGGTGAAGCAGTTGATGATCAGCACATCCCACTCATCAATGAATTTCCACCTAACTTCAAGCTACGTTACGTGTTCAAGGTAGGTACTCGTGTGCTTCAAGCTTTCAGGAATTCACCTCGCAACGATGCTGTACTGGATGATGTGATCTATGAAACGGAATGGATCGTGAGGTTAGCACCACCTAAATGGAACACATCCAGAACGATGTACTGTGTGGATTTCAATTCGATGATCAACAACACAAGGTTGGTAACCAAGGAAGATAAGTGCTGCTTCGAACAGCTGAAACTAGCTTTTGCAAGAAGGAGGATACAGTTCATGGATATCACAAGCTACTACCTGCTTGAATCACTGTATCCACAGTTATAAGGAGGAACTTCGGAATGAGTACATGCATACTTAAACTATACAAGAACACCAAGATCACACCTTCACGTAATGCACGTGTGGATGATATAGAGGTGTACCTTGATTCACTTGATGGAACATACGAATCAACCAAGTTCCAGTACCAACGGATCGATCTCAACATGAGCATCAAGGTGAACATGGATCAGAAGGAAGCACAAGGAAACTACGATTATGCATCGATAGAACAGGATGGTAGATTGTTCTTCTTTTTTGTGATGAAAGGTGAACAGGTTTCCAGGAAGTGCGTTCGTTTCGAACTCTCAATGGATACGATCAACTCATGGTGGGACTTCATGTACTGGAACTCCAAAACTTCCATCCAACGTGAACACATGGATCGGTACCGGAAGAAGAACGATGCTTGGATCAGGTACATCGATCCGTACAACGAAGGTATGAATCCAGCTAAGGATAGGAGGATAAGCAAAACCAACCTCACCGATACCGGTGATAATTCCTACCTCATATGGATCAGCAATGGTGAAATCACACCGGATAAGCAATCACCTACTCCACTGGTTCCGATGTACTGCAAGGATGAGAAGTTCACCATGAAGCAAGCTGCAGATTATGGATCCACGAAGATCGAAGATACGATCGTTAAGCTGCAGAACATCACCGGAACAAAAACAGGTGTGTTTTATCTTACCACTTCCGGTACCGATGCAGATAGCAGCAATGGATTCAGGTGTGGAATCAAGGTAAAAGGTGTTCCGATCGATAGAGGTACCTTGCTTCACGAGGATGGTGAAGGAGGATTCGTTAGAAGCATCAGGATGAAGATCACCTCCTTAGCAGGTGTGTATCGTGTGGAAATATCTGCTTGTTATTACACCGGTGATGTGTATCCGTATTCATTCAAGAAAACCGATATCTTACCTGATTCATACGATATTACGGAAATCGAACTGGAAGGTAATCTTGATTTCCTCACCTATTCCTCCTTGCTTAATGATTACTACAAGAACCTCACCGATCTTAACACGATGGATTCACTTCCATCACTTAGTATCCACAAAGGAAAGATTCCTGCACGTGTGGTAGCACCTTTCGAGGAACTGAACCGTTCATCCACCAATATTGCTAAGATCATCAAGCTTCCTTTCGATGTTGGAAAATCACAAATCACACGTTTCGTTCCTGGTTGGAACCTAGCTACCTTCACTGCAGATGTTACAAATGGAATAGGTGTAACCGGTGTGGATGCTTCCTATTCACTTCATAGATACATCGAAAGGTATGTGGGATCTTCACCAACCGTTAAGATCGGTGAGAAGTTCATGATGGATAACGAATCAAAGCTTTATTCATCTGAGTTCTTCGGTTTCGATGTTACCTACATGAACCAAACCTTTCCTTTCCTGTTGGAAAACGTTATCGATCCATCCTCGTTTTCGTGGAACTACATCAATGCTTGCGTTGGAACCGGATTATCCACCGATGTGAGGATCCAGTTCGATATATCGAATTCTGATTACAGGTGGAACTTTCCGAACCAGGAATACTTCTACATCAATGGTTTGGAGGTAACACAGTACAATTCTTCGTGGATCAACTACCTCAGGAACGGTTACAATTACGATGAAACCAACAGGAAACTAAGCAACAGGAATGCAATCGTATCAGGTGTGATCAATGCACTGAACATCGTTCCTCTTGCTGGTACGATCCAAGGTGCTTATTCGGAAGCAAGGAGCAACTGGATCAACGAATATGCTTCCACCTACACACAAAGGAGGAGGATCGAGGATTCCACAGCTTCCGAACGTTTCCGTGCAATAGGTGAGTGGGATGATGTGAACAAGCAGAACCAGCTGAGAGAAAAGTGGTTGAGAGAATTCAATCCGGATGCTAGGAATAGCAGAGCTGCTGCTGCTGCTAGAGCTGCTGCTAATGCTACGATCCTTCCAAGCATCACGAAGCAAGGTGGAATCGGTTCACTGGTTCTTCAGAATGGAATACAAGCAATCAATTCAGCTGTTTCCTCCTTCCAATCCATCCGTTCCAACAATCTTCAGATGCAGAACCAGCTGAACAGGATGCAATCATCCACACCAACTGCTTATCCATCCTCCTACGATATCACGAACAACAAGGTGGAACTGTGGATCACTGCACCACGTGATGAGGTACGTGAAACGATAGCTAAGGTGTTCCACTACACCGGATACTCACATCCGGTACAAGCAGTTCCAGATTTCACTTCCAGGTACTACTTCAACTTCGTGCAGTGTGATCCGGTGTTCGATACACCTATCTGTACGATCCATCCAGAATACGAGGATGATATCAGGAAGAGGTTCCAAGCAGGTGTAACGGTTTACCATGCACACGATGGTACGTACGATTGGAACCAGGAAAACGAGAACTGGGAGGTATCGTTAATAGGAGGTAACAAATGAGGAAAAGAGCTTTTCTTAGAACAATATATCCGGAGGAACGTGAACAAGGTGCTACCTACAGAACAATCGATTTCACCTCACGTTACACGAACAAGTACTACAACATCTACTTCGGTATGTTCGATTTCGAATCCGATTCCATCAGCAGGATAGCTAACCTCTACATGAAGAGGAAGCTGTGGAGTGATGGAAAGTTTGCTATCTGGAACCAGAAGCACACGGATCTTGTAGGTGCAGCACAGTATGCTGCTTCACAGTATGATATGTATGATTATCCAGCTATCATCACTCTGATCAACAAGCACAAGCTACCGAAGGAAGTGATACCGGAAGGTGAGCTGATCGTGAACAAGGATGTGGTTGTGTGTTTCGCACAAGCAAACATGAAACCGATCAAGACGATCGTGCAGGATTATGCAGATCAGCTCAGTGATATCGATAACGTGATGAACACCAACCTGCAGCTGCAGAAGCTACCTTTCATCATCCAGTGCGACGATGAAAAGCAAGCAAGGAGGATGAGGAACGTTCTTCTTCAGATCCTCAACAACGATATAGCAGTGGAAATACCAGCTGGTGATAAGAATTCACTTCTTGTTACACCTACCGGTGCACCGTTTATTGTTGATAAACTGTACGAATACAGAACGAACGTGGAGAACGAGCTTAAGACGTATCTTGGATTGGATAATTCAGGTGGATACGAGAAGAAGGAACGTATGATAACGGATGAGGTGAATTCACAACGTGCAACGATCACCGATTCATCGTACAACTTCCACCAGATGATGGATATGTTCGTTCTTGATGCAAAGGAATACCTTGGTGTGGAAATCAAGGTGAAGTGGAACAAGGAGGAGGAAAAGAATGAGGATACTAACACACGAGGTGATCAGTTATACGTTGATGGATCTTCTTCACATAATGAATCCGGATCTTGATCGATCCGAAGGTACCTATCCGTGGAACTACGATACGGATTCGATGATCGATGGATTGGTAGCAGATCATGTTGGATTCAATCCAACCGATAAGGAAAGGAGCTACATCAAGATCTTGATGAAGGAATACATTCTTCCATCGTGTTGGAACATGAAGGTTGAGGTATCAGATGTGGAAGATACCAAAGGTTACGTGTTCCTTGGTGAGTTCATCCACTTCCTCAATTCCACGAAGGATAAGTACGGTGTTCTTCTTGATGCATACGAGCAGAACAAGGAGCACCTTATGGAATACACGAAGAACGTGGTTGATTCCACCACCACATCGAACGATACACCACAGGATGAAGGAAACAATTGGAACGATGATCTGCATGTATCAGCAGTTGGTAGAACATCCACGGAAAGCACCTCCACCGGTGGTAGCTTGGTGTTGGATCAGCTAGCTGCTATCAATTCCAGGTACAAAAACATCTACATGTTGTGGAGCAAGGAATTCGTGAAGCAGTTCCGTGTAGGAGGTATCTGAAATGCAAGCAAAGGAATTCAGCTGTGGGATCTTCGGATCAATGGTTAGCTTCTTCGGATTAACGTTGGAGGAAGCAGATCACGTAATAAGTGTGGTGTGTGGATTGATAGGTGTTCTTATCACCATCATCACCACGATCATCATACCATTGTGGAAGAAGTGGAACGAAGCAAGGAAGGATGGGAAGATCGATCCGGATGAGGTGGAGGATATGATGAACACCTTGAAGGATGGAATGGATAAACTGAAGGATCATGATGATCATCATGAAGGAGGAAAGGATGAGTAAACTGGAAGAACTTAAGCAGATGATAAGTGGATTGTTCGAAGCAGCTACCGATAAGAGCACCATCGATAAGGTAGCAGCTATTAACAATAAATTGAGTGATGTGGAAAAGGAACACAAATCACTTGAGGATCGTGATGCTGAAATCATCAAATCGTACAAGGATCTGATTCAGCACACAGCAGTTGGAACCACCAAGGAGGAGCACCAATCGAACACAATCGATGAGGATATTTCCGGTGATGGTTCCATGGATCTGGATGCATTGATCAGTACATCCAGTATCAAAAAGTTCCTTTCTGATCGTAAATAGGAGGATTCAAAATGAAATTAACTTTAGAAGGATTGCAGAGCTATCTTACCGATAACGTTCTTGCTGCTAACCAAGCAGCTGCTTGGAAGAAAACCAACGGTAACTTCATCCAGCTGGTAGATAAGATCGGAAAGATCGTTACACTCGATGGTGTTTTTGCTGATAAACTTAAGGAAATGGATGGTGAGGATTTACCACTTGGTAAAACCATCGAGGAATACTTCATCGATCTTACCTTACCGGAAGTTTACAGTGATGCAGCTACCGAAGGTGCAAAGGATAACACACCTAACCTTCCGAGTATGGAAGAGGTTTGTTACAACTACACCTTAGGTAAAACGAAGATCAAAACCACAATTCCGTACAACGATTACGAACGTGCGTGCAACGATGTTTCCGAAGCTGCTAGGATCAGCACCAAGATCATTTCCAGATTGGATGATTCCTATGAGATGCAGAAGTTCGGAATGAAGAAGCAGCTTCTTGCAAACGTTATTTCCAAAGCTGCTGCTGCTACCAATACTGCTAAACTTGTTTCCGAACTTGCGGTTCCTACCGATGCTTCCACCGGTGAAACTTTCATGAAGAAAATGAAGATACATATCGAAGATGCATCGTTTGCTACGGAAGGTAACAATCTTGGTAACTACCTCATCGGTGCTGCACCGAGCTTGAAGCTTTATGTTAAGAAAGGTGTTATTCCTTCCTTGGAAGTTGATACCTTATCCGGTGCATTCCACGAGGAAAAGCTTGCTATTCCTGCTTCCATCGAAGTTGTTGATGATTTCGGTGATGATAAGAGCAACGTTTATGCAATCCTGATGGATACCAGAATGTGCAAACTTCATCCTACCTACAAAGCAATTCGTACAGCACCGAATGCGGATGGTGATTTCGTTAACTATGTTCTGCATGCGGAACATACTGGATACATTTCCAAATCCACTTATGTTCACTGCTTCAAAGCAAAGTAAATGAGGTGAGGAAGGAGGAGGTTATGCTTCCTCTTCCTTCCTTTTTTTCCATTAAAAAGCACGGAGGATAATTCAAATGAGAAGAATGATTACAGATAAGGAGCTCAACTTCTTTGATTATTATGCTAACAATGGAACAGCATATAAACATGCTAGCAAGAAATTTGATATCACTGGAACAGATACAGTGATATCTGAATATTCTGGAGCAAAGAACTTAAAAGGATATATTGCTGGAACCTCTGCAACATCTCCTAGCAAATTAACATTTGATTTCAATGGAGCTGAAGCTGATTGCTTGCTGTTTGCATACCATTCAACTATTGCAACAGTAGTGATTAAGAATTTAACAATGAATACTGCACAAGCTGCTTTCTATGGAAATTCAATTAGTTCTATTGAATTCCAAAATTGCAAACTTCTTGGAAATGGATATAATTTTGCAAACGGAGCTAGTAATCTGAGTTCAATCACTGGAGATTGTGATGCGTCAAAACTCAGTAATATAACACTTGGATTTGCAGGTTGTACTAAGCTTGCTGATTTGAGTGGAATTAAGCACTGGAGAGTTAGTTTTGATATTTCAGCTTCTACTCAGTTTAATGCAGCTGCACTTGTGGAAATCATATCCAATCTTGATGATACTGGAAGTGCACACACACTCACCATTGGTGCAACCAATCTTGCAAAGTTATCAGAAGCTCAAATCAAAGTAGCTACTGATAAAGGATGGAATTTAGCATAAGGAGGATAGATAAATGATACAAGCAAACAAAGAATATGTATTTGTATCCACTGATAAAAAAGCTGTTTATGGAAGCATCATCTATCTTGGTAAATACTCCAAGGAATCTGATTTCATCCAAATAAAAGAGGAGGAAGCTTCTAAACTAAAGGAACAGCTCATGGAGGAATTGAACCATGAGAAGAATGTATAGTGAATCTCAGATCCACAAGATAGCTGCAGAGGAAGCAGGTAAACTGGATAAGGTAATTCCTACTGATATAGGTGCTAAGAGTGATGGAGCATTGGTATTGCTTCATGATGGGAAGGAAATTGATAGTACACCACTACCTTTAAAACAGCTGTTTGGTAAGCATACCATCACAGGTGAAGGAAACATCGATCTTTATGTACACAACATCCAGATCGTGTATGGAACACACGAATTCAGCTGGATTGGAAGCTTCGTGAGCTCGAACGGACTGAAGATCGATAGCATCCAGGATCTGTTAACGGTAGCAGCAGGAAGAGTGATCAATGGAAGTGGTTATGTAGATATCAACGGAGGAGCACAAGGAGGAGTGGGTGCACTTGTGTGTGGAAGCACGATCACCGATACCAGCTTCGTGTTGCTAACTGCTGTTGATGGAAGCATGAAGATGAACGATGTAGGTGGATGCACAATCGAAGATAAAGTTAGCACGATCTGATACGAGAGAGAGGAGAAATCCTCTCTTTTTTTATG
>ERZ808259.701-NODE-701-length-11951-cov-12.784381_pt1 | contig 11951 bp, 6 predicted proteins | sample MGYA00521279_ERZ808259 | MGnify/ENA primary metagenome ERZ808259 (study PRJEB31516, sample SAMN03275586) | gut metagenome | biome: mammalia-associated habitat; material: feces | host: Papio cynocephalus | place: Kenya | collected 2012-07-27 ... | reverse complement strand
CCACGTTTCCAGCCTTGCGCATGGCGTAGATTTGGAAGAGCGAGTTGAAGTTCATGAACTGTATGCCCGTCTTCTCATACACCTTCTCCTTGCTCACCTTCTCGTCGAAATATTTTTCCATCATGCCTACGGTGTGAGGGTCGCGGTATGCCATCGGGTTGCGTAGGATGCCACCATCCTTACCTATATATACGAAATCGCATCCCCAGGTGTCGATGCCGATGCTCTGGATGTTGATGCCACGCTGAGCCACCAGTTTCAGACCCTTGATGATTTCGAAGTAGAGGGCGTAGATATCCCAGTAGAAATGCCCGCCTGTCTCGATGAGGTTGTTGTCAAAACGAGTCAGTTCCTCCAAGTCAAACTTCCCGTCGGCGAGGCTTCCGATGATGGTGCGTCCACTCGTAGCGCCCAAATCGACAGCGAAGAAATATTTCTTTTGTTCCATTTGTTTTTAATAAAGTAGGTTTTAAATTGTTTTTTTCGATTGCAAAGGTAGATTTTATTTGCATAATCAAACAATAGAAAATGATATTAGTGCCTTAAATTTTGGTTTGCTTCTCTTTTTGTATGTCGAGAGTGTCTGTTTTTTGTATGATATAACGTCTTTTTGCCGCTTATTGTGTGATATTTCGAGGAAAATGATTACCTTTGCATCAGCACTTAAGATATATATATCATTGCTTAAGACATTCAGAAGCATAATATAATAAGGTACATACGAACATGATAGATAGACCAACCATAGATCGCATCATGGACGCCACCAAGATAGAGGAGGTGGTGTCTGAGTTTGTCACCCTCAAGAAGAGAGGTGTCAACTACATCGGTCTATGCCCTTTCCATAACGACTCGCATCCGTCTTTCTCGGTTTCGCCTACTCGTGGCATCTGCCATTGCTTCACTTGCGGCAAGGGCGGCAACGCCATCAACTTCCTCATGGAGCTGGAGCAGATGACCTATCCTGATGCCCTGAGATGGCTCGCCAAGAAATATCACATCGAAATCAAGGAGCGGGAACTCTCTTCCGAGGAAAAACAGAGGGAGAGCGAGAGAGAGTCCATGTTTATCGTCAACGAGTGGGCTGCCAAGTACTTCCAGAACATCCTGCAGAACGATGTCGATGGGCGTGCCATCGGTATGCAGTACTTCCGCAGCCGTGGCTTCCGCGACGACATCATCAAGAAGTTTCAGTTGGGCTTCTCGCTCCAGCAGCGCACGGCTCTTGCCGATGCGGCGGTGAAGGCTGGGTACAATCCCAAGTATCTCGTCGCCACAGGTGTGCTGATAGCTTCCGACAAGGAACCGGGAGCTTACTTCGACCGATTCTCGGGACGTGCCATCTTCCCTTGGTTCAGCGTGAGCGGCAAGGTGGTGGCTTTCGGCGGACGTGTGCTAGATAGTCGTACCAAGGGCGTGAACCAAAAGTATGTCAACTCGCCCGACAGCGAGATTTACCACAAGGAGCGTGAGCTGTACGGCCTCTACCAGGCGAAGAAGGCCATCGCCAAGGAAGACTGCGTGTTCATGGTCGAGGGCTACACCGATGTCATCTCCATGCACCAGTGTGGCATCGAGAATGTGGTAGCCAACTCGGGTACCGCCCTCAGCGTGCATCAGATTCGCTTGCTGCACCGCTTCACCAACAATATCATCTTGCTCTACGATGGCGATGCAGCGGGAGTGCACGCTGCCCTGCGAGGTACCGATATGCTCCTGGAGGAGGAGATGAACGTGAAGGTGCTCTTCCTGCCCGATGGCAACGACCCTGACAGCTTTGCCAGAAACCATACGGCGGAGCAGTTCAGGCAGTATATCGCCGACCATCAGACCGACTTCATCCAGTTTAAGACCGATGTCTTGCTCAAGGGCGTCACCGACCCCGTGAAGCGAAGCGAGGCCATCAACTCCATCGTGGAGAGCATCTCAAAGATCAAGAACCAGATAACTCGTGCCTCCTACATCACCGATTGCGCCCATCGACTGGGTGTCAACGAGGCGGTCATCATCAATGCGCTCAATGGTTTCATTCGCAACGGCATGAGCGAGCAGGTGAAGGCGGAGCGACGTGCCGCTGGCTTGCAGACTCCGCAAGTGCAGACGCAGCGACCTGTGGCGCAGAATGCCGTTACGCCGATGGACAAGCTGAGAGAGGTGGAGGATATGCTCATCAAGCTAGTCATCCATCACGGCGATGAGCTGATTACGGTGAAGGACATGGACGACAACGATGTCGAACTGCCTGCCGTCCAGTATATCAGCATCGACATGGCTGGAGACGACTTCAAGTTTCACAACCCTCTCTACAACCAGATCATGGACGAGGCGATGGCGCACATCGAGGAGGAAGGATTCAAGTGCGAGACTTACTTTGGTTCGCATCCCAACCCTGAAATCAGCAAGATAGCGGGTATGCCTACAGGCGAACAGGAGATTACGACGGCGAGCCTTCAGGTGAAGATGAACGAGGAGAAGCTGAGGCAGCAAATCATCAAGGACTTGCTCTGCTTCCGCACACACTATATCTCGCAGCGACTCATCGAGGTGCAGCAGGAGTTCCGTCAGAACCCTGGCAACAAGGAGCTCATCGCCGAGTTTGTCAAGCTCAAGAAGATGAATATCTTGCTCGCACAGCAGTCGAACAATGTTTTTAATTGATGTACAGAACTTTCGTATGTGGGAATTTAAAGGAGTTAAGGGGAGTTAGAGGGAAGTTAAAGGACAAATGTGTCTAAAAAATCTATTCTGAAAGCTGTTGTCTCTTAACTTCCTAAGCGACCGAAGGGAGTGATAACTTCGTTAACTTCTATAAATTCCCATACGATGATGTATAAAAAATAGGAGGATAGAAAATGATATACGTCCATTGGATTTTGCTGGTGATATACCTGGCGATAACAATAAGTGGAATCGTGGCTGTTCTCATGGACAACAAGCAACCAGAGAAGACCATGGCATGGATTCTTGTGCTCTGTTTCATGCCCGTGGTGGGCATCGTCTTCTATTTCTTCTTCGGGCAGAACACACGCAAGGAGCGAGTCATCAGCAAGCGAAGCATGGACCTGCTCACCAAGCGCAGCATGTTGGAGTTCGCTGAGCAAGAGAACTTGCACATCCCAAGGCGCAACCGTCCGCTGATGAAACTCTTCACCAACCAGAACTGGGCGTTGCCCTTCAAGGACAACGAGGTCGATATCTTCACCGAGGGCTACGAGTTCTTTTCCACCTTATTATATTATATAGGGCAGGCGAGCGACCACATTCACCTCGACACCTACATCATCGAGGACGACCCTCTGGGCAATCTGGTGGCGGATGCCTTGATAGACAAGGCCCGACAGGGTGTGGAGGTCAGACTCATCTATGACGACGTGGGCTGTTGGCAGGTCAAGGACCGCTTCTTCGAGCGCATGAGGAAGGCGGGTGTCATCGTGCATCCCTTCATGCCAGTGCGCTTCCCAGCCTTCACGGGCAAGGTCAACTACCGCAACCACCGCAAGCTCTGCGTGATAGACGGCAAGGTGGGATTCATCGGCGGCATGAACATCGCCCTGAGATATGTCAAGGGCACGTCGAAGCAAGCGTGGCGAGACACCCATCTGTGCATCCGTGGCGGAGCGGTGTATGCCATCCAGCGGGCATTCTTGGTCGATTGGTACTTCGTGTGCCGCACGCTTATCAACGACCGCCGATATTATCCGCCGATAGACAAGAGCATCTCCAACAATAACTTGGCGCAGATCGTGACGAGCAGTCCGGTGTCGCCTTGGCCCGACATCATGCAGGGCTACGTGCGCATCCTCCTGCAAGCCCATCGATATGTATATATGGAGTCGCCTTATTTCCTGCCTACCGAACCAGTGCTCTTCGCCATGCGAACGGCGGCGTTGGCTGGTGTCGATGTGCGCCTGGTAGTGCCTCGCCGTGGAGATGCCAGGTTGGTGGATTTGGCATCTCGCTCGTTCCTGATGCAGGCGATAGAAGCTGGTGTGAAAGTCTATCTCTACGAGGGTGGTTTCAACCACAGCAAGCTGTTGGTGAGCGACGACAACCTCTGTTCGTGTGGCAGCACCAACATCGACTTCCGTAGTTTCGAGAATAATTTCGAGGCGAACGCCTTCTTCTATGGCGAGGCGATGGCACTGCGCATCAAGAGCATCTTCCTGGAAGACCAGTCGAAGTCAGTCTTGGTCGATGACGTGGCTTATTTCATCAAGCGTCCGTTCCTGCAACGGCTCTTCGAGTCGCTCGTCAGACTGCTGTCTCCATTGCTGTAAGTCCGATTGCTGTCTCCATTGCTGTAAGTCTGATAGCTGTCTCCAATGCTGTGAGATAGACAAAACTTGGATAGTCCTGCAACAGTAAAAAACAGAGAAAAGAATCGCAAAGAAAGCCGATTATACCATCGGTCGCCTCTTTGTGGATGGCGAGTATTTTTGCGACACGCTCGAACCTACGTGGCGCAACCTCCTGGGCAATTTTATATTATTTTCTTTGCTGAAAGGTGAAAAATCACGTATCTTGCACATTTTATGTTGCAAACTTGACACCCAATTGTGCTTTTTTGCTTAAATTTGTACCCTGAAACATAACAACAAAACAATAAATACTGAAATCGGAAATGAATAAGAATCTTTTGTGTGTGGCGTTGGCACTGATGGCGAGCATCGGTGCCTATGCCGAAAAAAATACCGTCAGCTCGCCTGATGGTAAGTTGAATGTCGTGGTGGAAGACCATGGCGGCAAACTTTATTATTCCATCGACTATGATGGCAAGCGGATGATGGAAGAGTCAAAACTCGGTTTGCTCACCAATGTCGGCGACTTTAGTCAAGGCTTGGTTTATCAGTCGAAGAAGGAAAACAAGGTGGATGAGAGCTATGACTTGAAGACCATCAAGGTATCGCACGTAGATTATCACGCCAACCAACTCTCTGTGACTTATCTCAATGGGAAGAAGCAGCCGATGACGGTGACTTTCAACGTAAGCGACAACGATGTGGCTTTCCGCTACTCGTTTGAAGCCTGGAAAGGTCAGACACACATGATTGTTAATCAGGAGGAGACGGCTTTCAACCTTCCTAAGAAATCCACCACATTCATCTGTCCGCAGTCGGACCCATTGATAGGGTGGAAGCGCACCAAACCAAGTTACGAGGAAGAGTATAAGGCGGACGCTCCTCTCACCGACAAGTCGAAGTATGGTCGGGGATATACATTCCCTTGCTTGTTCCGTGTTGGCGAAGACGGATGGGCTTTGGTCAGCGAAACGGGCACCCACGGCAACTATCCGGGTTGCCACGTCAGCGACTACGATGCCACGAAAGGCTATCAGGTGGCTTTCCCGATGAAGGAAGAGTCGGACGGCATCGGTTCCACAAGCGCTGTGTTCTCGCTGCCAGGTTCCACTCCTTGGCGCACGGTAACTGTGGGCAAGACTTTGAAGCCTATCGTGGAGACCACCATTCCTTACGATGTAGTGGAACCAAGATTTGCAGCATCGGAAGACTACAAGCCTGGCAGATACACCTGGAGCTGGCTCATCTGGCAAGACAACTCAGCCAACTACAGCGACCAAAAGCAATTTGTCGATTTGGCTGCCAAAATGGGCTATGAATACGTATTGGTAGATGCGCTCTGGGACGTGCAGATGGGCAGGGAAAAAATGGCTGAACTGAGCAAGTACGCACAGAGCAAGGGAGTGAGCCTGATGCTCTGGTACAACTCCAATGGCATCGCCAACGATGCGCCACAAGGACCACGCAACTGCATGGACAACATTGTGGCTCGCAAGAAGGAGATGGCTTGGATGAAGAGCATCGGCATCAAGGGCATCAAGGTCGATTTCTTCGGCGGTGACAAACAGCATACGATGCAGCTCTACGAGGACATCCTCAGCGATGCCAACGACTACGGCATACAGGTCATCTTCCATGGTTGCACGTTGCCAAGAGGTTGGGAACGTATGTACCCTAACTACATTTCGAGCGAGGCTGTCTTGGCTTCCGAGAATGTATTCTTCTCTGAGCATCATGCCAAGCAGGAAGGTTTCCAGCTCACCATGCACCCATTCTGCCGCAATGCCGTAGGAGCAATGGACTGGGGCGGTACCATCATGAACAAGTATCTCTCCAAGGACAACAAGAGCCGCCATCGCCGCTATACATCCGATGTCTTCGAGATGGCTGCCGCCGTGATGAACCAAGCTGCCATCCAGTGCATCGCCATCTATCCCAACAATCTCTCGGAACTTCCTCAGCACGAGATTGATTTCTTGAAGGGCGTTCCTACCACTTGGGATGAGACGAAGTTTGTGGCAGGTTATCCTGGCAAGTATGCCGTGGTAGCACGTCGCCATGGTGACAAATGGTACGTGGCAGGTTTGAACGGCACAGACCAGGTGATGAAACTCAACTTGAATCTGCCGATGCTTGCTGGCAAGAGCGTCACTTATTATTATGAGACGGCTGACAAGGGTGCTAGCAAAGCCTCTAGTAAGGGTTCAAGCAAGGACTCTGACAAAGATGCCAAGAAGTCGCTCTGGCCTGTGTCCCACGTGAAGACCGTCAAGGTCGATAAGAGGGGCAACCTCAAGGTGGAAATGCAGCCTAAGGGCGGCATCATTCTTGAGTGATAAGAAAATAAAGTAGAAAATACCAAGTAAAAAGAGGGTGCGTCATAAGTTTAGATTGTGACACACCCTCTTTGATTATATGCCCTACCGTAACTATCCTTTATTTTTGGTCTTTTTCACATGATATTCTGTCTTTTTCATAATAATAGTACCTTTTCGATTGATAATTACACATTAATTCGTGGCGGTGTCTATAATTTTGCAGCAGATTTCTATCTGTTTATAAGTGTTCTGTTACTTTCTATCGTATTAGGAACCAATAACTGTCAACCATTTAGCAACTAATGGCTATCGCCTATAATGGGTGGAAGTCTGTATTTAACAACCAATAATTATCAACTTATATAAAGATAAAAAGATGATGAAAGTAAATTTGAGAAAGGCAATGATGTTGCTGTTCTGCTTATTGACCGACCTGCTGGGCATCGAGGCTCAGAACTGGGAGGGCAATACTTTGGAGAACATCTTATCGGAAGTAAAAGCTGAGAGTGACAACATTTCTGTATCGGACAAGGACAAAGCCGATACCAAGAAAACCGTGTTCCTTTACAATGTCTCGAAAGGAAAGTTCTTGTATCAGGGCGAGAGCTCGGGTACCCATACCATTTATAACGACGTGGGTATCAGGTGCTGGATTATGAAGAAGACGGAGACCGTGAATGGTGTACAGCAAGACAGGTATTACATTCAAGACGCTTGTGAAAATTCACAGAATTCAGGCAGAGGCAACTTCGTTGGTAACGACAAGGGTGGACGAGGTCCTTTTGTAGATATGTCAGCTACCTCTTGGTTGATAGAACCTATAGAGACTGGTAGCAAGGTGTATTATATCCATAACGAGGACAACAAGAAAGGCTGGACAGGCAAGCAGCGTTATCTCTATGCCAATAAAAATGACCGTAATGTGTATGCTGATCCTAAGGAGGGATATAGCTCAAACGTTACAGAAGAGTCAACTCAATGGATGTTCGTGACAGAGCAAGACCTGCTGGATCAGTATAAGAAGACAACCGTAGAGTTAGGGGGAAACCCAGCCGATGCCACCTTCTTGTTGGCAGACCCAGATTTTCATCGTTACAGCAAGGAACAGGACAAATGGACATGGACTCCTGCAACTGGCTCCCAAGGAAATCTCTTTATAGGTATCAATAAGCATTATCAGAAATATGATGCTACACAAGGCACATATATATGGGAAGCGGGTAAAGACAAAGACCAAGCTGGTGATGACGTCAACGAAGGAAAGTATTGGTCTGCCAAAATCATCGGTGGTGCGGGCACCATGTCGCAAACCTTGACCATCAAGAAGAGTGGCTGGTATCGCATACAGTGCCAAGGTGAGTATTATGCTCCCAATGCCAAGGAAGACCAAACCGCATTCCTCTTCGCCGAGACTGAGGAAAACAAGACCAGCAAGCATATCTACATCAAGGCTCCTTTGAGAACGACATCCAGTCAGATAACAGAGTTTTCCAAGACCACGACAGGGAATAATGTGGAAGGAGATAACTATTATACAAATTTCGGCAATTACACCAATACCTTGATGATTTATGTGGATTGTGGCGCCGACCACTCCAACCCTACGAACCTGACCTTGGGCATCAAGGTGGAGGGCAGCAATGTGACTCCCGAGACGGGTGTGGCTGCCGATGCCTTCCGTATGCAATACTGCGGCATGCCAGATGAACACTACTTGGTATTGGACGAGAATTTCACCAACTTCGACTATATCACGGAGGAGAATCCAGCCAAGGAATACACCAACTCCATCCTATATTTGCACCGCAGCTTGAAGAAAGACATCTGGAACACCATCATCCTGCCTGTCAACTTGACTGCCAGCCAGTTTAACGACACATTCGGCGTACAGGCGAAGTTGGCGAGATACAATGGCGTGAAAGACAACCGCTTGCAGTTTATCGTGCAAGATGACAAGAGCATCTACGACACGGACGAGAAAGGTCCGTTCCTCAAGGCAAACACACCTTATATCGTCCGTCCTACCATCGCGCCAGAGCATGAGGCTCCTTACTCTTACGATACTACTGTCGGGACGGATGCTACGAAAGAAACGATTACGGTAGGTACTCCTTACTACGTAATCAACAACGTAGCCCTGGACAAGGATAATCTTGCCAACAAGGTGGTGGAATCATCCGTTGACAAAGGTACTCAAAAGGATGGTTATGGCTTCGAGGGCATCCTGGTGCAGGATTACCAAACTGTAGATGGCAAGAACAGTTTCATAGATGGCGCACACCTTTTGAAAGGTGATTATACGTTCAACCAAGGCAAGCTCCATCAGTTTAAGGCAGACTATGGCATGAAGGGCTTCCGTGCCTGGTTCCATCCTGTAGATGGAAATTCTTCAGCATCCAAACTCTTGAATGTGGAAATCAACGGCGTGCAGGGTGAGGAAGTCACGGGCATCGATGCCGTGGAGGCTGGTGATATGGATACAGAGAACGTAGCCTCTCGTGCCATCTATAACCTGAGTGGGCAGAAGATAAATGTGAGCAGTATTGACGAATTGCCAAGTGGAATCTATGTTGTCAACCACAAGAAATACGTCATTAAGTAAAAGGAAAACTAACTATGTCAACTATTCTAAAATATAAAAATTAAAGATGATGAAAAAGAATTACGTAGCTCCAGAAACTGCCATCTTGCAGTTTCTGGATAGAGATGTATTGTGTAATGGCGGATTGACAGGATGGTCGGCTAATAACGAGTCGGATGATTCACTTGATAGCACTGGTGACTTGGATTCGGATAAAGACCCTGAGTATGGAGTCGCAGGTTCCAAGAAATTCAATGCTTGGAGCACTTGGGACGAGTAAAAAAGGAATCTTTTACTTATACAATATAAACGATAGAAGAGGTGCAAGCACTCTAGCGAGAGATAGCTGGCACCTCTTTTTGGGATAAAAAATCAGAAAACTTGCCGAAAGATTTGCGATTGTGAGAAGAATGTTGTATCTTTGCCCACGAATCGCAATAGTGCGAAAACAACTTAACTTTACATTTATATGTCGAGGTACATCAACCCATTCACCGACTGGGGCTTCAAGCGCCTGTTCGGTCAGGAGTTCAGCAAGGATTTGCTGATTAGTTTCTTAAACGACTTGTTCGAGGGCGAGCTCCACATCAAGGACGTGACCTTCAAGGACAAGGAGCAGTTGGCAGACACGAAAGACTTACGTGGCTGCATCTATGATGTGTTTTGCGAGACGGACGATGGCAAGCATTTCATCGTCGAGATGCAAAACAACAGGACGGTCAACTTCGTCAACCGCACGCTGTGCTACGCCAGCAAGGCTATCACAAGCCAGAGGGAGAAGGAGAAGACCAAGGACGAGCCAACCTTCTATGAGTTGGTGCCGGTATATGTCGTCAGTTTCATGAACTTCCTGCCTCATGCGGAGGACGAGGTAAGCGAGTTCAAGACCGATGTGATGCTGAGAGAAAAAGGCAGCGAGGAAGCCTTCACGGACAAGCTTCGCTTCATCTATTTGAACCTCCCGCTCTTTAAGAAGAAGGCGGAGGAATGTGTAACGGATTTTGAAAAATGGATTTACGTATTAAAGCATATGGCAACATTGGAAAGAATACCCTTTGAGACGCAGAAGAAAATCTTCAAGCGTCTGGCTGAGGTGGCAGACAGCCGCTGCCTGAGCAAGGAGGAAATGGAAAAATACGAGGAGAGCCAGCGACAGGTGACCAACTACAACCTCGGTATGTACAGTGCCTGGCAGGAAGGAAATCAGAAAGGAATTGCGGAAGGAGAACTCTCCAAGAGCCTTTCTATCGCTCACAATCTCTTGCTGATGGGAATGTCCTTGGAGCAAGTCTCGCAGGTCACAGGCTTGACGAAGGAGCAACTTAAGGAAATGAAAAAGGGTTAGGATTCTGTCTAACAGAAGCAGGACTTCAAAAATAAATCCTTGGCGGATGAACTCATTACGAATCATCTCGCCAAGGATTTTTATATGACAGCTTTTACCTCAAAGATAGCTGGCATCTCTTTTTGGGATAAAAAATCAGAAAACTTGCCGAAAGATTTGCGATTGTGAGAAGAATGTTGTATCTTTGCCCACGAATCGCAATAGTGCGAAAACAACTTAACTTTACATTTATATGTCGAGGTACATCAACCCATTCACCGACTGGGGCTTCAAGCGCCTGTTCGGTCAGGAGTTCAGCAAGGATTTGCTGATTAGTTTCTTAAACGACTTGTTCGAGGGCGAGCTCCACATCAAGGACGTGACCTTCAAGGACAAGGAGCAGTTGGCAGACACGAAAGACTTACGTGGCTGCATCTATGATGTGTTTTGCGAGACGGACGATGGCAAGCATTTCATCGTCGAGATGCAAAACAACAGGACGGTCAACTTCGTCAACCGCACGCTGTGCTACGCCAGCAAGGCTATCACAAGCCAGAGGGAGAAGGAGAAGACCAAGGACGAGCCAACCTTCTATGAGTTGGTGCCGGTATATGTCGTCAGTTTCATGAACTTCCTGCCTCATGCGGAGGACGAGGTAAGCGAGTTCAAGACCGATGTGATGCTGAGAGAAAAAGGCAGCGAGGAAGCCTTCACGGACAAGCTTCGCTTCATCTATTTGAACCTCCCGCTCTTTAAGAAGAAGGCGGAGGAATGTGTAACGGATTTTGAAAAATGGATTTACGTATTAAAGCATATGGCAACATTGGAAAGAATACCCTTTGAGACGCAGAAGAAAATCTTCAAGCGTCTGGCTGAGGTGGCAGACAGCCGCTGCCTGAGCAAGGAGGAAATGGAAAAATACGAGGAGAGCCAGCGACAGGTGACCAACTACAACCTCGGTATGTACAGTGCCTGGCAGGAAGGAAATCAGAAAGGAATTGCGGAAGGAGAACTCTCCAAGAGCCTTTCTATCGCTCACAATCTCTTGCTGATGGGAATGTCCTTGGAGCAAGTCTCGCAGGTCACAGGCTTGACGAAGGAGCAACTTAAGGAAATGAAAAAGGGTTAGGATTCTGTCTAACAGAAGCAGGACTTCAAAAATAAATCCTTGGCGGATGAACTCATTACGAATCATCTCGCCAAGGATTTTTATATGACAGCTTTTACCTCAAAGATAGCTGGCACCTCTTTTGTTTGAGCAAAAAGCTATCAACGACATCAAAAATACGCGAAAAACATACTTTTTTCTTGATAATTGTTCATCATTTATTGATTTCTATCCCTTATTTGATAAGTTTCTTCATACTTTTGCAAACGAATTGCGACGTGAAGTCGTACAAGTAATTGTTCTTTGGAACTAAAGAACCTCT
>ERZ808259.700-NODE-700-length-11994-cov-3.713209_pt1 | contig 11994 bp, 11 predicted proteins | sample MGYA00521279_ERZ808259 | MGnify/ENA primary metagenome ERZ808259 (study PRJEB31516, sample SAMN03275586) | gut metagenome | biome: mammalia-associated habitat; material: feces | host: Papio cynocephalus | place: Kenya | collected 2012-07-27 ... | reverse complement strand
ATATCCATCTGTTCTTTGTGGCGAACCAAATCACAAATGCAACGCTCTTTATCATATAATCGTACTTCCGCTCCCTGTGGAGAGAGTGTCTGCGTAATACCAAGCTCATAGATTTCTCTCGGCAAATAATGACACCGCAAATTAGGATTATCTCGTTTTAATATGGAGATGTTCTTATCTTTCGGAACGGTAATATCATAGATGTGCGGCGTTCGATCTGAAAGCCCCCATAAGTATAACGCAGTACCGTAAGAAAAAATAGCGTCACGGCACTGCTCTTGAAGCAGTGCGTATTCGTCCGGCATGCCAGATGCAAGCACATACAGTCCTTTGCGTACCTGTTCCAGCTTCCCGGCATTGGTATATTTGCGCAGCATAGGTCTGCTGATACCAAGTGCTTCAACCTGTGCTGTCCGAACAAATCCGTTGTTTGCCTCAGCTAATTCGTTTATTCGTATCCATATCTGATCCATGACACACCCCTCCTCACAAAGACATTTACATTCTTACTTCACATTATATTAAACGGCAGTAAAAATGTAAACACTTTTTCGATTATTAGTGTGTCCTAATTGCAAACTCCTATGCAAAAAGGGATGCCACCGAGGTGGCATCCCTTTCATCATGGGTTACTATGCTGCATTCTTGTTCAATGACCATAAGCCTCGCCCGTCGTGGGTGAAGTGCTTGGGATTGATCTGCAGCGTCTGGCGGATCTTTTCTTTCCACCACTGATTTTTTCGTGCCTTGGTATAAGGCGCGACCTGTTCATAAATGTATGCAAGAGATACGGGATCGGGACAGTCTTCCAGCACAGCGGCAACTACATCCCGCCAAGTGGCACCGCTCATATCGCGGATATCTTTCTGCACAGGCTGCGTCATCAAAATCGGGTACACCAAAGGCGCATCCTTTCTGAGAATCAACAGATACTCATGCAGAATGGGAATAAAATGTCCGCTGTACTGCGTCTGATTTGAGAAACAATTGTGCTGAGCTTTGATAATAACATTTTCCAGCGTGCCCGGCTTGATCAGTTCGAAGATCATGCTGTAAAGCCGACCCTTTTTCTTGATATCGCCGACCAGCACAGCCATCCTGCCGCCGCGCTCCAATGCACAAAACTGTTTCATCATGGCGTAATTCATGACGCGCACGAAATCCTCCCATTTGTGGATCCGTGACAGGTCGAACCGGCGGGGATCATAGCCGTATTTTGACTGTACCTCCGATGCCTTGTACATCACATCCGAATATGTGATCAGATCCCAATACGGAGGATGCCAGAACACAAACTCTGGGCGTTCAGGTATCTCGCAATTGATGAGATCGAAACCGCTGTGGAGATCGTAGCAGTGGCTGGTGATCCCCATGGAACGGGCAGCATCCTGCGTTGTGCCGCTGCCGCACATGTAGTCACAGATCTCATTTGGCTTGAAAAAGCCGATCAGATCCTCAATCAGTTTGGGCGAGCAGTTGCCGCGATACCGATTGCTGCCGCCGGTTCCACGCTCCGGATACGAAACGATGGAGGTGAGTCTGTTTTCAGGACTCATAACCGCCTTCTCCTTTCGTATGCACATACAGGCAGCAGTCAGCGCATTCCGGCTTGCCTGAACCAATGCAAAGCGGGTATGGGTTGTCTGCTTCCGGTGTGAAGCAATCCGGCTGTGCTAATGCCTGCTGGACCAAATCGTGGGCAGCCTCAGATACACTTTCCCAATACGCTTCCCAGTAATGGTCATTGTGCCCGAGCTGTTGTTCAATGCGCTCTGGTATGGCCGAGTTGGTGATGAGCTTTTGGTACTGCGTCGCACTCATTGCTGCGACTTCCTCCCACTCTTCAATTTGTGATATGAAGTCTTCTGTCCGGCATTGAGCCTTATACAGTCTTCCGACTTTTTGAATGTGCTGCGTGGACATCGTCAGAGGCTGCGGCAGGATCGATATCTCATAGTGATTGTCCATGTAGTCACCCTCGATATACCCCTTGTAGGAATCCTTAGAGGTATCTGCAACATAAGCGCCGGAATCCGACCATTGCGGGATGGCGCCGCTATCGAGTTCTTCCCGGAGTTTGTCCATCATAATGCGTTTTGCATCATCATAATCCGTGAATAGCTCGCAGAAGTTACCGTGTTCACCGTTAACGGCCCAGTCTTCCATCACAATGTAGATGGGGACCTTTTTTCTGACGGTATGCAGGTCGTCCAACGGACGGATCATTTCAGGTGCCATGATAACCATGTCCAGTACGATATCATCCAAAGTTTTAGGTTGGTCATACAAATCAGAAAAGGTCTTTTCCAGCGCTTTGATCTCATGCGGCATGACGGGTGGGTCAAACTCGCAGTAGATGTCAGGCGTTTCGTTTTCAGTTTCCTTATCCTTGCCGTCATAGATGGCGGTTATGCGACCGTAAAGCCCCTGGTACTCGCTTTCAGCAGTGCTGACAATGGCTCCACCGATCGTGTATGTGACGCCTTCATACTCAAATTCAGCGCCCTGTCTGTTCAAAATCATTTTGTGTGCCTCCTCTTTAGATGTGGCAGTCAACACCGACAATAAAATGATCGTCAGGGATACTATCCAGATAGGCTGATAGCATTTGACGCCATGCGTCCGGCTCCTTGTCGTTGCTGCTGATACCCCACCAGCCCATGTCGCCCTTGGAGGTCCATTCTCCATCCCGAAGGAAGGAATAGGCTTCAGGGATCATGCGCTGATCCGCTGCGAGACCGTTGCGGCGGAGGTATGCTTCCTCACTCTCGCCCTTAAAGTAGATCTGGGTCAGGAACGAGAAGATTCCATCCTCCGTGATTTTCCAGAAGCTGCCTTCTGGGGCCTTGCCGGAATGAAAGGCTTCCGTAAGAAGCTCAAAGCTCTTTTTTGCGTGCTGCACTTCCCACTCTTTCATGAGATCCCATGCAATATCCTTTTTCCTCGCACCGCAGACCCAGAGATAGCCTTCAGGCGCTTCACATGTGGTATCTTCATCGCCATAGGATCGCTCTCCGAGGATATATTCTGCCGTGTCTCTGACGAGGAACTGGAATGGCCAGCGGCCGCCGATGGAATACCAATCCCAGAATGCGTTCGGGTTGCAGTAATACCCATACGCATTGTACTGGCGGTCGAAAGTATAACCACAGTGTTCCTCAGCATACTGTTCCAAAGTCGGATAGAGCTTTTTTACCGGATACTCGGGGAGTGCGCGCATCTTCTTTGCTTTCTTTGTGCGCATCTCGTGCCCAAGGCGACCGGCCTTCCGCTGGTACACCTTGCCGTCCTTGATGCGATATTTTCCGGACACGGTCTGATCATACATGGAAACAATAACGCCGTTCGGGAGGCGGACACAGTTGGTCTTATCGGTTTCATAATCCCGGTGAAGGTCATCGGTCCGGTCATCAAACTCCAGATATTTCGGATCATCTGTTCCTTCGCAGAAGGGAGCCATCAGCTCGCTGATTTCGTGTTCAGCCGAGCGCTCTAGTGTACTGACTTTGTTCTGCAGATATCTCAGGGTGACCCGCAGCACGAGGTTTTCGGGTTCCTTTTCCAATTTTCCCTTGATCTCCGCAATCTTCGCTGCATAGTAGCTGTTTTCCTCGCAGTTTTCCTCCTGTGCGGGCAGATAGAAATTGACCAATGTAACAAAGTGACTCATTTTTTGAATTCCTTTCCTGATGTAAGATAGACGGGCAGCAGGAAAAGAATCCGCTGCCCGTCATTGTGAATTGTAATATTCCTGTTAGACCCGCATATGCTTCTTGACCGCTGCGGTCAGCTTTACGGGCAGTTGATTCATATCTGTGATGTCCATGAAGGCGTCACCATAGATTCGCTCGATGTTCTGTTTGTCCTCACCGATGGCAGCCGCAATGAACAGGATGCCCTTTCGCCGATACTCCTGCTTGATGCCACGGAGATCTTCCTCAGCGGCACTGCCGTAGTAGCCGGAGGCTGCCGGCTGTCCGTCGGATACAAGGATCAGGATTTTGACCTCCTCCGGCCGCTTGGCCAGCTGCTCCGCAACAAAGCGAAGCGCGGCGCCGTCCCGGTTGCTGCCGCGAGCGGCGATATCCATCATGCGATACTTGTCATCGTTGTCGATGCTCTCAAACTCTGCGTAAGAATACAGTTCTACGCCGCTGCCGCTTGTGGAATGGCCATAAACGGTGACCGGAATATGCAGTGCCTGACAGAAGTCGTACAGAATGATTGCCGAAGCCCTGGCATAGGTGCAGCGGTCGCAGGAACACATGCTTCCGGATTCATCCAGCAGAAGACCCACGGACATTTGTGGAATCTCGTTGGGCAGGGCGTTCTTATAGAACACTTTACCATCGTTCCGGCAGAGAGCGTGGGCATCCAACCGGCGTCCCATCATGAGTCCAGTCTGCTTGCCGCCGCGCTGTTTGTCCTTCAGCTGCTGCAAAAGACTTTTCTGCAGCTGTCGGGATATATCCAGCAGGGGCGGGGCAACGGCGTTATACTGATCTACAAGATCCTCGTCGATGGTGGAAATTCGATTCACGCGGATGTCAATGCCGGCATGGATATCCCCATAGGAGATGTTCTGGGCCACTTCGTTGAGTTCCCGTGTCCGCTCGTTCTCCAACTGTTCACAGGCAGCTCTCTCAGCCATTTTGTCCAGCAATCGATTGATGTCTTCTGCTGCACGGTCATAATGCTCGCGCACATATGCGTCATTGCGATTGATTGTCCCTCCACCGCCTTCTGAAACGCGTTCGGTCTGCTGATAGGGGATGCGTCCGCCTTCTTCTGTGGATACTTCCTGCTTTCCGCCGGATAAACTTGCCGTTTCACAAGCAACCGTGCCTTCTTCTGCCGGATTTTCAGTCTGGGACGCATCGGCTGAAGAAGGCTTGGACTCAGAATCAGTCTGGGGAATCGTTGCTTCAGAAGCGCTGCATTCCTCAGACTCACTCGCTTCCGCCTGAGCGGCCGTCTGTGCCCGTTTCCCGGCACTGGCCGCGATACAGGCTGTACCCATTTCAGGGACTGGTGTGCTGGTGCCTTCACCACACGATGTACTGCCAGCAATCGCCTGCAGGATTTGTGCCAGTGTTTCAGCCAGCGACTCATCAGAACCGGATGCTTTGGCTGCTTCCTGCCGCTTTTTGCAGAGTTCCAGAAAATCCTCAATGTAGTCCCAGCAGCGGATCAGGATGAGATTGACTGCCTTGAGCCGTTCTTTGCCGGATGGGTTGACGATAGCGGCATCCAAATCGTGGATCAGTTTGAATACAACTTGGATGCGCTCATCGCGAAGGGGTGCATCACCATACTTGATCTCGCCAAACTTCACATACGACAGCATGATCTGCAGGATGCTCTCAAATGTGTGACAGCTCCCATCATCCTCTTTTTCGATAAGCTCTGTAACTGTGGGAATGCTTTCATACTGCTGTTCCCGCAGCGCTTCCAGACAGTTGCCCAGCGTACCGCGGAACTGCGCAAGGATCCGGTTCTCAATATAGGCATCCTCTATGACATTGGAAATCTGGTGTGCGATATACCGTAGCATTTCCATATTCTGCGGCTCTCGTTTTGCGTATTCCCATAAAGCCCGTTCATTAGCAGCATCCATAGGCAGCTTGTAGATGGGAGCCGCCGGATACCACTTGCCTCGGCTGAGATAATTGTCATAGGTCTGACCCGCCAGAAAGTCCGTATACAGGCAGTGCCCCAGCTCATGGGCAAACAGGCCGCAAACGGTCTCGTAGCGGTTCTCTCGCCCTCTGTTCCGAGTCACCAGCTTGTGCCCTGCATTGATCAGCACCGACAGGTTGTTGGTACAGGCCACCTCACCAGACTTTGGACTCCAGCTGATGGCGACATGGATGCGGCGGTTATACTTATACCGCCGCGTCTGTGCCATAGCCATGTCTTCAAAATGGCCCGCAAGGATGCGGGATGTGAAGAATTGCCGGTCTGTGATCTTACTGCGCTTCTCATTGAGCAGCTGCTTGACCCGTTTGTGACTCACTCTTGCCATGAAGAGTTGTCCTCCTTCCTCTTGTTTTGTTATGCCGATGTGCGTTTCCGCTTCGGAGCGAACATCGGATCCAGAATCGTTGTGATCAGCGCCTCCCGGTCTTCTTCATCTGCGGTGGCCTTACTGATAACGGTATACTGAGCTGACAGGTAGGGATCGCCGGATATCTCCGAACTGATGACCCAGTCGATCAGGCTGCGCATACCGCAGGCCCCATCTGTGATACTGTTTTTTCTGCAATAGTCGGCCATATCGTTGACCACCTGCACCATTTGGGAAACCAGATATTCGTCTGTGCACCCGGTCACCGCCATAGCACGCTGTACCATGACTTCAGGCTCCGGAAGCTCGATGTCTTTTACCAGACTCATTCTGTCCACGACCGACTGGTTCATCTGTCGGCAGCCTTCGTAACTGACATTGGTCGTCACGACAACGATCGTGTCCGGATGCCGGTGGATGATCTCTCCGGTGGGTAGTGTGATGGAACCATCCTGTTCCAGAAGAGAATTGAGTCCCACCAAAACGCCTGGCTGGATGATCGTGGAAGGTTCCTGTATCTCAACCAAGTACCCATGCTTCAACGCCTTGACAAAATCCGTTTCCACATAGGTGTAGCTTTGACCGGAATTCTGCTGGTTTTCGGCGCGCTTACTGAGCGCCTGTACCTTTTCCGTGACTTTTTCCAGTACAACGCTCATGCAGTCCTGCACGGTTGCTGCTGGCTTTTCCACGCCGGTCAATGCCTGATAGACCCCGGCGGGGTCATAATCCATATCGTCCAAATCGGGGAGGTGCATGAGTTTTGCCACATTGGCATAGTTGATGCCGCCCATGGATTTGAGTGTTTCACGCTCCCGATCCAGCTCCAGATCACCGGTGGATACCGTGTCCGTTTCCGGGAAGATCATGCCGGTGAAGTCAAAAATCTCCGTATTGGCAGAGCAGGTGTATTTCATATACGGCAGCCCCAGTCCAGCTGCAATCGCTTTTGCACCCATCGTTTTGCCCGTACCGGCAGGACCGCGCAGCAGGAAGTTTCGCATCTGCATGGGGCGTCCTGTGGTTTTTTGCGCATGTTTACAGATGGCCACGACTTCCGGAGGAATGATATACCATTCTGGGAGCTTTGGGATCAAGCTCTGCTCCAGCTCGCTCAGTGTGCGTCCCGGCGTCAGAGGATACTTGCCGATGAAATCCTCGTGCTCAACCACGGTGCCCGCTTTCCGAATGACGGCCGGGCCGGTTTTTGCAAAAATCGTGAACTCACCGGCTGTGACACTGCTTGGGACAAACGCCCCGGAATCCAACTGTCCCTGCGAAACGCGCATCAGATTTCCGGACTTGTCCACCGTAATATTGATATGCGCCGGACAGGTGTCATCCTTGATCCTGCGATAGGCATTATCGCAGAGGATCGCCATGCTCTCAGTTGCCTTTGCCATATCCGGGTAGCCGGCAATGAACTGATCGTAATACGCCTGAAAGTTTTCATCGAACTCCGTGTCAGACAGCAAAAGCGGCATTAAGGCAAAAAAGATCGCGGCGCCATCCCGCTGACTTGGATGTGCAACATACTGTTCGAGCATCTCGGTGTTTTTGTCGTAGACGCTGGCGAGAACGCTGCCGGACGATGCGTCGAACACCACAAGATGGTAGGCATCCGGACCAACGGAGGATTTGTACTCGGCAACACTTTTGTATGCGTCGATCATTCCCACCGCTCCTTCGCCAGTTCCGTTCATGCACCGGCACAAGGCGTGTACTGCCTTGATGACGGAACCGCACAAGGTCGATTCCGTCTTCTCACCGTACATAGATGCAACCTTAACCCGCTTATTGGTCACCGTATCAAAGGGAGGTGGCAACGAGCGGGAATAGTTGAACAGGTTGTTGATTGATATACTCATGATTGTGACATTCCTTTCTGCAGACTTACTGCGTGAAATCAATGGTGATACCAGTCTCCGTGCAGCAGCAATTTTCCATGCCGTTGCGTGCCAGCTCCCGGCAGATATCCGGCCAGCTTTCACGGGCAGGCAGTTCTGCGGCAGGAATCTCCAGTACGGATAGCCCGCGCGCAATGCTTTCGTTGCACCGCTCATTAAGCTCAATGACATGGGCATCTACCCATTCAAAGGCCAGATATTCATAATTTTCCGACGGCTCTACATTTTGCAAAGCTTCCTGTGCTTCCGATTCCAGTTCGGCTTCTGCATTTTTCTCCCCTTGGGAGTCGGCATCTTCCGCATGTGGATAAGTCAGTCCACACACCTGAAACCCGTGTATTACAACGATAGCCTCCCGGTATCCGCCTGCCCGGTTGAGCAGGATCCGCACCTCGTTGCCTTCCACGATATTGAACTTGGCATGGGGCGTCTTCCATACCCATCTGGCTTCAGGAAAATCTGCCGCAACCAACTCGGTGATCCGCTGCTGTACTGCACCGAATGTCATATTTTGGACATCCTGCATCGTCGGCTCCTCCCGAACTGCCGGAAGCAGCGGCGGAATCTTTTCCACCCGCTTGACAGACAGAAACAGAAGACGCAGCGCGGCGATGAATATCCCAAGGATCACCAAAAGGAGAATGGGCCATAGCCTGCAAATAAACAGCAGCAGGGCCAATGTTGCCAGAATGATCAAAACCTCATATGCGATGCGGCGCTTGAACTCTTTGTTATACATGGGCTTGTTGTCCTTTCTGTACGCAAAAACGCACATGAGTCCATGCAATTAAGGATACTCATGTGCGTTTTCAGCGCTTGATTCATTTGTTCGCTTGGCCTCACTCGTCAAAGAAGGAATTCACACCGCCGAAAGGTTCAAAGCCGGTGAAATTACCGGGCATATCTCCTCCGGAGGCTTTTGAGTCCGGTGCAGCTGCGGATTTGGGCGAGTCGCCTGCTTCCTCGGTCTTCTGTTTTCCACCACCGGAGCAGTACTCGATTTCGTCCAGAATGACCACCATGGCACTCTTTTTTTCATGTGTCGTGCTGTCCTCCCAAACATCTTCGTCCAGTCGGCCGAGAATGTTGATGAACGAACTCTCCTTGAGCTGCATCTTCTTGATGCGCTCACAGACCGAACCAAAGGCTTTTACAGAGAGATTCACCCACCTGGTGTTGTTCTCGGCCCGGGTGTCATACACCTTCTTGCCGATACGGAACCGAACACTTTCTCCATTTTCGGAGAACCTGAGAGCCGGCGCGCCGTCATACCCCTTGGAAATGACGACATCAGTTGCGATTACTTTGAACATAAGATACTCCTTTCTTGCAGGTATTGCCTGCCATAACATAATTTATTTCAACCCTCTCTGGGCAGAAACCGGAAAACAAAAAAAGTGCCAATCAACACAAATGTGTTAATTGACACTTTATAGCTTGAAAACTTTGGCTTTCCAATTCGGAAACCCTGATACTGATATGGCTATTATAACAGGTTCTTCTTTGACAGTCAATTGCTTTCCTCAGTTTTTGATGGGTGTGCTTGCAGCACGGAAAGTACAAGCTCCAGCGCAAGCCTGACTTTGATCGGATCAAACCGGCAGGTTCCGTCCGGCAGGATACTGGCATCGATTTCGGTTTCAATTTGTCTGACCAATTTGCGAATTTCCTCACTCTCCGTCATGGCGATTCGCTCCCTTCAAAATGTCGATTGCCAAATATGTACCGAGTTGCTGGCACCCCTCACTTTCATAGACCGGCGTGTTGTCGGATACATATACCGCAACGGTATCGCCCGCATCAATATTCCGGAGTTTTCCTGCGATCTGCACTTTTACTGTATGAGGATCTGCCCAAAGATACAGCGTTCTGATATGACGCCGTATCGGTGTCCGCTCCAGTCTGGTACATTGGCCGCAGATCATTATAAATTGTCCGGCGGCTGATCGATATAAAAGCTGTGATGCGCTGAAACCGAAAAATGCGAAAAAAATCAGAAATGATAACGACAGATACAGGTTACGCTCCAACAGCAGCGATACCGCCATCAGAAACAAACTGACCAGTGCTGCTCCATATTTTATTATAATCTGTTTTTGCAGCGCCTGTGGGATTTTTTTGAACTTTTCCTTCATTGCATACCTCACAGCAGAAGAATCTTCTTTTTCTTGAGGAGTTTGAGCAGTGCAGAGACCACCTCGTCCCGCGTGACGGCATGCTCCATCTGTGTCTCCAGAATATTATCGAAAATATTGTCCTGCGTATAGATCGTTTCCGTCAACGCCTGTCGGTTGCCTGCTCCTAACAGATGCGCCGCAGGGGTAATGCCATGCTCTGCGAGAAATACCAGTTCTGCTACGGTCAACCGTAGTCCAGCCTCTGATATCCATGAGAGCAGCTCTTTTTGCAAGGCACTCAGCATGGTACAACTACTCCGGGATTTTGCCGGGACCAGAATGCACTGCGTCAAAGCGCGGTACTCGAAAACGGATCCATCGCCTTCTGTGATCTCCACAAGGCCCTGGCGTGCCAACTGGCGCAGGGCTTTTTCTTCTAATACCGTCTTGCGTGTCTTTGCAAATCCAAATCTGCCATTGAGCCAGAGCGCCGCTTGCTCACCGGTAAGCTGAAAATCTATGCCGTTATGGGTTACGAACAGAAGATCCTCGGTAGAATCTTTAATGACCATGCCTTTTGAAATATACTTCATTTTTGTTCACTCCCTGTATGTTCTTTACCCATATTACACCGCACAGCAGCTCAAATTACAGCAAATACATTGCAGCAACGCACAGAGCGATGATCAGCAGCATCACTCCAATCACTGCAGCCGCCTTTTTAATAAGCCCTGTATCGATTTCTTCCCCCAACTTTCCGGCATCTGAAGGCAAAACATCATCATAGTAGCCATCATATCCATCTGCTTTGGATGAAGGAGACGTCTCGTCTCCGTAATCGGAGTGCTTTTGCAGTTTAGCGGGCAGAGCGTCTCGTTTCTTTCCGCCCCCCTTTCTGCCTACCGCATCTTTTGCCTTTGCCTTTTCCGGGGTGGCTTTCGCCGGTGAAAGCCGTTTGCCGCATTCTGCGCAGAAAGAAGCGGCGCGATCTGGCAGATCAGCGCCGCAATAGGGACAATATTTCATGTATTTTTGCTCCTTTCCAGTATTCGGCGTCCAAGCTATCTTCACGACCCATTGAGGGACAGTAGAATTATAGCATAGTCCTTTTTTCATGTCATCGGCGCGAACCTTGCCATTTACTCTGCCATTTCATAGGACATCCGCATGACTGAACACACTGTTACCGCTTTGCCGGAAGTCATGCCGCCGAAGAAAAAGGCGTAGTTGCTGCCTGCTGTTCTGTTTTGGGGCTTGTCCCTGGATCTGAACAGTCCTGAAAAGATACCCATCGACATCACTCTCCTTCAAAATGGGTATAAGAAAAGCACCTGCTCATACGAACAGATGCTTTGAATTCTTCGATTGTAGCTATTTTCAAGTCTGAAAGTGTTCTATTCAAAAAAGTCTACAACTTGAACTGCAAAAACTTTTAATTTTGCTCTGAAAATGCAGTGCTTACTCGTCAAGCAGCCAGTCGATGAGGTTTTCGGATTTGATGCCGTCGTAGGAAGCATCAAAACCCGGTTCGAGAGACAACACGATTTTTTCATAGTTATCGCGGATGCTTTGCAGCGGTGCAAGTTCCCGTTTGCGCACATCTTCGCTCACCATGGACTCCGTTACCTGGATATACTTTTTCTCATCGGCGGTCGTTGCAATAAAGTCAACCTCCGCGTTGCCAATCTTGCCGATTGCGACATCATATCCGCGGCGAAGCAGTTCAAAGTAAACGACATTCTCGATGGCGTGACCACTGTCCCGATTACGGAAGCCCAGCAGATAATTGCGAAGTCCGATGTCGACGATATAGTATTTCCCGAGTGTACGGAGGTATGCTTTGCCCTTAATGTCAAAGCGCTTGATCTCGTAGAAGAAGTAGCTCTCCAGAAGCGCATTCACA
>ERZ808259.699-NODE-699-length-12018-cov-6.210148_pt1 | contig 12018 bp, 12 predicted proteins | sample MGYA00521279_ERZ808259 | MGnify/ENA primary metagenome ERZ808259 (study PRJEB31516, sample SAMN03275586) | gut metagenome | biome: mammalia-associated habitat; material: feces | host: Papio cynocephalus | place: Kenya | collected 2012-07-27 ... | reverse complement strand
GGACTCAGTGCAAAACAAATATACGAAAGGGTAGTGCCAAAGGCAAAAAGCGGAGATATAGTGCTTTTCCACAACAACAGCGACCACGTTCTTGACGTTTTACCGATGATTCTGACGGGATTGAGAGCAAAAGGTTTCCGTTTCGTCACGCTTTCCGAACTCGTCGCAACAGAAAACTACACCGTCGACAACAACGGCGTGCAACGTAAAAACGCATAATAAAGGAGAAAAATCATGAGTTATGAACAAATGCAAAACAACAAAGTGTGCCTTAGCGGTCAAATCGCAAGCGAACTCGAATTTTCGCACGAGATTATGGACGAAAAATTCTACGATTTTACCGTGTCCGTCAAGCGACTTTCGGGACAGGAAGACATCGTTCCCGTCACGATAAGCGAACGTATAATCGGTGAAAATCGTTTTGAAATCGGCAATCTAATCGGCTTAATCGGACAATTCAGAAGTTACAATAAGATAATCGAAAATCACAGCAAACTCGTTCTCAAAGTCTTTGTCAGAGAACTTTGCGAATACGACGAACAAGTCCCCAACGCAATAGAAATCGAAGGTTTCGTCTGCAAACCGCCCGTGTATCGCACGACGCCTTTCAAACGCGAAATTTGCGATTTGCTCATTGCCGTCAATCGTGCCTACAACAAATCCGATTATATTCCCGCAATCGCTTGGGGCAGAAACGCACGATTTGCATCCACTTTTTCCGTCGGAGACAAAATTCGTCTGAACGGCAGAATTCAGTCTCGTATATATCAAAAACAACTCGAAAGCGGAGATGTGGAAGAGCGGGTTGCGTATGAAGTCTCAATCACATCGTTGACCGCGCTATTTAGCGAATAGCTGTGTCAAAGCCGTCATAGCGGCAACGGCATCGCTTGCTTGCAAGCAACGCCGAGAGCCACATTAGGCTTATTGTTCTGCTAACCGCGCCGAAAATCTTTGCTATCAGTTCAATCACGGACAAAAACTCCTGCCGCAATTTCGCAAGATTGTCGGCTTGGTATGTTCAAACGGTAAAATTCAAAATTTCTCCTTGTCATGTTGAGCTTGCCGAAACATCCAGCCGTAAGGCGCATTTTTTTCGCTACGCTAGATGCTTCAATAAGCTACTCGCAACTGCTATGCTTGCGCATAGAACCTACGGTTTTGTCTTTTTCAAAGGCGTTGCTATGTGAATACTACGCTACGCAATCATTGCAAGCAAGTTGCTCCGCTTTGCATTGACAGGATGACATGGAAAAATATTTTCATACGAAATTCTAAATCGGGTGTGGGTGTCTCACTAAAATTATTCATTATTAATTGTTAATTTTTATTGTCTCCGCATATTTTGTAAAAGTCATCTTTACATTCTCGTTTTTTCTTGATATAATAAATTATCTTATAAGTTAATATCGAGGGAACAATATGAACTTGAAAGGCTACACCCTTAAAATCGGATACGTCGTCGGCGGGAAATACGCCGAAGAATCGGTGGAATATTCGCAGGTGAAAGACGGATATTCAACGGACAAATTCGACATCAAAGACAACGGCGGAGAAAATGCGGTGAAAATCGTCGTTTATCCGCACGAAGAGTTGCACGTTACGCTTGCAGAACTCATTTACGACCACTATTACGAGAACAAAGAACACTTTTTTGCAAACGGTTTTCAGTCGTGGACGAGTTCGAGAGAGTATAAGAAAGGCGACGTTCAATACGGTTTGCGCACGCTTTCAAATCTTCCGATAGCGCGCACGTTTTCTGGTGCGAGCGGAGATTATTCTTTCTGCGAATACGGCAAGGATTTGTATCACGGTTTTTCGTATTGCTATTTCCGTATTGACGAAAAGGTGGAACTTGTCGGTTCGCTTAACGAACGCACAGGTTATACGGTGTTTTATGCGGACATGAAAGAAAACGTGTTCGTAGCAAAGAAAGACGTCGAAGGTTTGACGATTGCAAGCGAATATCAACTGTTTGACATCGTCAGAGCGCATGGTACTTACGACAAGGCTTTCGACGAGTATTTTGCGCTTTATCCGAAGAAAAACACGGGCAGAGTGGAGCATCTTGCAGGTTACACATCCTGGTACAACTATTATCAGAACATCAACGAAGAGATTATTTTGCGAGACCTTCAAGGCTTGAAAAGAGCGGGAGACGCCGCAAACATTTTCCAAATCGACGACGGATACGAGACGAAAGTCGGCGACTGGACGATAGACGAGACTAAGTTTCCGAACGGACTTAAACCTATCGTGGACAAAATTCATTCGCAAGGTCTCAAAGCGGGGCTTTGGTACGCTCCGTTTGCCGCGCAATTCGGCGCAAACGTGATAAAAGAACATCCGGACTGGCTTATCCGCGACAAGCACGGCAGAAAGGTGATAAGCGGCATAGCGTGGGGCGGATTTTACGCGCTCGATTTTGAAAAAGAAGAAGTTAGAGCGTATATCAAAGCGTTCTTCGACAGAGTTTTCGACGAATGGGGCTTCGATATGGTCAAACTCGACTTTCTGTATGCGGCGGCAATTCAGCCCAGAAACAACAAAACGCGCGGACAACTTATGTGCGAAGCAATGGACTTTTTGAGAGAATGTTGCAGAGACAAGATTATTCTCGGTTGCGGAGTTCCGCTTGCGCCTGCGTTCGGCGTGGTTGACGCGTGCAGAATAAGTTGCGACGTTGAAAACACTTTCAAAGAGAAATTCTACGTGAAAGTGACGAATCAGGAGATAATTTCCGCAAAAATGGCGATGGTCAACAGCGTGTATCGTCGTCATCTCAACGGCAGAATATGGGCAAACGACCCCGACGTGTTTTTCCTTCGCGACGACGGAATGAAAAAGGCGGGATACACCATGGAGCAGAAACGCTTGCTTGCGACGGTGAACCACATGTTCGGAGACGTGCTGTTCGTAAGCGACGATATCGGCGCATACGACGACGAAAAGATGCGTATTTTGCTTGACGCGTACAAGAAGTTTGACGGAAGAATTCTTTCCGCCGAAAATATCGCGCCCGAAATCATAAAAGTGACGTTCGAGCAAAACGGAGAGAAAAAGATGCTCGTTTTCGACGACGTAAAGGGCGACTTTATCGTTCAGAAAGCGGATTGACTTAAAATATGATACTCACTCGGAATTTGCAAAAAGTGCGTGACGACGTGAAAAATTGCGGCAGAGAAGTCACGCTCATAGCGGCAAGCAAAACGCAGTCGAAAGAAGTCGTGGACGAGTTTATGACCATTGCGCCCGATTTCGTGCTGGGTGAAAACAGAGTGCAGGAACTTCTTGAAAAATACGACCCGCGCTATCGTTGGCATTTTATCGGCAGATTGCAGACAAACAAGGTCAAGTACATCGTCGACAAGGTGGAACTCATACACTCTCTTGACCGTGACGACCTTGCAAAAGAGATTGAAAAGCAAGCGGCAAAACACGGCAAAATCATGGATTGCCTTGTTGAGATAAACATGGGCGCGGAAATATCCAAAGGCGGAGTGTCTCCCGAAAATGCCATTGAGTTCATACATAGTATGAAAGATTATCCGCACATCAGGATAAAAGGCGTGATGAGCGTGCTTCCTAACCTTGGCGGAGACGAAAAAACTCTAGGCGAATTGTGCGATAAACTGCGTGAAATTTTCGAGCAGGCAAAACTCGTGAAACAAGACAACGTCGACGTCGAGTATCTGTCTTGCGGAATGAGTGCGGACTATGAAATCGCACTCGCGCACGGCTCGAATATGATTAGGCTCGGCAGAATGTTGTTTGGCGAAAGAGTGTATCCGCAACAATAAAAAGCAATAAAAACGAAACTATATAACACACAAGGCTGTTTATGGACGAAAGATTTTATCGAAACGAACAAGGCGGACAAGACCGCAACGCTCAAAGGGGATACAACAGAGTGTTCTCGAGAGAGCAAATGCAAGCACCGCAGGGACAAGTGCCCAGTTATACGCAACCGCAGGCGAGCGGCGCGGGCGGAGTGGTGATTTATGCTCCGCGCACCTATCAGGACGTGCAGTTGCTCATTGACCATTTGCGCATGAGAGAGCAAGTCATAGTTGACTTTTCCACGCTCAATCAACAATCGGTGTATCGCATACTCGACTTTATGAGCGGCGCGATTTACGCGCTCGGCGGAAGCATACAACAAATCACGAGAAATATTTTCCTGTTTGCGCCCGCAGGCGTGACCATCACCGTACCGCCGCAGATACGCGGCTAAGGAGACCGTATGAACGAAGACAACAAAGATTTCAAACAGAAAGTTTCCGCTTATATGAAAGACTGGGTGGTCGTGGCAAAGAAGCGTTGGTGGATTATGCTCGTGGAATTTGCCGTCGTTGCGATTATTCTCGTTGCCGATTTGCTCACGAAACAAGCGGCGTGGGACTATCTCAATCAGCAGGGCGTAAAAGACGATTTCATTCCCGGTCTCATCAATCTCGTTATGGTTGAAAACAGGGGAGCGGGATTCGGCATATTCCAAGGCAAGACCGTTGCGCTCACCGTCATCACGTTCATTCTCGTGATTGCGATTGCGATATATCTGTTTTTCGCGCTCAAAGAGACGGAATGGCTTCGCATATCGCTCGTTTTCGTGGTGGGCGGCGGCATTGGCAACATCGTCGACCGCATTGCGCTCGGCTACGTCCGAGATTTTCTGCAATTTGCGTTCTGGGAGCAATTCCCCGTGTTCAACGTTGCGGACTCGTTCGTCACAGTCGGCGCATTTATGCTCATAGTGGTGCTTATCGTCATGCTCGTAAAAGAAGGCAAGAAGAATCAGAAAGACTTTGAAGAGCAACAAGCCAAAGTCGGCGCGGATGAAAATCTCGAAGACCCGCTCGACGCCCCGAAGAATCTCAATCCCATGCTCAAAGCAGGCGGAGACTTCACGTTTGAAGAACCGAAAGACGAGAATAAAACCGAAGAAAAACAATCGGACGAAACGGAGAAAGACAACGTTGCGGATACGGAAGAGAACGAAAAAGGCAACTCGTCCGTTGAAGAAAAATAGTATTACGGAATGAAAAATTCGCGTCGTTTTTAACAAGGCGGCGCGTTTTTGCTTGAATTGTATGGCATACGAAGTCGACAGCGAAAAAATAAGACTTGACACGTTTATAGCGGAAAAATGGGCTATATCGCGTTCAAACGCAAAAACCGTCATTGAAAAAGACGGTGCTTTCGTCAACGGCGTAAACCGCAAAAAAAGCGGATACGAACTCAAAAAAGGCGACGTCGTCGAGTTTGAATTGCCTGCTCCCGAAGTGCTTGAAGTCAAGGCGGAGAATATTCCGCTCGACATAGTGTATCAAGACGAATACATGGCGGTCATCAACAAACCGCAGGGCATGGTGGTGCATCAGGCAAGTTCTTATAAGAAAAACGACACGCTGGTCAATGCGCTTTTGTACAATCTCGACAGCCTTAGCGGAATAAACGGCGTGATACGTCCCGGTATCGTGCACAGGCTAGATAAAGACACGTCGGGACTTATCGTCGTGGCAAAAAACGACGAAGCGCACAAGAGCCTTGCAAGTCAGATTGAGAAAAAGACCGCTCGTCGCATATACTACGGGCTTTGCGACGGCAATTTCAAGGAAGACGAAGGCACTGTCGACAAGCCTATCGCAAGAAGCAGAAAAGACCGCAAGAAAATGGCGATTGACGAGACGGGGAGAAGGGCGGTCACGCATTACAGAGTGCTTGAACGATTCGGCAAATATACGCTCGTGCGTTTTGAACTTGAAACGGGGCGTACGCATCAGATAAGAGTGCACGCTCAAAGTCTGCACCACCCGATTGTCGGAGACGAAGTTTACGGCGGCTCGACCGCACTTTATCACAACGGACAACTCCTGCACGCAAAAGAACTTATTTTGGAACATCCGCACACGCACGAAGAGATGAAATTTGAGTGCGAATTGCCGGGATATTTCGAAGACGTACTGAACAAATTGAGAAACAAAAAACAATAATGGCTAAAGAGAAAAATAAAAAACTACTTTCGAGATTCGTTGCGTATTACAAACCGCACAAACTCACTTTTGCATTCGATATGCTTTGTTCGTTCACCTTTGCGGTGAGCGGACTTTTATATCCGATGATTTCGCAGCATATTCTGCGCCAAAGCATACCCAACGGACTTATAAACGAAGTGCTTATTCTTGCGGCGATATTGCTGGGGATATACTGCTTGCGCGCGGCGATGAAGTATTTCATCAACTATTACGGCCACGTAATGGGAGTGAAGATACAGGCAAAAATGAGAAGCGACCTTTTCGCGCACCTTGAAAAACTGCCGTATTCTTTCTATGACGACAACGAAACGGGACAACTCATGACGCGCATGACAAACGATATTTTCGACATCGCTGAACTTGCGCACCACGGCCCTGAAAATCTGTTTATCACGTCGTTCATCACAATCGGCGCGTTTGCGTATCTTTGCACTATAAGTTGGAAACTTTCGCTCATAGTGTTTGCTTTTCTGCCGATTTTGTTCCTTATAGCGTTTGCGTGCAGAAAGAGTATGACAAAAGCCTTCCGCAAGAGCAAGGAAGAGATAGGAAACATCAACGCCACGCTTGAAAACAGCATTGCGGGCATACGAGTGACAAAGGCGTACGTCAATGCCGATTACGAGCAGGAACGTTTCGAGAAAAACAACAAAGGTTACGTCAAGGCGCGTTCTGCGGCGTATAAGGCAATGGGCACGTTCTCGGCGAGCATGAGCCTTGTCACGGAGATATACAACGTCATAGTGCTTCTTGCAGGCGCATTGTTCTGCATATACGACAAAGAGAACTTCGACTACGTCGATTTGGTTGCGTTTATGCTTTCAATCAACCTGTTCATATCGCCCGTGCAGACGCTCATTGCGTTCTTTGAGCAGTTGCAGGACGGCATTGCGGGTTTCCGCCGCTACGTCGATATTATGGACACGCCGACGGAGCAGGAAAGTCCCACTGCGCACGACGTTGACAGACTTGACGGCGACATCGTTTTTGAAAACGTGTCTTTCGGTTACAGCGAGCAACAAGACGTTCTCGACGACATAAATCTTCGCATACCGAGCGGAAAAATGTACGCATTCGTTGGAGCAAGCGGCGGCGGAAAGACAACGCTTTGTCACCTTATTCCAAAGTTTTATCCGCTTGAAAAAGGCATGATTTATATCGACGGTGAGCCGATAAGCGAGATAAGCAACGATTCGTTGAGAAAAAACGTCGGAATCGTTCAGCAGGACGTGTTCCTGTTTACGGGCACTTTTAAGGAAAATATCGCGTACGGCAAAATCGGCGCAAATGACGAAGAGATAATCGAAGCCGCAAAACAGGCGGATATTCACGAATATATTTCGAGCCTTCCCGACGGATACGACACGCAGATAGGCGAACGCGGAGTGAAACTCTCGGGCGGTCAGAAACAGAGACTGTCCATTGCGCGCGTGTTTTTGAAAAACCCCGCTATACTTATTCTCGACGAAGCCACGAGCGCGCTCGACAACACCACCGAAGCGATAATTCAGAAAGCGTTGTTCAAACTTTGTCAGGGACGCACAACGCTCGTCGTGGCGCACAGATTGTCTACGGTGCGCAATGCTGACGAAATCGTCGTGATAAACGGCGGTAAAATCGTGGAGCAGGGCAGTCACAACGACCTTATTGCGCTTGGCGAAACGTATAAGAAACTCTACGATTCGCAGTTTTCCGATGCCGTTGACGTTGAAAACAACGTCCAGATTTTCTGAACGACGGGGCAAAACGGAACGCTAAATCGATTTTGCTTTTTGCAATTTGAAATGAAGACAAAACGTAATACGTATAAAAAAATGCGGACGATTCGTCCGCATTTTTATGTCACCGTAAGATGTGAATTGTGCAATTATAAATTTTTCTTCGATTTAATGTAATAAGACGTTTTCGCCTGAAAAATCTCGTCAGAACTCGATTTTTATGATTTTCATGCCCATTTTTCCGTCGGCAACCTTTGCAAGCGCACGATAGAGCGGTGAAACGCTTTTGAATTTCAGGTCAGTGTAACCGAGCATATAGCCTTTTGCGGATACTTTGTGTTTGCCAAAGTCCGAAAAGTCTTTTTCGACGTCGTTCACAGAGAAAAATGCGTCGACGTTGTCGATTTTGGCTTGTTTTATGAGCGTTTTCACCATGAGTTTGACCGCTTTTGCATTTGCCGCGTCAAATACGAACACGCCTTTTTCAAACTTGTCGGCAATGCGTTTTGCAAGAGACAAGGCGTTTTTTTGAGTGAAGTAGTACAAAACGCCCATAGCAAAGAATATCACGCCGTTTTCGTCGTCAATCACGTCAAGCCATTCGTTTCCGTTGACGTCGGTGGCAATGGTTTCAGTGCGTTCGTTCTTCGGAACGAGTTTGTTGCGCAAAGAAATCACGTCTTCGAAATCGACGTTGTATATTTTGCAATGCCCGTTGTCGCAACTCTCGGCAGTGCAGTCGAGTCCGCAACCCACGTTCACCACGGAAGCATACGGGTGAGCGGACAAATACTCTTTCACTTCAACGGCAATATCGTTTTGTCTGCACGCTGCTTCCAGATAGGCAAATCGAGTGAAAAACGATTGCTTTTTGTCAAGAGCGGAGAAGTCGTAATCGACGCGTGCCATAAGTTTTTCGGCGGTGTCGTCCTTGAAAATCTCGGGGTAGAGACTGCTGCATTTGCTCCTTGCGTAAAGCGGAATGACGAGCGTTTCCTGAACGGAGTTTTTTTCGACGTGTAGTTTTTTCATATTTTTTGCCTTTTAAGATTATGCGTTTTGCGCAATATTGAGAATTTTTTGCCTATATATGCAAATCGCCGTTCGTTTGCCTTTCGTGCGAAAAAGTCAAAAACAATGGGTTAGATTGCCGATTATTTCTCGCAAACGATTGCAAACCAACCGCCGTTTTCCCCGACGTCCGAGCGGATGTTCTTAAACCCCGCTTTCTTGACGATTTTGCAAAGTTCGTCTTTTGTGTATACGGTGAAGCCAACCGATTGCTCGTATTCTTCGATGCCTTTTGAAGATTGCGACTCGTTGACGATAAGGAATTGACCGCCTTTTTTAAGCGTGCGATAAACTTCCGCAAGCCCTTTTTCGATGTCCCAAAAATACACGGTTTCGAATGCGGTTACGAGATCGAAAAGATTGCTTGCAAACGGCAGACTTTCGGCTTGTCCCTGAACGACTTGCAATCTTCCGTCTTTCACGGCGCGGGAGTTTTTCTTTTTCGTGACCTGAATGCTTGCAGGGGAGATGTCAACGCCCACAGCGTTTATCTGTTTGGATTGTTTCAGGATTCTTTCGAGATTTTTTCCGCCACCGCAACCGACGTCGAGAACGAGACGCTTTCTTGCAAAATTGACGTGGGACAGTCCCCATACGCCCAACATCGAATAGCGGTTGTTCATGGCGCGCAACTGCCATCTTCCGCGTCTTGTATTTTCGGGATTTTTCACGTTTGCGATATAACTTTGAACGATTTTATTCATACTTATTCTCTCCGTATTTCAGCAATATGAAACTTATTTCATATTTCCTATTATATCACCCGAGAAAATTATGTCAACACAACGGCGCAACTTTTGCGATATCCGTATTTAAATATAATAGCATTGTATTGACTTTCGACATAAATGACTGTAATATAAATATGCGATTTTAAAATTCTTTTTTTGCAATAAACAATTATTGCATATGAAAAGGGGAAAGATGAGAAATTTAAAAATTGAAATGAATAAAGACGGTTTCAATTATAGGATTAAAGAAAGATTAGCACATTGTTATGTGGAAAACGGAACGCTTGATTATTCGGTAGTTGATGATGTTAATCGTGAATTTGACAGAAGCTTGTCGACAATTTTAACCGTTAATGCTGTTACATACATTATTGCTTGGTTGCTTGCATGTTTTACTTTTGTAATAAATATAATTTTGTCGTTGCTAGATAAAGAATTGTTGAACTTTCCACAGTTGTTATCGATATCTGTGTCAATTGTGGCGTTGTTTTGGGTATTGAGCTTTTTTAGGTTTACGAAAACAGAGTATGCATGGGATAGTTTTATTTATGAAATTATAAAAAAGAGAAACGGCGTGTTGTCTGTTTTAGCATCTAGCTCAAGAATTAAATTATATTGCGGGCAAACGATAGAAAATTGCCCGAAAAAGAATGCAGGTGCAAGACATAGTGTCGAATCGAAATCCGCAAAAATGTTTTATGGAAAAACTCCTAAATATCTCAAGATTAAAGGCGGACTGAAGATTTTTCAAATAAAGTTCAGGGGGCAAAGAATCTTTTTTATGCCTGATAGAGTTTTAATTCTTAATGACAGAAAGTTTCATTCTGAGTTTTATAAAGATATAAGAGTACAAATCAAGACTTTAAACTATATTGAGAGAGAAAGTGTTCCCGATGATGCTCAAGTTGTGAAATACACATGGCAATATGTGAATTTAGACGGTTCACCTGATAAACGTTTTAATAACAATTATCGCATACCTGTATGCAATTATGCTGAACTGTCATTCTATGGAAAAAACGGATTTATGTTTTGTATTATTGTTTCGTCTTATAAAAGAGCATATTATTTTGCAAATCAATGGAATGCTATAGAAAGATTTTTTTAAAAAGGAGATATAAATTATGGTTAATTTGAAAGGATTGGTAGAATGTGTCGAAAAAAGTTGCGGATGGGAAGCATACAAGAAAACTCAAAATCTAAATGATATCGACGTATCAAAAGATGAAGAATATCAAAGAAATTTTGTTTATTATTACAAACTGAGAAGAAATGCAGAGTGGAGAGATAAATTCTTTCAATATATGGAAAAGAAGAAAAATGACAAGAGTTTAACGTTTGAAGAAGTTTTGAACTATTTGTATAAATTCGATAATACACTTGAACCTTCGTTCGCGAGCAAATTATTAGCAACCATAAATGACAAAATGCCGATTTGGGATAATAATGTACTTGATGCGCTTGGACTAAATGAAAGTAAGAACAGAACTATAAAAAACTGTGTTGAAAAATATGAAAAAATTCAAGAAGAAATAAAGAAAATTATAAGCGATTCTAATGTGTGTGCGGATTATTTGAAAGAATTTAATAGAGTTTTCCCGAATTATACCGAAATCAGTGTAGAGAAGAAGATAGATTATATTCTTTGGTCAAAAGGAAAAACAGCACAACAAAAATAATATAACAACATTGAAAAAAGCGGTATGTATTGATAACATACCGCTTTTTTTGGAGCTAGTGGCCGGATTCGGACCGGCGACCTGCTGATTACGAATCAGCTGCTCTACCGACTGAGCCACACTAGCAATTTTCGATTGCGTTTAGGATTATATCAAACTTATTTGAAAATTGCAATCTATTTTTGCAACATTGTTTCTTTTAGGCATATATTTTTATGTTTTTTTGCACTGCCGACAACTCATCGGCAGTTTTTGTCTGACGTATAGTTGACGAAACGGCTGTTATCGGGATATACTTCGTTCGGAGAAAAGAAATGAAAGACGTGAAAATCACTGCGGTGAGAAAAGTTGAACATAAAGACCTTATCGATGCGTATGAGAATCCCATCGAGCATGCGTGCGACGTGCAAGTCGGCGACGTTTTCGTGAGCAGGGGCGGAGAAATGCCCGAAGGAATGTGCGAGAGCGCATGGGGAAGCGTCAAGGAGTTTGTTTTTGAACTTGCAAGTGGCGGTGGCAATTTCTACGACGGCTGGATGAAAAATCCGCATAGCGCAATGATTTCCTGCAACGACGGCTTTCGTCCTGTGAGTTTTTATATCGAAACGATAGAATGAAAGACGTTTTAGTTTTTGAAAACGAATTTTTTGACGTTTTTGAAATTGTCAATGAAAAGTGAAATTCATTGAAACGGTAAAGTTATACTTGAAATTCCGAATAAAGATACGTAAATGCGTGCGTGCGCGAAAGCGCGCGCTTTTTTATTTATAAAACTTATTTTATA
>ERZ808259.696-NODE-696-length-12028-cov-3.038336_pt1 | contig 12028 bp, 7 predicted proteins | sample MGYA00521279_ERZ808259 | MGnify/ENA primary metagenome ERZ808259 (study PRJEB31516, sample SAMN03275586) | gut metagenome | biome: mammalia-associated habitat; material: feces | host: Papio cynocephalus | place: Kenya | collected 2012-07-27 ... | reverse complement strand
AGCGACAGGCGGCGGAATATGCAACAACAAAGCCGCGCTTGAAGAGCTTCACAAAATCGGGATTTTCGTATTTCTTGACTCTGACGAGGAAACCGCGTGCAGCAGGATTGTGCGCGAGATAAAATACGAAAAAGACGGCTCAATGTCGAATCTTCCGGCTTACATCGCGAAAAAAAATCCGTCTGATATAACTGATGTCAGAAAAATCTTCCACGGATTCTACACAGAACGGCAGAAAATCTACAGGTCAATCTGCGACATCTCGGTAAAGCTCGCCCACAGCGCAACAAAGCAGGAAAACTGCGAGAAGATAATCTCTGTAATTTGTGAAAGCGGATTCTGAGCTTGTCATTTCGGCTCGCCCCGGAATCTGTGCTTTAAATGCAGATGCTAAAATGAATTCAGCATCTGCATTTTTTATTAACATTCGAGTGGCAAAACACGGATTCTTTTAGGCTTCCATTTTTGTGAGCTTGCGCTGAAGCTCAAGCATTTCCTTGTGCAGATAATGGTCAACAGTGAACTTTTCAAGAACGCCCATAGGCTTTCCATTGCTGTCAACAATGTTTATCGCGTCTGTGTCGTAGTCGGTGAAAAGCTGGTAAGCATCAGGCAGTGAAGTTTCAGGCGTGCATTTCGCATTTGGAGTCTCCATCACGTCCATAGCAAGCATATACTCGCCCATCTCGCCGATTGTCATAGCCTCTTTCAGATGCTCAAGCGTGATTGTTCCGACCAGTTTTCCCTTGTTTTCGCCTTCAGTGCTTCTGACCTCGTAGTTTGAATTCTCATGGTGGCTGAAATCAGAGATTATCTTTCCAACGTAGTCAACATCGTTCACAACCATATAGGAATCAGCACAGCAGATTTTCTCGCCGTCAACAACAATGTCGCTCACTTTCGCTTTTTTCATAATGTCGTCGATTGTGATATCAAGGCCGACCTCGCCCGCTTTTGTAACTCCGTGCTTTACGCAAATCGGGCCGAGAATCTGAACGATAAACGTTGTCGCGGTTATAATCAGCATAATCTGAGGTCCGACAGTATCAGGAAAATCGTTTCCGGCGGCGATTGAAAGTCCGATTGCGACTCCAGCCTGGCTCAAAAGGCAGAACGGAAGATACTTTCTCACAGTTTCAGGAGCTTTTGTGATTCTAGCTCCGAGACGGCTTCCGATTGTCTTTCCAAGAGTGCGTCCGCCAACATAAAGCAAAGCAATAAGGGCGATGAACGGAGTCAAAATCCAGATATTGAGCTTTGCGCCGACTGTAACGAAGAACAAGACGTAAACAGGCGGCGTGAATTTCTCGACCAGCTTGAACATCGGCTGTGTCTTAGGCGCGCCGAAATTCGTCATAAAGAATCCGATGAACATTGAGGCAAGAATATTGTCCAGCCCGACTGCCCCGCAAATGCCAGTGCATAGGAAAATCGCGCCGAGCGAGAAGCCAAGAACGCGTCCGTCGTTTCCCATAACGCCGTTCAAAATCTTGCTCAAAACAAAGCCGAACAAAAGACCGAGCGCAACCGAGCCGAAAATGTCATACGCGATAGAGCCGAGCTGACGCACGAACGAGACGGAATGTCCCTCCAGAAGCGGAGACGCGATAGTTGAGGCGATTGCGTACAAAATAAGGGCAACAGCGTCGTCCATCGCGACAATTCCAAGAACTGTGGTCGTAAGAGGACCTTTTGTCCTGTATTCTTTTAGAACGTCCGTTGTGGCGGCAGGAGCCGTGGCAGCGCAGATTGCGCCTAGCAGAAGCCCGAAGCAAACAGCATGAACCAAAGAATGTGTGAAGACAAAAGTCGCAAGCCCTGTCAGAACCGCCACGACAAAAAACGGCGTGATTGACTCTCCAATCAGAATTCCGACAAACTGCTTTCCATATTTCTTTATCACCTTGATTTTTAGCTCCGCTCCGACCAAAAATCCAATCAGAGAAAGCGAAGCGGTTGAAATCGGGTTCAGCGCGGAGATTGTGTCCTTTCCAAAAACAACGATTCCAGAAACTCCGAGAATAATTCCGACGACAATATAGCCGACAACCTGCGGAATCTTGAGCTTCTGGAAAATTCTTCCTCCGAAAGAGCCGAAAAACATCATAATTCCCAAAAGGAGAATAAGCTCAGAGCCGTGCAGGCTCATGACGTGCATAAATTTTGGGATAAACTGCGCAATTGGATTCATTTTAGACCTCGAAAATATGAAGAAAATATTATAGCGAATTTGAAAAATCAAATATATACAGTTAGAATTAAGCTAATATTAAGCCAGCCTTTTTTATGGGAGATTTTATGAACAAAAAGAGATTTCTTGTTCTCGCCGTTTTTGCCGCCGCATTAAGCGCATTCTGCACAGGCTTTTCAGCGGGAAAAACCGTCTATGTTTCAGTGAAGTCCGCGAACTTCAAAAGCGGAACATCTTTCTTTTCAAAGAATGTGGGGAAACTTTCCTACGGAAACTCAGGAACTGTCGTCCAGTCAAACTCAAAGCAGACAAAAATCCGCCTTTCATCAGGAGCTACAGGCTGGGTTCCAAATGGAAGCCTGACCACAAAGAAAATCGTGGCATCATCAGGCGCGGCCAGAGTCTCGTCGTCAGAGCTTGCGAACGCCGGAAAAGGATTTTCAGCAGAGGCGGAAAACGCCTTCAAGTCGTCAAACAAGAATCTCGACTACGCAGATGTTGACGCGATGGAGAAAATCACGGTTTCAGAATCGGAGCTTCAAAAGTTCATCACAGAAGGGCACTTGAACGGAGGTGAAGAATGAAAAAAGAATCAGCAAAAAAAATCGCATCCGCAAAAACGGCTTTCCGCGCAGTCTCCGCGCTGGCCTGCGTATTTGCCTCGGCGGCGTTTTTCTCATGCGCGACTCCGTCCATTTTGACAGACGCGCTTTCATCAGCAGGCGAAATCGCGTCAAAGGCTGGATATTCCGACGCAGGAAATGTACTGAACGCGGCTTCATCAGCCTCAAAAGCGATGGAGGAAATCACGCCGGAAAATGAATATTACATCGGCAGGGCTGTGGCGGCAACGGTTCTCACAAATTACAAGAAGGCGAACGCGGAAAAGCAGCAGGCTTATCTTAACAAAATCATAAACACGCTCGCGATAAATTCCGAGGAAGCAGAGCCTTTCAACGGCTACCACGTCATGATTTTGGACTCGTCGGAAATAAACGCTTTTGCGACAAGCGGAGGACACATTTTCGTCACAAGAGGGCTTTTCAGCACGGCAAAGTCAGAAGACGAGATTGCGGCGGCTCTTGCGCACGAGATGGCGCACGTGCAGCTAAAGCACAGCCTAAAGGCAATCAAGTCTGGCAGATGGACTTCGGCTGGAGTCTCGGTTCTGAGCACAGCGGCAAAATTCTCAAACGCGGAGCTTGCGTCCTCAATGAACGACATTGTTGGCGACCAGATTTCAACAATGGTGAACAACGGTTACTCGCAGACGCAGGAATTTCAGGCAGACGAGAAGGCGCTCTCAATCCTTGCAAACGCAGGATACAATCCAAAGGCGATGATTGAAATGCTCAACTCTTTGAACGCAGTTCAGGGAAGCTCCGGCTCTGGAATGTTCAAGACGCACCCGACACCTGAAAAGCGAATCGCAAAGGCGAGCAGCGCGCTAAAGTCAGTTTCGTCTCCGGCAGACACAAGCTCATACAGGAAGGCAAGATTTGCAGCGTCAAAATAAAAATCAAAAAAAGCATATTGTTCAGGCGGCAGTTTCAGTGGCGGCGGTTTTCGCCGCTGTCATGATTGTCTTTGTGTCGGGAATTCTCTCGTCCGCAGAAAAAAAGGCTTATGACTCGCGGATGAGATTCTCGTCAAAGCGCACACAAATCTCCGACAGAATCTCTCTCGTCCTGCTCGACCAGGAAAGCCTTGACTGGGCAAAAAAAGAGCGCGGCTGGAGCTGGCCGTGGCCGCGCGAAGCGTACGCAGAAATGGTCAGATATTTCAGCCGCGCAAAAGCTTCAAGCCTCGCGTTCGATATGATTTACTCCGAGCCTTCGATTTACGGAAAAAGCGATGACGAGGCATTCGCAAAGGCAAGCGAAGATTTCGGAAAAGTTGTCCAGACTGTCTACTATGAAAACGAGGAAAGCAGCGAGGGAACTTATCCTATTCCACTTCTAAAGAACTCAGCGGCGGAAATCGGAAGCGTTTCTTCAAGCCTAGACAAAAGCGACCGCGTGGCGCGCAGAAATCTTCTCCGCACAAACGCGGGAAACAAGGAGCTTTCTCTCGCGCTTGCAAGCCTGAAAACCGCAGGCGAGGAAATCGGCAATTCACAAATTCCTTCCGCAAAAGACGGCGGAATGTACATAAAATATGTTGACGATTTGGCGCGCTTCGTTCCGTACAGCGCAAAGTCGATTTTGACAAGCGAAGCGGCCCTTGAAAACGGCAGCGAAAAAGCAGCTGAGGATTTTATTCCGCCGGAGCAGTTCAAGGACAATTTCGTGTTCTTCGCACTGTACGCGCCGGGACTTTTCGATGTCTGCGCAACGCCTGTCTCATCTACATATCCGGGAGTCGGAGTTCACGCGTGCCAGCTCAACTCGATTCTCAACGGCGACTATCTTCAAGATATTCCTGTCTTCGTTCCTGTCATTCTGATTCTGCTTTCAGTTCTCGCAGGATTTATGCTCGCAAAGTCAGTTCATCAGGAAAAAAATTCGTCGCTCACGCTAAAAACGCTGCTTGCAGTTCTGCTTTGCCTTGCCTACGCGGCGGCAAACTACGCGGCTTTCAATTCCGGCTATATCCTCCCTTTGATAATTCCTATTTTCGGCTTTGTTCTTGCTTATCTAACAGCGGTTTTCGAGGACTATCTCACGGAAGGGCATCAAAAAAGATTCATAAAATCCGCTTTCAAGCATTATTTGAGCGCGGACGTAATCGAGCAGCTGATTGCAAATCCTGAGTCGCTTCATCTTGGAGGCGAGGAAAAGGAAATCACTGCGTATTTTTCCGATGTGCAGGGCTTCACTTCGATTTCTGAAAGCTTAACACCGACGGAGCTTACAGAGCTTTTGAACGTTTATCTGAGCGCGATGACGGATATAATTCAGGATTACGGCGGCTACGTTGACAAGTACGAGGGAGACGCGATTGTCGCGTTCTTCGGCGCGCCGGTTGACCAGAAAGACAACGCAAAACGCGCAGTTGACGCGGCCTTGACCTGCCAGAAAAAGCTTGAGGAAATGCAGGAAGAGCTTGTGAAAGTCTCGAAAAAGCCTTTTATCCAGCGGATCGGGCTTAACACTGGAAAGGCGATTGTCGGAAACATGGGAAGCAAGACGCGTTTCAACTACACGATGATGGGCGACACTGTGAACCTTGCAAGCCGGCTTGAGGGAATCAACAAGCAGTTTGGAACCTACACGATGTGCTCAGAGGCGACGATGAAAAGCGCGCTTGAAAACGGCTTACGCGTTCCGCCAGCTTGCCGACATCGCTGTTGTGGGCAAAAAAACAGGCGTGAAAGTCTTCAATCCTATGGCGAAAGAAGAATTTGAGGAAATGTCTGAAGTCAGGAAAATCTACGATGACGCTTACGCTAAATTTACAGCAGGCGACTTTGAAAAGGCGAAGGAGATTTTCGAGTCGAACGCGAAAAAAGACCCTCCTTCCGCAAAATTCGTAGAGAAATGTCAGAATATGATTTCAAATCCGCCTGAAAACTGGGACGGAATCTTGAGGGCGACAGAGAAATAAAAAACATGGCGGGCTGTCTAAAAAGCGCCGTCATGCTGAATTCCGCTTTGGCTCAGCAGCTGCACTAGACATAGCGTACAAATTCCAAGCTTAGACTGAGCCAAGCTCGGGCAAAGCCCGGAATAACGCTGCCGCATTTTTCAAGAAATCTAATACAAAAGCTCGCGGACTGTTTCGGCTGGAGTTCTGTTCTCGTAAAGCCAGCCGTAAATAGCCGCCGCCGAAACAAGCTTTCTTCCGTATTCGCGCGTCTCGGAAAAAGGAAGCGTCTCAAGAAAAAGATCCGCCGGAATTCCGCACGGGCCGCGCGGAGCGTTTCCTGTTGAAGCCGCCCAGTCTTTTTGAGCCGCGGAAATCCAGCCGCGCACGTGGGTCAGACCTGCGTTGTACGCAAAAAGCGCGAGCAGCTTGTTCTTTTCAGGAACGCGGTCAATCAGATTTGAAAGATAATGCGAGCCGAACATCAGATTCGTCTCAGGCTCTAAAATATCGTACTCTTCGATTTTCGCCTTTTTAGCCTCGTCCGCCGCAGTCGAGTCCATAAGCTGGGTAAGCCCCGACGCTCCGGCATGGCTTGCAGCCTGGCTGTCAAAAAAACTCTCGCTCCGCACAAGCGCGTACAAAAGATACTCAGGAATTCCGTTCTCGGCGCAGGCTTTTTCAATCTCGTTCTTGTAGAAGCGAGGAAAAGTCAGCTCCAGAAGCTCGAGAGGAATTTTTCCTTTCGCAGAGTTATAGCCGCGAGAAGCGATTCTAAGGCTTTGAACGTTATAGTCATTCTTGTTCGCAGAATCCAAAAGCGCGCATCTATTCAAAAATCTTGAAGCGTTCACAAAGTCAAAAACAGAAAGAGAATCTCGGACTGCAAGATATTCCGTGTAGATTTTATGCGGAAAGCCGAACGCCGCATAGCCAGAAAGCAGCTTTCCGGCAGGCTTCTGCTCAGAATCCGAAATCTCGTCTATTTCTGGAATTTTCTCCTTTGAAAGCATCATCGAGCGAATCATCTCGTCCTCGGAAAGATTCAGCCTTTCAAGCGCGCAGACCTTATAGTAAAGGCTTCCGCCTCCCCCAAGAACTTTCGTGAACGCATCGACCGTCTGCCGGGTTTTCAAGCCTTCCGCACCTTTTGCAAGCCCCTCCTCAATTAGGCGGCCTGAAATGTAGGCGTACTTTGCCTGCGTCTCCTCGCTGAAATTCGAATTCGTCTCTTTCCAGACCTCAAAAAAATCCTGCCACTTATGGCTTGAAAGCAAAAGAACCGAAAGAGAGTCGAAAAAATCATCAAAATAAGACGGACTGTTTATTTTAGAGCCGTAAGTTTTCAGCGTGGAAATTATGTCGTCGGTCGAAGTTCGCAGCTGAAAGTTAAGAAGATACCAGAGACAGTTGTCAAACTGGTTTCCGTCAGCGGCGTTTTCCAGAGCCGAGCGGAAGCGGCTTAAAGTCTGCGTCCTGTACCGTCCCGCCTTGTCGTAAAGACGCGCCGCATAAAAATAAGCGTAAAAAGACTGCTCTGAATCAAGATTTTTTGCCATGCGGTCAAATTTCCGCGCGGTCGCAAAATAGTCGTCAGTTCCGTAAAGCGCGGCTTTTCCAATGTCGGACAAAATCTGGCACTCGACTTTCTCGCCGAAATTGTCAAAAATCGAGAGAATCTTGTCGATTTGCCTGAAACACTCAAGATATTTCCGCCTGTAAACCGCAATGCGGTAGCCGATTATCGTCTGGCGCGGACTTTCAATCTCAGAATCCCCGGTGAAAAAATCCTCAAAATCCGTCTGCGGCTCCAAGACTTCGGAGACAATATCGCCGTTCCTGTCGAATTCTGGCGCGGACGAGTGCTCAAGAATCCTGTAGCGGTCAAGCTCCTCCTGAAATTTCCGCGCGTGCTTTTGAATCCGCTCAAGCTTTCTGAATTCCAAATCCTTGTAGCTCTGATAAATTTCAAGATGCTCCGCCGAAAGCGGACGCGAGACAAACCATCTGTAGAATTCATTTTCAAGACGGCTGTCCTCTTTTTCAATCAAGGAGAACATTCTGAGCGCAATAAGCTCGTTTGAAGACTTCGCCAAGTCAAGTCCGTCTGTAATCTCAATGACTTTCGAAAATTCCCCGTCGCGGTAAAGCTCCCTGCACGCGAAAACCTGCGCTTCCTCGTCCGCAAAATGCTCGGTAAGATAAACCGAAGACGAAATCCGCTCCTTGACGCTGCCCAAAAGCGTAAGAGACTCCGCGCTGCGCATGGCGACAAGCTCGCTTCCTTTTCCGCGTGAAATCTTGAACTTGCGGACAGCCTCCTTTTCGTCTCCAGAATCCGCGTCTTTCAAGCCTAAAAAATAATAAGAGTCCTTCCCAAGCCTCTTCTGGGCCTCGCCTCCCGAATCAACGACCGAGCAAGAAGAAATCAAAAACAAGACAGCAAGCAGCACGGAGATTTTTTTCATAAAATGATTTTAATGGAAATAAAAGCGTTTGAAAACGAGGCGAAAAACTGCCGCACTGAGCGACGCTAGCAAGCGTTGCGTCGCGCAATAAAGCAAAGAGAGAATTTTCGCAGAAAATTCTCGTAAGAAGAGGAATTACAAGGATGTAATTCCTCTTCTATTTATTCCGAAGGAATCAAAATGTCTGTTCCCGAAATAATCAGGTCAGGATTCTTGATGTGGTTGTAGTTCGCGATTTTCGGATATTTCCACGGATTCTTATAGTAAGAGTCCGACAAATCCCAAAGAGTGTCTCCCCAGCGGATATGGTATTTCACGTCAGGCTTTTTCTCCGCTTTCGGAGCAGGAGCCGGAACAACTTTCTCAGGCTCTTTTGCGACAACAACCTTGTCCTCAACCGCAGGAGCTATCTCGCTTTCCTTTTCCGTCACAACAATCTGGACTGGAGACTCGTCAACAGGAGCGGCAGGCTCGGCATTTTTCGCGTCGTCATCAGAAAGCTCGGCAACCGCAGATTTTCCGCTTTCTGAAACCTCAGTTTTTTCCATATATCTCGTGTTGCGTGACTTTATCAGATTGTATTTTGACGGAACGATAAAAAGAACTAAGATTGTCGCAAGAACACAGATTATCGCGCAGATTATGCAGATTATCACAGGAACACGCGTTTTTTTCTCGCTGCCGTCGCCATAAACAGAAGCGTGCTCACCGTTCATCGTCTCCTTGTCATACAAATCAGAAAAATCCATAGCAGAGCCTTTCGTGTAGCCCGCGCCGGAATTTTCCGCAGACGGAGAACTGTTCAAGCTGTCAGGCGAAGCGTCCAAGCCTGAAGTGTCAAACGCGGTGTCGATGTCGCTTTCAGAAGCAGGCTTTGAAGCAAAAGAAGACTCAGCCTTGAACTCGTCGTCATCAAAGTCCGGCAGGTCGCCAAAATCAAGCCCGGTCGTGTCAGCGGCTATATTGCCGCCAGAAGCCGCGCCGGAAGACTCATCAGGAACGCTCTCCTCGCCAGTCGGAGACGGACTGTCAAAATTCATTCCCTCAAGCGTGTTGTCCGCAATTCCCAAGTCGTCGTCATTCTCAGGATTCGGAGAAATCACCTCAGAGCCGGAAGATGTCTCAGGAACTTCAGTCTTCTCTGAGTCGTCAAAGCTGAACGGCATATCCTCAAGCGCGTCGGACTTTATCTCCGGCAAATCATCAGGAGTCAAAGACGCGTCTTTTTCCTCTTCCTCAGCAAGCGTGTCGTCCGCCAAGTCATCAAAAGAATAATCCTCGCCGTCGCTTAAAAGCCCGTCCGCGCCGTTATCCGCGCCTGAATCAGACTTTAGGGACGGAGCAAAATCGGCAGGGCTTGCCTTTTCAGCCAAGGTCTTCGAGACAAGATTTACTTCAGTCTCACTTTTCTTGCCGGTTTCAGGGTCAATCACCTCGGCAGAAAGATTGTTGTTCTCGTCAAGGCCGAGCGAAAGGTGAAGCTCAGGTTCGCCGTTCGGATGCGGAACAAGCTTCGTAACCTCAAGAGTGTCAACGTATTCCGCATCGTCCATCGAGCCGGTCTCAGAACGATACAAGTCAATCTGAACTTTTGTCTGATTGTCTTTCGCAGTTGTCAAATCCAGCATTCTCTTTTTTGGAGTTCCCTCCTCAAGAATTGGATAAAATGTTCCATCTGCAAGTTTTATTCCGATTGTCTTCATATCTTTCCCCTGAAAGTCTGATTCTTAATTTTTTTCTGCCGCAAGGAGCGACGCTAGCAAGCGTTGCGCCGCGCAATTAAGCAAAGAGAGAACTGAAAGTTCTCGTTGATAAAAAAATTACAGGAGGTAATTTTTTTATTTGGCATTTGCCGAAGAAGCCGCACTCGCGTTGCCATATGAATATTCGGCAATTCCAGCAAGCTCGTTCACAGTTGTCCCGAATTTCTCAGCAACGTTGTATGTCGTCTTCTTTGTGATGTTTCCGTTTGAGTCATATTTATAGATGATTCTTACAGCAAGCTTGTTTTCTGCGTCGTAAGTCTGCTCCTCTGTAATCTGGTAAGAAGCGTCAAATCTGAAAACTGTCTTGTGCGTGAGCTTTCCCGCCTGGTCAGAATAAGCGATTTCAGAAAGCTTACCTGCGTCGTTGTAGGAATAAGCCGCTTTCTGCTCAAGAGAGCCGTTAGCATTGTAAGTCGCCACCTCGCCAGTTCTTCCTTTCTCGTCGTATTTTGTAATTATCTTTGAAAGAAGCGCGCCGTCGGCATTGTAATAAGACTCGTCAACCTGCTTTCCGTCCGCAATTTTCCAGATTGTCTTGTTCACAAGCGAGTCAGAAGCGTTGAATTCAGACTCCTCGGTCTTGTTTCCGTTCGCGTCATACACGCAGGAGATTTTCCACTGGATTTTTCCGTCAACGTCTGTGCAGACCTGCTCAGCAAGATTTCCTTTAGCGTCGTAAACATAAGCGATTCTATCAACAACCGCGCCCTTGCTCGTAAGCTCGGAAGACACTGTCTCCTTTCCGCTCGCGTCAAAAACGTGGGAATATCTCGCCTTTGGAGAACGGTAATAGTCTCCGAATTTCTCTGTGATTGTATATTCAGTTTTCGTATATTCCCTTTCTCCGCCCAGCGGCTTTAGCGAGACATCATTATCAAAAGCGTAGAGACTTACCGCAAATCCAGCAGCCAATGCTGAAGCAAATAAAATTCTTTTCATCTTTAATTCTCCCGGAAAAAAATACTTTCCATTTTCTTTAAATATCGGAATAATTTATGATAACTCAATAAAATTAAAAATCATAATTGAGATTTTTTAACTTAAAAAGAAGCGTGCAAAAATGAAAGACTTCACATCAGGCAGGATTTATCCGCAGCTTATAAACTATGCGATTCCTTTGATTCTCGGGAATTTTTTCCAGCTAACGTACAACGCGGTTGACTCGATTATACTCGGGCGTTTCGCGGGAAAAGAATGTCTTGCGGCGGTGGGAATCGCAAACCCAGTTATGAACATAATGATCTTCTTGATTGTGGGAATCTGCCTCGGGGCCGGAATCATAATGTCGGAATTCTACGGCGCGCACGACGAGAAAAAGCTCAAAAGCGAAATAAGCACGACAATCGCAATCGGATTCTGCTTCACGGCCTTTGTGAGCGTCATCTGCTTTGTTTTTGTAAAGCAGCTTCTGCGCGCAATCCGCTGCCCGGAAGACTTAATTGAGCATACGGCAAGCTACCTTAGAGTCGTCTTCGCAGGGCTTGTGTTCACTTTCTTCTATAACGTGTTCGCTTCCACGCTCCGCGCCGCCGGCGACTCAAAGTCTCCAATAATCTGCGTTGCAGTAAGCGCGGTTTTCAACGGAATTTTGGACTACGTTCTCGTTGCTGTCTGCGGCTTTGAAATGCGCGGAGCGGCCTACGCCACAGTCGCATCCCAGCTAATCAGCTGCCTTTTAATAATAGGATACATCTACAGAAAAGTCCCGATGATTGCAATCAGAAAAAAGGAATTCAAGGTTGACCGCTCGCTGATTTTCCGCACGGTGAACTACTCATGGGCGACCGCCTTGCAGCAGTGCGTCCTTTACGTGGGAAAGCTTCTCGTGCAGTGCACCGTGAATCCGCTCGGAGTTGACGCGATCGCGACTTTCAACGCAGGAACAAAAGTCGACGACTTCTGCTACCAGCCGACCCAGAGCATCGGGCAAACAATCACGACTTTTATGGCGCAGAACCGCGGATCAAAAAAACCAGCCCGCCAGCGCGAAGGCTTCCTGAAAGGATTCTCGCTCGAATGGATTTACATCGCATTCACAATCGTTCTTGTGATGATTTTCAGAAAGCAGATTGTCACGT
>ERZ808259.695-NODE-695-length-12033-cov-4.005427_pt1 | contig 12033 bp, 6 predicted proteins | sample MGYA00521279_ERZ808259 | MGnify/ENA primary metagenome ERZ808259 (study PRJEB31516, sample SAMN03275586) | gut metagenome | biome: mammalia-associated habitat; material: feces | host: Papio cynocephalus | place: Kenya | collected 2012-07-27 ... | reverse complement strand
CCACCATTTAAACCCCTGAAAATATCCGATTTTCAGGGGTTAAAATTTTTCAGAACGCACCGATTTCCTTAAAAAGGTAACAAATGGGTATCCCGCCGCGGGGGGCTTTTACAGGCTTAAAAACACTTTCGCAGCGAATCGGTAAAAGCGGATAAAAATCCTTTTCCGTTTGATAGTTTTTGATTTGATTTATCAATCCCTAAAATCAGAATTCGACTGATTGTTTCCATTTTCATCATTCCTTTTCAATAACGTCCCCGTGTGTTTCGTCCGGCGGGCTTCTTCTTCCGACAGAGCGGGCGAACCGCCGGAAAACAGGATGGAATAGGCTCACTGCCAATCAAAACTCTTGGCCGCCACGCAGAAAAATCCTGAGTGGCAAAACACGGGGCACCGCAATCGGCGGACGCACATCTTCCGGATAAATGGATAAATCAAGCACCTAAACGGAAAAAATTACCGCTTGTTTTTCATGCGAAAGTTCATTACTTTACCAACCAAGTGCATACGGCATTGAGCCGTGTGTAAACAGAGCCTGAAAAAAACAGGTTCGGAGCCGTAGAAAGCTCTTGTACAAGCGGTGTTTGATATGAACGCCGATAATCCGTTTTGCGTATGGTAAAACGGAATTATATCCCCGATTTCCATTATGGATCGGGGAGGATTTGACGTATGTTCAGAAGCCCCGATTTGAATCGGCAAGCTTTAAAGGTCAAACGGTCATTCTTGTACATGATTTTCTAACTCTCCGATCCGCCTTTTCAGGCGGGTTACGGAGATTTTTTATGCGTTTGTTTTGGTATGTTTTTTCTTGCGTCCTGTCTGTATTTTTTGCCTCTTTGTTGGTTTTAAGCGATACGACACGGCTGGATATTTACAATACGGGAGCAAAAGAAAACCGTATCGAGCTGCTGTCTCGCACGGAAAAGGTTTATCCGGACTGGTGCAAAAATGACAACGATTCTTGTGTCGTGGCGGAAATTCGCAATTACTGGTTCTGGCAGAAAAAGAAAATCTTGATTCAAGCCGTTGGCAAAGGAAAGCTGCATATTAACTTGATGGGACAATGGCGCACAATCCGCAACAAAAAGCCCAAAGAACAGACCCCGATTCTGAACAACGGCAATCAAATCGATACACGCAAAGATTTTCGGTTGTTTCCTCAATATGTCGATTACAAAACCGTAACGGTTGACGGGCATATCATAACCGACAAAACAAAAACGCGCAAACTGTGGCATGACAATCGCGTCGAATGGGTAACAGACGCCGCCAATGGACAGGTTTTTAATTTGAAATTCAGGCATCGCTATCATCCGCGCGCCAAGGATTATCATTATTTTATTTTGCTGTCCGCCGCTTTTATCGCATTCTTGAGCATTGTTTTCAAAAAGCCAAAAGCATCTGAAACGCTTCCCGCGTCGGTTAAAAAATCTGTTTTTTTGGACGAGTTCGACTATTTCCGCGGCATTGCGATATTCTTTATTGTTCTTTGCCATTTTATGCACGACTTTAACGAAAAAACAGGAAATACGATTGACATTTTCAACGATAGATTCAGTTTCAGATATTGGATAGCGTATGAATTTCAGTTCATTTTTGGAGATACGGCGTTATTTGTCTTCATTTCCGGATTTTTGTTTTATTATATTTTTTATCAGCGCGGATTCGATTATAAATTGTTTTTGAAAAACAAATTCAAAAACATTGCCAGCCCTTATTTTGTGATGTGCGCTTTATTGTTTGTCATTCGTTTCTGTGTCGAAAAACAAGCGCCTTCCTATAATAAAGATTGGTTGCGGTTAAACGTGTTCTGGTATGTCGCTTTTTGGTACATTCCGTTTATCAGCGTTGTTTTCATCGCATCGCCGTTTTTTGTAAAATTTATTCAAGCGTCTCCGAAAACGCAAAAAATCGTGCTGTCGATATCGTTGCTGTGGGCGGTTGCGACAGGGCGGAATCAGATGAATCCGTGGCTGAATTCTGTTTTTTGGTCGCTGTATTATCTGTTCGGGATTTACATCGCCATGCGTTATGAAAAATTCAAGGAAATGACGATTGAAAAGTTTGTTATGGTCGCATTGCCGTTTTTCATTTTCGTCAGCACGACATTCGCCGTTACTTTGGACAATGTTTGGTTTCGGGATTACAGTGCCGGTGTGTGGAAGCTGCAATTCAAGTTCAACGATTGGAATGCGGTTTCAAAAGCGCTTCAATGTCTGTTTGTTCTGGCGTGCTGCATCCTTTTGAAAAACAGCCGGTTTGACCGAATGAAATCGTTCTTGCATTTTTTGGCAAAGTATTCCTTTTCCATTTTTTTCCTGCATTGCTTCGGGTTGTATGTTCTGAATATGCATTATCGCGCCGTGCAGGCCTTTTTAATCGGAAAGAACAAAATTGAACTGCATCTGTGTGTTTACGCGACAACAATAGCCGTTTGCATCCTCTGCGCCCTGTTCGCAAAGTTCGTTAAACGCTTTGCGGGGAAAAGAAGTCGATTGCTGGTCGGTTCTTGATTTGCCCCGTGTTCTTTCGCGTTAGTATGAAAAAAATTTGAAACCATACAAGACTTTGATTCGGTTATTCTGTCAGCCGTCCGTCCGAAATGGTCAGTCATCTGTCAGCTTTTTTTCGGAAAGCGTGTTGCTTGTCTTAAAAATTGTTGTGCCAGCGGTCTGTTTCCTTTCCGTTCGGACGAAAGGAATATACCATACAGGCGGTAAAAGAAAAAGCCGCAAGTATCCCTGCGGCTTTTGATGAAAATCTGCGCGCGGCCGGTTATTTGGCGGCGGCGGCCTTTTCGCGGATGGCTTTGACGTTGACGTCCAATTCGTCGCCCATCATGGCTCCCGGCGAAATGAAATCGCCGATGATGAAATCCGGAATGCCGCGGAATTCAAAACGGGAAGCCAGAATGCGGTTGGCGTTCAAAATCTTGTCCAACGCTTTGTCTTTTCTGTCCTGTTCAAATTTTTTCATATCCAAACCGGACGCTTTGGCGTAAGAGATGATGTCGTTTTCGGTCAGCTGGCCGTTATGGGAAATCATCGCCTGATGCATTTCAAAGTATTTGCCCTGCTTGTCGGCGGCCAAACCGGCGCGCGCGGCCAAATCGGACGTTTCGCTCAACGACGGCATATCTTTCAGCACCCAGCGGATGTTGCCGTCGTTCTGAATGTATTCCAAAACTTTCGGGAACATCATTTTGCAATAGCCGCAGTTGTAATCGAAAAATTCAACGATCGTGATGTCGCCGTCGGGGTTGCCGATTACAGGGGTGCTCGGGTCGCGTTCCAACGCGGCGCGGCTGGTCTGCAATTTGGCGACCAGAGCGCGATTTCTGAGTTCGGCTTCTTTGATCCGGTAATTGTCCATCGCTTCTTTGACGATTTCGGGATTTTCCAGCAGGTATTCCTTGACGATGTCTTTGACTTCGTTTTCATTCAAGCCGAACTGCAAGAATTTCGCCTGCGCCGAAGAGGGCAGGGCAACAGCGGCGAACAAAAACAAAACAGCTAATTTTCGCAACATTTTTCATTCCTTTTTTATCAAGACCTGAACAAGGATAATAAATCAAAATGCGAAAAGTGAAAACAATTTATTTGCCGGAAGTTTATTTTTCACCGCCGGCGTTTTCCAAAATGTCCCGCGCGCGCACGGCGGCGGCCGAACCGTCCGGCAGTTTTTTCAACGCTTTGCGGGCGAAAAAGGCGGCTTGCCGCGCGTTTCCGGTCGCCGCGTTGTATTCGGCCAAGGCGTAATCGGCCATTTCCGTTTGCCCCGACCGGCCGTAAACGACGGCGCGCAACCGCCAGACAAGGGGCAGATCGTTCGCCGCGTCCGGCAAAGCGGCCAATTCCCGCCGCGCCCGCGTTCCGCCGTCCGCGTCGCCTTGTTCAATCAATGCCTGAATCAAGCCGATGCGCATCAAGGGGGAAGAGGGCAACAGGGCGACGGCTTTGCCGTACGGTTCGACGGCGTCGGCCGCGCGTCCCGTTTCAAACAGAATCTGCCCCTTGAGTTCGTAAAAATAGGGATCATCCGGATAATCGGCGATCAAAGCGTTGATGCCGGCCATGGCATCTTTGAACCGCCCGTCGCGATAGGCGGCGATCGTTCGGGCATAGCGCGCGGGCAGGCTTTCATCCGTTTCGGGATAGCGTTCCAGCGTTTTTTTTGACGGGTACAAAAAGCCGTAAAGCTTCGCGCGAATCCGGTCGAACAGGGCGTTTTCGGCGGCGATCCGCTTCGCGTCAATCCGCGCGGGCGCGGGTTGGTTCACAATCAGTGCCAGCCGTTCCCGAACGGCCGGATGCGATTGCCACAACTCAAAACCGTCGGTCGTCTGCCATTCCTCTTGCGATTGCAGCTTTTGCATAATGGCGGCGAAACCGGAAAAGTCGTGTCCCGTTTTTTCAAGCAAAGTCACGGCGGTTTGGTCGGCGGCGTTTTCTTCGCTGCGGCGATAGGCGGCGAAAACGCTTTGCATGGAATTGACGCCGCCCAGAACCGCCCCGACGGCCGCGTCCGTTCCGCCGCCGGCCGCGACGGCCGCCGATCCCAAAATCATGGACAGCAGCATACTGCGCCGCGCGATTTGCATATTTTCGTACATCCGCACGATGTGACCGCCCGCGATATGCCCCGTTTCGTGCGCCAAAACGGCGACAACCTCCTGTCCATTGTCCGCTTTGGTCAGCAGGCCGGTGTTGACGAAAACGTGCAACCCTTTGGCGGCGAAAGCGTTGATCGAATCGTCTTTGACCAGATGGACTGCCATGTTGCGCGTGTCCAATCCGGCCTGTTCAAACAAGGGTGTCAGATAAAACAAAAGGGTGCGCTCGATTTCTTCGTCGCGCACCACGGAAATTGTTTGCGAACGCGCCGTCCCGACAGACAGGAAAAAGATCAGCCCGAAAATCAGAACGGCGCGCCGCATCGTATTACAGCGAATAATACATTTTGTATTCAAGCGGATGCGGAGTCCGGTCGAATTCCTTTAATTCCGCGCGCTTGATTTCCAAATAGGAATCAATCAGGTCGTCGGTGAACACGTCGCCCTTTTTCAAAAAGGCGCGGTCGGCGTCCAACGCGTCCAAAGCCTGACGCAAATCAATGGCGACGGAAGGAATGTCTTTCAATTCTTCCGGCGGCAGGTCGTACAGGTTTTTATCCATCGGTTCGCCCGGATTGATTTTGTTTTCAATACCGTCCAGCCCCGCCATCATCAACGCCGCAAACGCCAGATACGGGTTGGCGGTCGGATCGGGGAACCGGATTTCGACGCGTTTCGCTTTCGGGCTGGAACCGAACGGAATGCGGCAGGACGCCGAACGGTTGCGCGACGAATACGCCAGCAGGACGGGGGCTTCAAACCCCGGAACCAAACGTTTGTAGCTGTTGGTCGTCGGGTTGGTGAACGCGTTCACGGCGTGGGCGTGTTTGATCACGCCGCCGATGAAATACAACGCTTTGTCGGACAAATCGGCGTATCCCGCGCCCGCGAACAAAGGTTTGCCGTCTTTCCACAGCGACATATGCGTGTGCATTCCGGAACCGTTGTCGCCCATGACGGGTTTGGGCATGAACGTCGCCGTTTTGCCGTAAGCGTCCGCCACGTTGCGCACGACATATTTGTATTTTTGCAAATTGTCCGCCGTGTCGATCATTTTGCCGAACGCGAAACCCAGTTCATGTTGGGACGCGGCGACTTCGTGGTGGTGTTTGTCAACGGGCAACCCCAGTTGCGCCATCACGGTCAGCATTTCCGCACGCAGGTCGTTCGCCGAATCAACAGGGGGCAAAGGGAAATAACCGCCTTTGATTCCCGGGCGATGACCGGAATTGCCGCCGACGATATCCTTGTCCGCCGAAGCATCGCTTTCGATCGAAGAGATTTCAAACGCGTTACCGAGACCGGCGTCCGGCTCCTGCTCGTATATTTTTTCGGGGGAAACGCACGTTTTCACATCGTCAAAGACGAAAAATTCGGCTTCCGCCCCGACGTAAACGGAATCGGCGATTCCCGTCGAAGCCAGATAGGCTTCGGCTTTTTTCGCCGTGGAACGCGGGTCGCGGGCATACGGTTGGCCGGTGATCGGATCGACAATGTTGCAAATGACAAAAGCCGTTTTTTGCGCCGCGAAAGGATCCACGCCCGTCGTCGTGTAATCCGGTTTCAACAACATATCGGATTCGTTGATCGTGCACCACCCCGGCAGGGATGAACCGTCGAACATCAAACCGTCTTCCAGAAAATCTTCGTCCAAAACAGAGTTGTGATAGCTGACATGATGCCATTTACCCTTATAGTCCGTGAAACGAAAATCAACGTAAACGATTGATTCCTCTGCTACAAACTGCAGCAGGCCTTCAGCGTCTTTGATGTCTTTAACCATATTTTTTTTCCCTTTTAAAAAGCGGCTGGTTTTATGGTAACAGCCTTGGTTACAACGCGTCGTTTCCGCGTTCCAGCGTGCGGATGCGGATAACGTCTTCGACCGGCGTGATAAAGATTTTACCGTCGCCGATTTTTCCGGTGCGCGCGGCTTCGACAATCGTTCCGACCACCGTTTCGCACCGTTCGTCCTCGACAACGATTTCCAATTTGACCTTGGGGACGAAATCGACGACGTATTCCGCGCCGCGGTACAATTCCGCGTGGCCTTTCTGGCGGCCGTAACCTTTGACTTCGGTGACGGTGATGCCCTGAACGTCGATTTCTTGCAAAGCTTCTTTGACTTCGTCCAGCTTGAACGGTTTGATGATGGCTTCGATTTTCTTCATATCCGCGCCTCCGCCGCAAAAGATACAGGAAAACGGCGGAAAAGTGAAATGAATTTTCCGGAAAATGCGGTTGTGCCGGAAAAGGGACGGCGCGGACACATTATTTTAAATAACCTGTTGACAACCGTCGGCAAACAGGGTAGATAAATTTCCGATGGCGAAAGTAGCTCAGTTGGTTAGAGCGTCGGATTGTGGTTCCGGATGTCGTGAGTTCGAATCTCATCTTTCGCCCCATTTTTCTTCATTTTTTCCTTTCTTATGGAAACTCGGCAGACCGGATTCGCGTCTGCCTTTTTTTATCCGGAAAAGGGCGAATATAAAAAAGGGGAGGGCGAGGCGGCGGCGCCCTTATTCGTGGTGCAGAACGTCGGTGAATTCCTTTTCCCGCGACGGATCGCGCGGCGTGACGGAAACGGGGACGGGCGGAACGGGGGCGGCTTTTTTGGCGGTGTCCGCGGCGGTTTTCGTCGGGTCGCCGTCGTCAATGTCGTCAACCAGCGCGCCGAACAGCGACCGAACACCCCCCGGCGCCAAAGCGGAAAAGCCGTTGACGGAAATGTCGGGCGAGGGCAGCTTGCCTTTGATCGTGTAGGTCGGCGCGATTAAACCGCCGCCTTTTTCACCGGAAAATATCCGGCCGATCAAGGGGATTTTGCCCAACAGGCTGTTGATCGTGTAAAACGGCACCAGCGACCCGCGCAGGTTCATGTATCCCGTTTCGCGATAGTATTTGCCGCTCATGGTCACACCCAGCGACGCGCCGGCGATGACCGCGTCCTTGACGGTCAGGGTCAGGTTTTTGTCGTCCGTCGTATAGGGGATTTCCGCCTTGTCGAAAAACAGGCCTTCGCCGCGCAGGGTGTCGATGATGCCGGTCAGGCTCGTCAGCATCAGCAGCCGCGTCAGGATTTGCTGTTCCTCCAGATAAAAATCGGTAATCTCCAGCGTTCCCTGCGATCCGACGCCGGACGTGTAAATGCCGTTCAACTTGAAATCCCCGCCTTTGACCGATGAAATGTAGTCCAGCGCTTTCAGCGTGTATCCGGCGTCCTTCGAGGTCATGGACACGGCATACTTGTCTTTTTCCCCCGTCGGCGTCAGGGACAGAATCATCGGCACTTTTTGTTCGCCGACATAACCGGTGGCGTTCATTTTCCGCCATCCTGACCGGTATTCGGCGGAAAAAGCGTTGTTTTCGGCATACCCGTTCTTGCTTAACCGGATGTTGTCAACGGCGGCGTTGATGACAATATCCCGTTCCTGTTCCGGCGAAGTTTCTTCCGCTTCGTCCGCGGCGGCGGATTTAAACGTTGTACCGCGGCCGATCAATCCCGACAGGTCAAGCTTTGCGCCGGTCATGTCGATTGCGACGTTGCCGTCCGGTTTGAACGCGACGCGCAGGGCGGCGTCCGTGTGTCCCGTCCGGATCGGGTCGATCGCAATGTTTTCAAGCTTGCCGTCCGGTGCGAAAGCGATGCTGCCGCGGATGTCCGTTCCCGTGTCGTCGGACAGGCGAATCAGGGGGATGTCTTGCGGTCTGCCGTCTTTCATCCGCATTTGAAATGCCGCTTTGCCGCCGATTTTGGGCGGTTTTATCCATCCGATTTCGCGAATGTCGATATCCGTTTGTGTCAAATCGCCCGTCAAGTCCAACACGCCGGTTTTGTCGTTTTTCAAAACCAGATGCAGATCGGTCGGCAATACGTCCCGCACCGCTTCGGAATTGCCGAAAACGGGCAAGTTCATGGCGGCGCGCGCGCGTTCGTTCAAATCGATGTGCAACCGGATGTCGGCGGCCGTTTCCTTTGTGCGGTCGAACGTTTGCGTCAAATCGAATTTCGCCGTGGAGGAATAGAAAAGTGCCGTCCCGTTCAAAGATAGGTCGCGCCCTTTCAGGGTCAGTTTCAAAATGGCGTCCTGTAACCCGTATCCCAAAGCGATGTCGCCGATGTCCGCGTTGCGCACGTCGGCGAACGCGCCGATTTTGATTTGGTCGGGGCTTTTGAACGCGTCGCCCAAGGGGAACGACAAACGCAGATTGCCCGTCGCCGTTCCGGTCGTTTTTCCGGCTTTCAATCCCATGTCGGTTGTCAGTTTCAACGGCGGCGCGTCCAAAACGGTCAGGATGTCGCGCACCCCGCCCGTCAGGTTCAAATTCAGATCGGCGAATGAAACGGGGCTGGTCAAATCGCGGAAAATCAACGTGCCGCCGTTGGCGATCGCGATGCTGTCCGTGTGACCGGCGGCGACGGTGATTGTGATTTTGTCGCGGGTCAGCTTTACGTTGCCCGACACGTCGGCGACGGACGGCATTTGATCCATGTAATCCACTTTGGTGCCGGTAATGTCAACAGAGCCGTCCACCATGTCGGCGTCGATGCCGCCTTCTTTCACGCCTTTGAAATGCAGGGCGAATTGGCCGCCCGTGATCATGCCGCCGTTCAAATTGCGCTTGACCCATCCGTGAACGTCGGGGCCGATGGATGCCGGCCAGTAATCGGGCAGCATATCAACGGGAATGTTGACGGCTTCGGCGTTCAGGGTCGCCTGCACCTTTTCCCAATCGCCTGAATCAAGGGCTTCGCCGATGCCGGAAATCGAAAAGTTTCCCCACGCCTTGCCGCCGTTTTGAACGATCAGCCGGAAAGAATTGATGTCGAAATTGTTGGCCGCCCCGTGCCATGAACCGTCGATTTTGAAACGTTTCATGTCGAAACGGGCGATGACGGGGGCGGGCAGGTTGACGATGCCTTCGCCGCCCGTGACGGTGAAGTCGATCGTATCGACGGCTTTGCGCCAATCGGACAGGTTTTCGCCGCGCATCAGGGGGACGGCGTTCAGCCGCGTGTCGATTTTAAGGGCGACGGGCGTCGTGAAATTTTTCAGATAGGGGTATTTTTGCGCGGCCGTTGACGCGGTCAGATCCAGATTGTCAATGTTCAGGGACAGGGTCATCTTTTTCCCTTTCCCGCGCCATTTTCCTCTGATTTCAACGTTTGTCAGCCGTTTGTCGCGCATTTCGACGGCGACGTTTCCGGTCAGGTGGTTTTTACGGAAACGGCGGGAATAGGTCAGATCGGCCGTCGGAATGTTCCATTCCGCACCGTGCAGGGCATCCGTGATTTTCACCGCCGCTTTGACCAGCGAAAATTCGGTCAGATGCTTTTCGTTTTTCAACAGGGAAAGCAGCGTTTTTACGGAAACGGCGTTTTCCCCGTCGGGCGTGTCTTGCAATTCGCCCTGCGGGTCGATTTGCCAATGCAGATAGGGGCGGTACAGGGCGATGGTTCGCGGTGCGACCGTTCCGCGCGCCAACGCGGTCAGACTGAACGAAAACGACATTTTCGGAACGGACAGAACCAGCCGCCCGCCGTCGTCGAACGCTTTTAACCCCGTAAAGGCGAAATCGACCGGATGCCGGACGCCGCCCCACCGCATTTGCGCGCTTTCGACGGAAAATCCGGCGATGATATCGGTCGATGACGCCGCCTGCGCCAAATAAGGGACGTAGGAGGTAATGTCGATCGGGGCTTTGTGCAGACGCCAGAAAAACGCACCGGCCGCAACCAGCAGGCAAGCGACGGCGATTTGAAAAAGCATCAAAAAAAGTTTGAAAAACTTGCGCAACACGGACAAACCCCTTAAAACGGATTCCAATATAGAATTACTGCGGCGTTCTTTCCACCAAGAAGATGATTCCGGAACAAAAAAACATGAATTTTCCGTCGGACGGCACACCTTTTTATCAGGAATGGATCGAAAAACGCGACGCCTGTCCGGCCGGAACGGCGGCGTTTTTGAAAACGGCCAAGGCCGACGCGTTCGTCCGTTCGTTTTTAAACCGGCTGAACGGCGCGTCGCCGTATTTGATCCGGCTGATTTTGGCCGAACCCGATTTTGTCGCGCAAATCGTTGAAAAAGGATGGGATGCGGCGTTTTCCGGTTTGCTGAAAACGACCTTCGCGCGTTTGTACGCGACGGAAACGGATTTGGACGTTTTGTCGCGCGAATTGCGAATCCTGAAACGGCGCGCCGCTTTGGTTATCGCGCTGGCGGATATCGCGGGCGATTGGAATTTGACGCGGGTCACGCACGCTTTGTCCGTGTTGGCGGACGCCTGCGCGCGAATCGCGACGGCCGCGGTTTTGCTGCGCGCGCATAAAAAAGGGGAGTTGATTCTGCCCGATCCCGCGCGGCCGGAAAAGGATTGCGGCTATTTCCTGATCGCGATGGGCAAGCTGGGCGCGCTGGAATTGAACTATTCGTCCGACATCGACCTGATCGTTTTGTACGACGGGGACAAAGCCCCCTATGTCGGCAAAAGGGACGCCGGTTCGTTTTTCGTGCGCATGACGCGGGAAATCATCGCTTTGCTGGACGACAAAACGGCATACGGGTATGTGTTCCGCGTCGATTTGCGGCTGCGTCCCGACCCCGGATCGACGCCCGTCGCGTTGGGGACGCAAGCGGCGGCCTGCTATTACGAAAGTTTCGCGCAAAACTGGGAGCGCGCGGCGTTTATCAAAGCGCGGATCGTCGCGGGCGACAAAGCCGCCGGCGCGGCGTTTTTAAAGGAAATCAAACCGTTCATTTGGCGGCGGACGACGGATTTTTACGCGCTGCGCCAAATCGGGGACATCAAGCGGATGCTGGGCGCGCGCAGCACGGACACGCCGGACAAGGCTGGATTCAACATCAAATTGGGGCAGGGGGGGATTCGCGAAATCGAATTTTACACCCAGCTGCAGCAACTGTTGTGGGGCGGGCGCGATCCCGCTTTGCGCGCCAAAGGAACGCTGGTCGCTTTGAACGCGCTGGTTGCCGCGGGGTGGGTCGATCCGCGCGACAGGGACGATCTGGCAGCCGCTTACGATTTCCTGCGCCGGTTGGAACACCGGTTGCAAATGGTCGAGGATCAGCAGACCCAAACCCTGCCCGAAACGGCGGCGGAGCTGGACGCTTTGGCGCGGTTTTGCGGATTTGAAAACCGCGAATCCTTTTTGCGCGTCCTGTCGGAACATTGCGCGCGTGTGCGGCGAATCTACGATTCGCTGTTCGGCGGGGACGAACACGATCCGGAAACGCCGGAACTGTCGTTCGGCGGGGCGGAACTGCCGCCGGAAACGTCCGCCCGATTGACCGCCGCGGGGTTCAAAGACACGGTTTCGATTGGCGAAACGGTGCGCGGGTGGCTGTCGGGTCGGTATCGGGCTTTGCGCAGCGAACGGGCGCGCGCGTTGATGGAAT
>ERZ808259.693-NODE-693-length-12063-cov-3.356346_pt1 | contig 12063 bp, 12 predicted proteins | sample MGYA00521279_ERZ808259 | MGnify/ENA primary metagenome ERZ808259 (study PRJEB31516, sample SAMN03275586) | gut metagenome | biome: mammalia-associated habitat; material: feces | host: Papio cynocephalus | place: Kenya | collected 2012-07-27 ... | reverse complement strand
GTTCAAATCCCGCCACTCGCACCAAGTAATGATAATCCGAACTACATTATCCAAATTGGTAATGTGTTCGGATTTATCATTTCTATTGAAAACGTGCTTTAATGGACAAGGGCGGGTTGATGATCTCGCCCTTGTGTTTTTCTAATTATACTGTATAATCAAATTGCAAGATATACATGGTATGCTTTAAGCGGATAAGGCAATTCAGTAAACTGAAGTTGAAAGGAGTGTAGCCATTATGGATTGGAAATGGTCAATTTTTTTAATCATTATTATTGTAGTTGTTAATAAACTACTCGAAAAGAGATTTCCTCGATTTTTCAAACGAATTGAATTGCCTTGCGCAATAGTAGCAAGTGGGCTTATCATAATCTATTGTGCTTTCCTGCTATACGGCGTTTATGATGTGCTCATAAGCGAAGTTTCCAATGGAGATAAGGTGTTTTTTACAATCTTTATTGGATGTATTGTTGCCGTTTATGTGGTTATCATGGTTTTGATGTGGAAAAATCGGTGCAAAGGGCGGAAACAATGACAAATGATAATGCTCTGCTGATTGAGAATCTATATTGCTATAAGATAAAGCGGGCGGGAGCATCGGTTAAGATGTTCCCGCCTTTGTTATACCTTGTCCTCTTGTTTAGCCTGCTGCTTTGCTTTCCACGCGGCGTATTCCCGCTGCCCATCCTCGCTCTCAAAGAACGCTTGTATCTCCGGGAGCAGGACACGGGCAAGGGCCTCTACCTCATGATAGGGAATCCCTGTGCCGTAATCATTGGGCTTCTTTCTGCGCGGCATAGTATCACCCTATTATAGCTGTCCCTCGTCGAACAGGTAGCCTTGAAACACTATGCCGTTCCCGGTGATGAAGCGGCCCCGCGCGTTCTTGGGAATCTGTTCGGCGGCGCCGGTATTATCGAGAATGATTTGCGAAAGTGCGCTGTCCGCCCTGCCGCTCTGACGGAATGCCGTACAGGAAACCCACCGGCAGATATTTTACGATGACCACCGGATCAATGGGCGGGCGGCCGAACTTTCGGCTGTAAAGCTTGGATGTCTCATCGTACACAAAGGATGAGTCCAACGCTGCCTCCGGTTTCCGCAGAAAGTGCTGCTGTGGCATCAGGCCTTCTTCGATCGCTATTGCGGTACTTTGTCAACCGGGCCGGTACGGGGACGCATTTTCGATTATTTCTCTTCGGAGGGACAAGACTCCACGCCGGCGCGCAGCGCTTCCGCCTCGGCCTTGGCCTCGGCGAGCAGCCTGCGCTCGCCCTTGGTTTTGCACACGCTCTCGTCGAATTGCGCCCAAAGGTCGGGACGGCGCAGCATCGTGCGGATATAGCTCTGCTTGCGCCGCCATTTTTCTACGTTGCCGTGGTGGCCGGAGAGCAGTACGTCCGGCACCCTGCGTCCGTGCCATTCGTCGGGGCGGGAATACTGGGGATACTCCAAAAGACCGTTCCAGTGCGATTCCTCCGTGAAGCACTCCTCGTCCGGCAGGACGCCCGGCACCATGCGGCACACGGCATCCGCGAGCGCCATCGCGGGGATCTCGCCGCCGGTGACGACGAAATCGCCCATGCTGATCTCCTCGTCCACGCACACGTCGATGAAGCGCTGGTCGATGCCCTCATAGTGTCCGCAGACGAGAATGAGGTGGTCATAGGTCTCCTTCAGCTCGCGCGCGACGCTCTGCGTGAAGGTGCGCCCGCAGGGGGAGAGATAGATGGTATGGCCTCTTGAGCCGGCCTCCTCGCACACGTGCGCCCAGCAGCGGTAGAGGGGGTCGGCCTGCATCACCGCGCCGCGTCCGCCGCCGTAGGGGTAGTCGTCCACCTGCATCTGCTTATTCGTGGTGAAGCTGCGGATCTGGTGGGTCTTGATGACGATATAGCCCCGCTCCTGCGCGCGGCCGAGGATGCTCGCGTGCATCATCGCGTCCACCGCGTCGGGGAAGAGGGTGAGAATGTCAATCCGCATTGGTTTCCAGCCCCTCGATCATCTTGACGTAAATTTCACGCTTTTCCGCGTCGATGTCCACAATGAAAATATCCTGCACGGCGGGGATCAGGTAGCACTTCTCCGGTCCGCGGACCTTGTAGAGCTTGTGCGCGGGGTAGGTGAGGACCTCCTCGACGACGCCGACATAGCGGTGGATGAAGTCCTCATAGACCTGCATCCCGATGAGCTCGGCATCAAGAAATTCTCCCTTTTTGAGCTGCACCTCGCTGCGCTTGATGGAGAGGATCTTGGTTTTCAGCGTTTCCGCGGCGGTCATATCATCCCAGCCGGGGAAGTGCATGAGCACCATGTCGCCCTGTATGCGGCGGTCGGTGGGGCGGAACTGCGTGCCGTCCATATAGAGGGCCTTGAAGCCGGCGAGCTGTGTGGGCGTCACGTCCCACGGCTGCACCTTCACGTCGCCCTTCACGCCGTGCGTGTTGACGATCTGGCCGACCTCGATGAATTCGGGCGCCTCGGACCTGGCGGGCTTACCCTTGGAAAAGATACCCATGGCGGGGACCTCCTTGCGTTTGACATATTTTTTTCAGTATAACCGAAAAGCGGCGCAAGGGCAAGTGCGGATTTTATCCCGCGCTTGACGCGGCGGCGGCATTTGTGCTATAACGGTAGCAAAGAAAGCGTGAGAGGAAAGGAAGTCTTGCTATGCTCATTTCCACCAAGGGCCGTTACGCGCTGCGCGTCATGCTGGAGCTGGCGCAGGGCGAGCCGGGAGAGTGTATGCCGCTGCCGGTGATCGCGCAGCGGCAGGGCATTTCCGAAAAATATTTAGAGAGTATCATCGCCGTGCTTGCGCGTGCGGGACTGGTCGAGGGCCAGCGCGGCAAGGGCGGCGGCTACCGCCTCAGCCGGGAGCTGAAGGATTATTCGGTCGGCGAGATCGTCCGGCTGACGGAGGGCTCGCTCGCGCCCGTTTCCTGCCTGGAGGGGGAGAACACCTGCCCGCGTGCGGACAAGTGCCTTTCGCTGCCCGTGTGGGAAAAGCTCGACACGCTCATCAACGACTATCTCGACAGCGTCTCGCTTGCCGACCTGCTGGCCGAGGGCGGCGGGAACGGCTGCGGCATCTGAGCCGCGGCGAAGTCTGCCGGAGAGCAATACAGTAAATAAAAGGAGCGCCGCTCGAATGAGCGGCGCTCCTGCTCTGTTTGGCTGTGCGCTCAGCGGACGCTGCCGTCGGCCTTGAAGGTCGGCAGCGGCGCGAGGAACTTGATGTCGTCGCGGTTCTTGGCGTCGCCCTCGGCGAGGACGGCCATGCGTCCGGCGACCGTGCCGCCCGCCTTGGCGACCAGCGTCTCCATCGCGTGCAGGCTGCCGCCGGTGGAGATGACGTCGTCCACGATCAGAATTTTCTTACCCTTGATGAGGTCGGCGTCGTCGCGGCCGAGGAAGAGCTGCTGTACGCCGAGCGTGGTGATGGAGCGGTCCTCCACGGAGATGGGGTCGGGCATATAGACCTTGGGGCCCTTGCGCGCGATGAAATACTTCTCCGCGCCGCTCTGGCGTGCCATCTCGTGAATGAGGGGAATGGACTTGGCCTCGGCAGTGAGCAGATAATCGTAGTCCAGCTCCTCCGCCAGCTTGAGGAGGTCGCGGGCGCAGGCGACGGTCAGCTCGGCGTCGCCGAACATGATGAAGGCGCCGATGTAGAAGTCCTCCGTTACCTTGCAGATGGGGAGGTCGCGGACAAGGCCCGCAACGTGCATGGGATAGGTCATCATAGTGGTTCTTCCTTCCTGTTTCTTCCTGTAGTAGCCGCCTCGGCGGCCGGTTTTTGGGGACGTCCCGCTCAGTCGATCTCGGGACCCCTGTATTTTTCCTTCTTCTCGCCCGGCTCGCGGACCTCGCTCTCCACGTCGATCACGCCGCCGCCGGCAGGCTGCTCCGGCACGACAAGGGCCATGATGACATAGAGCAGGATGCTCGTGCCGTAAAAGAACGCCAGCAGCGCCCAGATCACGCGCACGATGGTGGGGTCGATGCCGAAATATTCCGCCACGCCGGCGCAGACGCCGCAGAGCTTTTTATCCGTTTTGGAACGGTAGAGCTTCTTTTTCACGAAAAAAGTCTCCTTTCTTCTTTCTTGCAGGGTAAAGTATAGCACGTCTTACTTCGGCTGTAAATCACTTTTTTCGACCCATCAGGTTGAACCAGCCGAAGGTCATCGGCCAGAGCGTGCCCGCCATGAGCACCACGGCGAAATAACGGATGCCGTCGCCGACGCTGTTCGCGCCGAAGGCCGCCGTCAGCGGCGCCTTGAGAGCAACGCGCACGGCCAGCGTCAGCGCGAGGCCGAGCACGACCTTCAAAAGCTGCGCCCACCACACGGCCTCCGTTTCAAAGCGTGTGTAGTGCCGGTCGGCGAACACCGAGACGATCGCGCCGAGCACGAGACCGAGCATCGACCACGCCGTTTTGACCGCGTGATCGAAATTGGCCGCGTCGCCGCTCACGCCCGCGCGGACGCGAAGCGCATAGAGCAGGAACAGCGCCGCCGGTACGAGCAGGATGAGCCAGATGCGCTCGAGCACCTCGCCGCGGTGGCCGATCTCCTCGAGCAGAGGATAGAACGCCAGCACCAGCAGCCAGCCGATCACGAACGACACGCCGACGTCGAGCGGCGTGTGAACGCCGAGATACAGCCGCGAAAAGGGAATGAGCAGCGCCAGCGCCAGGCACACCACGCGCACCCAGAGCTTTTTCGTGATGCTGAACATCCCGCCGTAGGCGGCGACGGCGTTCTGCGTGTGGCCCGAGGGGAACGAGAAGCCCGTCGCGCCCGCGCGGGCGGACTCGACGATCACAAACGAGGGGTCGAGCACCCAGGGCCGCGGGATGCAGAACGTGATCTTGAGCACCTGGTTGACCGCCGTGCCGGTGAAGCACAGGAGCATGAGAAAATAGCCCTTATTTTTGTCCACGCACCAGAAGATCACCAGCATAAAGAGCATGAACAGCGTCTCGCCGCCGAGCTCCGTCACGCCCTGCATGAGCGTGTCGAGCAGCGGGGTGCGCAGCGCGGCGATGGCGCGCAGGCAGTTCAGATTCCATTCCATAAAGGGAGTCATTCTTTTCTTTCCACCTTCTTCCGGAAAAATGAGGTAAGGCATGGTGCATTATAAGCCATTTCGCGCGGGATTGCAAACATTTCGGACAAAAAGCCGAAGAAAAAGTGCGAAAGCACTTGAAACTTTGCGCGCCGTGTGCTATAAATAGCTTTCAGAGAAACGCAGAGAACGGGAAAATAGCGAGCTTGCTTCGCGCAGAGAGGACCGGTCGGCGGCTGGAAGCCGGTCTGTGGAGTGTCGCTTGGTTCGCCCGGGAGCGGCCGCGAGGAAAGGCGCGGACGGCCGACCGCCGTTAAAGGGTCGCGAGTGCGCGCAGACCGTCTGCGCGAATTTGGGTGGTACCACGGAAGAGCTCTTTCGTCCCATGCGGACGAGGGGGCGCTCTTTTTTTTGCCTCCCGCCACCGTTCGGAACTTTCGACAGAGAAGGAGAAATGATATGAAACAGGAATTGGAAGCCATCCGCGCCAAAGCCCTTGAGGCCATCGTCGGCGCGGAGAAGGCGGAGGACCTTGAGGCGCTGCGCGTGCAGTACCTCGGCAAGAAGGGCGAGCTGACCGCCGTTCTCAAGCAGATGGGCAAGCTCAGCGCCGAGGAGCGCCCTGTGATCGGTCAGCTGGCCAATGAGGTGCGCGCCAAGCTCGAGGAGGGCGTGGAGACACGCGCAAAGGAGCTGGCCGCAAAAGCGCTGGAAATGAAGCTCAAGGCTGAGGCGGTGGACGTTACCATCCCCGGCAAGGCCGTGAAGATCGGCAAAAAGCACCCGATGTATCAGGTGCTCGACGAGATCAAGGACATCTTCGTCGGCATGGGCTTCGAAATTTTAGAGGACCGCGAGGTCGAGACCGCCGACTATAACTTCACCAAGCTCAACTGCCTCGAGGGCCACCCCGCCCGCGAGTGGACGGACACGTTCTACTTCACCGAGGACAGCTCCATCCTGCTGCGCACGCAGACCTCTCCCATGCAGATCCACGCGATGGAGACGCGTGAGCTGCCTATCCGCATCCTTGCTCCCGGCCGCGTGTACCGCAAGGACGAGGTGGACGCCACCCATTCCCCCATGTTCCATCAGATCGAGGGCATGGTCATCGACAAGGGCGTGACGATGGCGGACCTCAAGGGTACGCTCAACGCCGTCATGGAGGAGCTGTACGGCAAGGGCACGGTCACGCGCTTCCGCCCGCACCACTTCCCGTTCACCGAGCCGAGCTGCGAGATGGACATTCAGTGCCACAAGTGCCACGGCGCGGGCTGCCCGACCTGCAAGGGCGAGGGCTGGATCGAGGTCCTCGGCGCGGGCATGGTGCATCCCAAGGTGCTCGAGGGCTGCGGCATCGACTCCAACGTGTATTCCGGCTGGGCGTTCGGCATGGGTCTGGAGCGTCTGGCTCTTGGCCACTTCAAGATCGGCGACCTGCGCCTGATCTTCGAAAACGACGTCCGGTTCCTCGAGCAGTTCTGAGAAAGGAGAGCGAAGAAAATGAATTTAAGCAGAAATTGGCTCAATGAATTTGTTGACCTCCACGACATCACCGACAAGCAGTTCAACGACGAAATGACGCTCTCCGGCTCCAAGGTCGAGACCATCGAGCGTCTGGACGAGAGCCTCAAAAACGTGGTCGCGGGCAAGATCCTCTCCATGGAAAAGCACCCCGACAGCGACCATATGTGGGTCTGCCGGCTTGACGTTGGAAGGGAGGAGCCCGTGCAGATCGTCACCGGCGCGTGGAACATCCACGTCGGTGATCTGGTGCCCGCGGCGCTGCACAAGTCTGTGCTGCCCGGCGGCGTGAAGATCGAAAAGGGTAAGCTGCGCGGCGTGCCGTCCAACGGTATGCTCTGCTCGCTCAAGGAGCTGGGCCTGACCGCCGAGCACGACTTCCCCTACGCGGTCATCACGCCCGCGGCGCTTCTGAACGACTATCATCCCATCGATAAGGACAAGCCATCCATTCCCGCCGGCATCAAGCCCGGCGACAAGGTGTTCGGGCCGGTCATGGCGGCGAAAGTGCTCGAGTGTGCGCCGCAGGGCGACGGCACGTTCCATACCTGTCTCGACCTCGGCGGCACGACCGCCTGCCCCGACACCGTCTGTTCCAATCTGCACGAGGGCGATCTGGTGGCCTACAACACCAAGTCTGATTCCATCTGCACCCTTGCCGACCTGCACGCCGAGCAGCGCGAGTTCCCGCACTGCATCGCCGACGGTATCTTCGTTCTGCGCGAGGACGATGTGAAGCCCGGCGACGATATCGCCAAGGTCATCGGCTATGATGACAGCGTGGTCGAGTTTGAGATCACGCCCAACCGCCCCGACTGCCTTTCCGTCATCGGTCTTGCCCGCGAGGCGAGCGCGACCTTCCATCGCCCTCTCAAGCTGCACACGAGCGAGGTCAAGGGCTGCGGCGGCAGCATCGCGGAGCTGGTCGACATCGAGATTGAGGACGGCGAGCTTTGCCCGCGCTACACCGCGCGCATGGTGAAGAACGTCAAGATCGCGCCGTCCCCGAAGTGGATGCGCGAGCGTCTGCGCAACTCCGGCGTGCGCCCGATCAACAACATCGTTGATATCACGAACTACGTCATGCTCGAGTACGGCCAGCCGATGCACGCCTTCGACTTCTCCTGCGTGGACGGCGGGAAGATCGTCGTCCGCACCGCGCGTGAGGGCGAGGTCATTCAGACCCTCGACGGCAACAACCGCAAGCTCACGCCCAGCATGCTCTGCATCTGCGACGAGCACAAGCCCGTGTGCGTCGCGGGCGTGATGGGCGGCGCGAACAGCGAGATCGTCGGCGATACGGCGATGGTCCTCTTTGAGAGTGCGAACTTCAACGGCGTGTCCGTCCGCCGCACGGCGGCGGCGCTCGGGATGCGTACCGACGCCTCCGCACGCTACGAAAAGGGTCTCGACCCGATGAACACGATGAAGGCTGTTCAGCGCGCCTGCGAGCTGGTCGAGCTGCTCGGCTGCGGCGAGGTCGTGGACGGCGTGATGGACGTCATCGCCAAGGACAAGTCTCCCACGGTCGTGAAGCTCGAGCCGGAGAAGATCAACGCGCTGCTCGGCACCGACCTGCCCGAGAGCCTGATGCGCGAGATCCTCCTCTCCCTCGGCTTTGAGCTCAGCGGCGACGACATTCTTGTGCCGAGCTGGCGCGGCGATGTGGAGCACTACAGCGACATTGCCGAGGAGGTCGCCCGCTTCTACGGCTACAATAAGATCCCCTGCACGCTCATGCGCGGCGAGACCACGCGCGGCGGATTCAGCGAGCAGCAGCTCTTTGACCGCGCGCTCGGCGAGACCTGCCGCACGCTCGGCTACGACGAGATCATCACCTACTCGTTCATCAGCCCGTCGTACTACGATAAGATCCGTATGCCGAAGGACTCCCCGCTGCGTAAGAGCCTGAAGATCCTCAACCCGCTGGGCGAGGACACCTCCATCATGCGCACGACCATCCTCCCCTCCATGCTGGAGATCATCACCCGCAACTACAACTACCGCAACAAGGCCGTGCGCCTCTACGAGCTGGGCAAGATCTACCTGCCCCGCGAGGACGGTCTGGCCGACGAGCCGAAGATCCTCTCCCTCGGCGCTTACGGCGATGGGATGGATTTCTTCACGCTCAAGGGCGGCATCGAAGCCATTCTCCGTGCCTGCCGCATCAAGGACGTCCGCTTCGAGGCCTGCACGGACAATGCCTCCTATCATCCCGGCCGCTGCGCGAAGGTCTATGCCGGTGATGTCGAGCTGGGCGTGTTCGGCCAGATCCATCCGCTCGTCGCGGCCACCTACGGCGTGGACGCGGAGATCTATGCCGCCGAGCTGCGCTTTGACGCGCTCTACTCCGTGCGCGGCGGCATCCCCGTCTACCGGCCGCTGCCGAAGTTCCCCGCCGTCACGCGCGACATCGCCGTGGTGTGCGCGGAGAGCGTCACCGTCGGCGCGCTGGAGGACTGCATCCGCCGCGGCGCGAAGGGCCTTTTGAAGAAGGTCGAGCTGTTCGATATTTACCGCGGCGTGGGCGTCGCGCCGGGCAGCAAGTCCGTCGCATTCAGCCTGACGCTGCGCGCGGACGACCGCAGCCTCACCGGCGAGGAGGCCGATGAGGATGTGAAGAGCGTCCTTGCGCTGCTCGAAGCCGAGTTAGGCGCGAAGCTGCGCTGACAAAAGAGCGTTTTTATCAGGGGCCGCATGGCACAAGGGCTGCCATGCGGTCCTTTTCCATTGCCAAAATTTCTTCCGCTTTTCGCGAAAAAGGCATGGACAAGCGCGAAAAATCGTAGTATACTCCATGCAACAGGTATCACAGGTGTTTAAGCCTAACATTAGAAAAAGTTATGATAAAGCAAGAACAGGAGGATCATGGCGATGGCATACAAGGAAAGCTACGCGGGCAGGATCAACCGCAAGCTCAACAAAAAGCTCCATGTGGTGGAGGTGGCGGCGGGTCGCGAAAAAGCCGACCTCGTGCTCAAGAACGCAACCTATGTGAACGTGTTCTGTAACCAGCTCAGCCGCGGCGATATCGCCGTGGCCTCCGGCCTGATCGCCGGCATGGGCGAGCATTATGAGGGCGAGGTTGAGGTCGACATGAGCGGCAAGCTCGTGCTGCCCGGCTTTGTGGACGCGCACATCCACCTGGAAAGCTCGCTCGTCAGTCCAAAGGAGTTTGCCAAGGCCGTTCTTCCGCATGGCACCACGACCGTTATCACCGACCCGCACGAGATCGCCAACGTCATGGGCACCGACGGCATCGAGTATATGCTGCAGGCGACCGAGGATCTGCCGCTCGACGTGCGTTTCATGCTGCCGAGCTGCGTGCCCGCCACCCCGCTCGACGAGAGCGGCGCGAACCTTGACTACCGCGCCATCGACAGCTTCTACGAGCACAACCGCGTTGAGGGCCTTGCCGAGATGATGAACTATGTCGGCGTCGCCAACGCCGACGAGCAGGTGCTCGAGAAGATCGTCGCGGCACAGGCGCACCACAAGAAGATCGACGGCCACGCCCCCGGCCTTTCCGGCAACGACCTCAACGCCTACGTTGCTGCCGGCGTCTACTCCGATCACGAGTGCTCCGACATGGGCGACGCGCTCGCCAAGCTCGAGCGAGGCCAGTACATCATGATCCGCGAGGGCACCGCCGCGCGCAACCTTGACGCGCTGTTGCCGCTGCTCACCCCGCAGTATTACACCTACTGTATGTTCTGCACGGACGACAAGCATCCCAACGATCTGCTCGAAAAGGGACACATCGACTACATTATCAAGAAAGCTATCGCCGCGGGCGTGGACCCCATCATCGCCGTCAAGTGCGCGAGCCACCACGCCGCCCGCTACTTCCTGCTGAACAACCGCGGCGCCATCGCACCCGGCTTTCTCGCCGACTTCGTTATCATCGACAACTTCCGCGACTTCAATATCCTCGAGGTCTACAAGAAGGGCAAGCTCATGTTCGACGGCAGGGAGGTCGCGCCCTTCGAGGCTCCCGAGATCGACCCGCATCTCATCAAGCGCTCCCATGAGACCTTCCACGTCGCGCACCTCACTGCCGACGATTTTACCGAGACCCGCCCGCGTGCCGTACTCGGCATGGTCCCGGGCGAGATCGTGACGACCGACGCCGGCTACGCCGACAAGATCGACATGGAAAATGACATCCTCAAGATCGCGGTCATCGAGCGCCATAAGAACACGCACCACATCGGCATCGGCTACATCAAGGGCTACGGCCTCAAGTCCGGCGCGGTGGCGACCTCCATCTCGCACGACAGCCACAACATCATCGTTGTCGGTACGAACGAAGAGGATATCGCGGCGGCGGCCAACCGCGTCGTGGAGCTCGGCGGCGGCATCGTCGTGCTTGACAAGGGCGAAGTCCTCGGCGAGGTACAGCTCCAGATCGCGGGCATTATGAGCGAGGAGCCGCTCGTGGACGTCAACCGCGAGCTGGAAAACGCCAAGGAAAAGGCGTTCGCTCTCGGCGTGAGCCGCGGCGTCGATCCGTTCATGACGCTCTCGTTCATGGCTCTGCCGGTCATTCCGACGTTGCGCCTGACCACCCGCGGCGTGTTCGACACCGTGACGCAGAAGTACGTCTGAAGAAGACCGCACCGGGCGGCGCAGCCGTCCGGCGGAAACAAACCGAAAAAAACGGGAGACACATGGTTTGTACCACGTGTTTCCCGTTTGCTATGCAAAAGCAAACGAAGAAATGCGCCATTTTCTCGTCTCCGCAGCATTCAAAAAGCGGACTGCAATTTTCTGCTTGCTCCCCGCGCGGGGCTGTGATAAAATAGCATTGCTATGCGGGCATGATGAAATTGGCAGACATGCGAGATTTAGGTGATGTCACCTCAGTGTAGGTTTTTTATCGCCAGCGCAAGCTCTTAAAACTTAATATGCGGGTATGGTGGAATTGGTTGACACGCAGGATTTAGGTGATGTCACCTCAGTGTAGGATTTTCGCTCCATCATTCGCCGTGCTCATTCTTTGGTAAAAGCAGGTTCATCCTGTTTTTATAGATGCGGGTCGAACATTATGCTCCGCCTCGGTTCCTCGCCGTGTAAAAACAGAGGAGAATAAAATAGCGACAGGTGACCCTGACGCTCATATCTGCGGGCGTGGTGGAATTGGCAGACTCGACGGATTTAGGTTCCGTTACCTTAGTGGTGTGCGGGTTCGAGTCCCGCCGCCCGCACCAATAGCAAATCACCAGACTATTCCATTGATTGTCTGGTGATTTGTTTTCCCAAGTGTTAATTTGCGGGGTGAGACTTTGATTTACGATAGTCAAAAATGGAAACGAGAATTGATTCGGCAGAAACATTTCTTAAATTTATATTCCCAGTTAAGATGGACAGCGCGAAGATTTAATAAGTATGCCCACAAAATCGATTTATCTTTCCTCCCCAAATATTTTGGGTTATTTTGCCTAAAAGTACATCACATTGGACGTGC
>ERZ808259.692-NODE-692-length-12078-cov-2.755885_pt1 | contig 12078 bp, 11 predicted proteins | sample MGYA00521279_ERZ808259 | MGnify/ENA primary metagenome ERZ808259 (study PRJEB31516, sample SAMN03275586) | gut metagenome | biome: mammalia-associated habitat; material: feces | host: Papio cynocephalus | place: Kenya | collected 2012-07-27 ... | reverse complement strand
GCGGCTTTTCTTTCAAGCCTGCTGAAAGGAAGCGAGACACACCTGGTTGTCGTTGGCGGAGCAGGCTCGCTTTTTGTGAACAAGGAGCATACTTCAACAGTGGAGCTTCAGCCGAATTTCCCGGATTCATACAAAGGAGTGAGCGCTGCGCATGGGCTTGCGCTTGCAACTTTGCGAGCTGAAAAAGACGTTAAATGGACTTACATCTCTCCGGCGGGCGATTTTCAGGCAGACGGCGTGCGCACTGGCAAATACATTCTTGGAGGCGAGGAGCTTGTGCTGAACAGCAAAGGCGAAAGCGTAATCTCGTACGCGGACTACGCAATTGCGCTTGTTGACGAGATTGAAAAAGGAAACCACATTCAGCAGAGAATTTCGGTTGTCCAGGAATAAATTTTCCGGAACCTGTTTTCTGAAAGCAGATTCCCAAGAATAAAGATTTTATGAAATGATTTTCTAAAAATTATTCAGATTTCAGCCCTTGACGAGTTTTTTGTTCGAGGGCTGTATTTTTTATAAAATCCTGAAAACTTGCAACAGAAAAATGTAATCCTTATAATTACAACAATCTAAAATTTCAAGGCAGAAGCGGAAAATTTATGCAAGTTTCAACAAAATTCACGATTTCGATTCATATTCTCGTGGCTGTGGAGTTTTTTTCAAAAAGCAACAAAATCACAAGCGACTTTTTAGCTGGAAGCATCGGCGCAAACCCGGTGATTATCAGGAATCTTCTCGGAGACTTAAAAAAAGGCGGCATTCTTGAAGTAAAGCGAGGAACAGGCGGAATCACGCTCGTGCGGCCGCTTTCAGAAATCAGCTTTCTTGACATTTACCGCGCAGTGGAGACAACCGGCGTTGAAAATCTCTTTCATTTTCACGAGAAGCCGAACCAAAAATGCCCAGTCGGAAGAAACATCAAAAAAAGCCTCGACGACGATTTAAGGGAAATCCAGCAGAAATTTGAGGAAGAGCTTTCAAAGCACAAGGTCGCAGAAATCTACGAGAAAACTTTAAGCGAAATAAAATCCGAAAGCTGAAAAATCGATTTTATTTTCCGCGAGTTTTGATAGAAATTTAGTAAAAAAATGAGATTTACACAGAACTAAAAAACTTCCGCCTTTGAAAAATCAGACGGAAGCAGAAAAATTCTTGGACTTTCCAATTTCCAGAAATCTTTAATTCAAAAAACAATCTTAAAAATGTCTTCCTAAAATGCAGTTTTAAGACTGATACTTTCAGATTTTTCATCTTATTCTCTGAATTCTTTTTTAATCAGAAAATCTTTGTCGTAAGACTTTTCTTTTCAAACAGAAAAATCTTCAGGAAAGTTTTTCAAAGTCTCTGTTTTTCCGTCAGTTTTCGTTCACCCACTTTCTGATGCCCTCAACCACGTCCTTGTCAATCTGGTGCTCAACTCGGCAGGCATTCTCCTCGCACTGGTCTTCCGGCAATCCCGTAATCTTCACAAGGAATTTTGTCAGAAGCTTGTGCCGTCCGTAGACATCTTCGGCTTTCTCCTTGCCTTTCGGAGTGAGCTTTATCATGTTGCCCATTCCAAATTCGATATATCCGTCTTTTTCAAGAACGCCCATCGCGCGGCTTACACTTGGGCGGGAAACTGCGAGCTTATTCGCAACGTCCACAGAACGGACAAAGCCGTTTTCAAGCTGCAAACGCAAAATCGCCTCAAGATAATCTTCTCCTGATTCGTACATTTTCATTTTCCCCTTTCTTGACTGTTTTCGTTTTTCGAATTAGATGAATTCTATTCTATCTCAGATCTTCTGCCACGTCAAAACAGCGGTCGCCGATTTTTTCAATCTGTCGGATAATATCGATGTAATAAAGCTCCGCGCGCACATTCTCGCCGCCCTCAAGACGCTGCTTCGCGATTTTCCGCATCGCGTATCTTTCATCGTCAATCTGCTGCTCAAGATCGCTCGCAAATTTGAATTCCTCCGGCGTAAGATGCTGGATTTTCGCGACATTCTTGTGGATAAAGTAGAGAAGCTGGCGGCCAAGCTCAAAATAAGGAATAAGGCGGTCAAAATCTTCCTGCTTGAACTCGACATTTTTCTCAAGAGCTTTTTTTATCTGAATCGAAATCGAAAGGCAGCTGTCGGACATGCTTTCCATCTCGCCTACAAGCCGCATCATCAGCTGAACATTGTCCTTCGCTTCGTCAGAAAGATGAAGATGGAAACATTTTACAAGATAAGAAGTGATTTGCTCCTGCATCTGGTCGCAGTAGTCTTCAAGAAACTGGATTTTCGGATGCTTTTCCGTGATAAAAGTCTGGTCAAAGGACTGAAGCCCGGACTGGAGCGTATCGTACATTTCAACGACGGTCTCGGAAAATGTCTTGATTTCGGTCTGGGCGCGGTAAACGCAAGTCTCAGGAGATTTTTCGGCAAGCTCGTTGTTGAATTCAAGCTTGTAGCCAGTCTGGCTGTTTTCAACTTTGTCATCTCTGACTATTTTTCTAAGGATTGCAGCAATTTGATTTGTGAAAGGAATAAAAACGATTGTTTCAAAAACTTTGAACGCTGTGTTCAGCATGGCGATATGATAGATAAGATTTTCGCCTTTTGCGGCATCGCCAGGAATCATAAAATCAACAAACGAAAGGAACGGCTTGAAGAAAGCAAGCAAAATCAGGACTGTCGCGGAATTGCAAAGCACATGGACAAGAGCAGTCCGCTTTCCGTTCGCATTCGAGCCGGCAGCCGCCATAACCGCATCAACCGTCGAGCCGACCGCCGTTCCCATCACAACCGCCGCGCCGAATTCCCAGCTGACCATATTGTTGTATGCCATTGTGATTACGATTGCGGACATCGCCGAAGAAGAATGAATCAGAGCGGTAAAGAAAATTCCGACCATAACCGCAAGAACAATCGAAAACGCTCCGTGGCCCTGAATTCGCTGCATAAACTCGACGAATTTTCCGCCTTCTTCAAACTGGAAAGCCGCCGAAAGCCAGCCAAGCCCGATGAACAAAAGCCCGAAGCCCATTATCGCCTGGCCAAGCCCCTCGTTCTTGATTTTTTTTATGATTGTCAAAAGATAGCCGAATCCGAAAACTGGAATCGCAAAAGTCTCGATATTAAAATTAAATCCGAAAAGCGCGACAATCCACGCTGTGATTGTTGTTCCGATGTTCGCTCCGAAAACAACACCGATTGACTGCTCAAGCGTTACAAGCCCCGCGTTCACAAAGCTCACAAGCATTACGGTTGTCGCGCCCGACGACTGAATAATCATAGTTATGGCGCAGCCTGTAAGCAAGCCCACAAAACGGTTGCCAGTCATAAACGCCAGCGCTTTCTGCAGCTTCTGCCCCGCGCACTTTTGAACTCCGTTGCTCATCAGCTTCATTCCGTAGAGCAAGAAACATAGACTGCCAGCAAAATTAATCAGATTTAAAATCATTTTTATTCAACCGTTTTTCTAACCGATTTTTTTCCGGCAACGCTCAAGACAAGCTCATTGCCTCTTTCCGCAAAATAAGGAATTGTGACTTTTCCGCCGTTGTGCTTCATGCTCACGACAGTCTCTGTGATTCCGTCCGAGCCGACATTTTCAAGAGTCATGTCAACCGCGTAAGGATAATTCGGGAGATTCGCTGTGAAAAGGCCATAGACTTTTCCGTCGAAATTTTTTCTCGGAAGCGCGATTTCAGCCTTTATGCGCGTGTAATTCGGAACATATTCCTTTTCAGAAGATTCCTGCGAAACAACAGCAGCAGAGTCAGAATCCTTGTCAGCGTCGGTCTCTGTGAATTCAAAGACAACCTTGCTCGTGGACAAAAATTTCAAAAGAGACGAAAGATTCATTCCGACGATATTCGGAACTCTCGTGTTCGAAAAATTATCTCCGCTGCTCACAACCAGCTTTACTGTAACAGGATTTGAAATCGGAGTTTCAGCCGCCGGAGTCTGCGCAATGACAGTTCCGGCCGTGCTCGTGTCAGGCTTGTAGACAGGCTCGGCAAGCACAATCAGCGGCTTTGTTGAGCCTGTGAACATCGTCTGCAAGTTGATTTTAACGTCATCAAAATTCTGCCCGACATAGTCGCCTACATGGTCAACAATAACGCCGCGGCTGACAGTCAAATTTATTCTTCTTCCAGCTTTTACAATCGCGCCGGCATCAGGATTCTGAACAAGGATTTTTCCCGCATCATCAGGATTGTCCGTATATCGAAGCTGAATTTTCGGATAAAGCTCTTTCGCCTGCATTTCAAGAAGCGCGCTTGCAAGCTCTTTTCCGACAACATTCGGAACCATAACCTGCTCAGGTCGCCTTACAGTCGCAAAAAAAACAATCCAGCAGACGGCGAACATCAAAACCAGAGCAAAAACCACAGTTCCAAAAAGAACTTTTCCGTTCGCCTGAAGAGCGTCAACAGCGTTCCGACAGCCCGCCTTGAATTTTTCCTTGTCAAAATGCCTGATTTTATTGAAGATTGCAGAAGGAATCCGCGCTATTTTCTTGGCGAGATTTTTCTCCGCTTTTTTTTCGTCTAAATTTCCAGTTTCCATTTTTCTCTATTTTTTCCGCTAAAATGTAGGCAAAAGAATAGCATAGATTTCAATTCAAAAACAGTGATTTTACAAATAATTTTCCTAATCCAAAAAATTTCTTAAAGATGATTTCACTCGCCCAAAACCGTTCCGCTGAAATTTCTCGCGCCGTTCATAAACGACTTGTAATCCATCGCCTTTTTTCCCTGCCACTGAAGCTCTTTGACGCAAAGAACCGAGCCGCCGCCAGAGACAATCTCGATTCCAAGAGATTTTTGATAAGGAAGGACGGTTCCGCATTTTTCAGATGATTTTTTCCCGGAGATTTCGGCCTTCAAAATCAAAAGCTTAACGCCGCCCGAGACAGTCGAGCAGAGCGGCCACGGAGTAAACGCCCGGATTTTTCTTCCGATTTTTTCCGCGCTTTCGCTCCAGTCGATGATTCCGTCGTCTTTCTTGATGAATTCTGTGTAAGGAAAATTTTCGCCGGATTTTGCAAGCTCTGTTTCAGACTGAGGAACTCCATCGACTTTTCCGCTTCCGCGGATTTTCTCCAAAACTTCTATTAAGAGGCGCGTTCCAAGCGAAGTGATTCTGCTGGATTTTCCGTCTCCGTCCATCAGTTCTTTTGTCGTTTCAGTTCCGTCAAGAGAAATAAAATCCTGGGCAAGAATATCGCCCTCGTCTGTTTTCAGCGCGAGTTTCTGGACTGTAACGCCAAGCTCCGCGTCTCCGTTCAGGATTGCGGCAGGAACCGGCGTGCCGCCGCGGTATTTTGGAAGCGCGCTTGGATGAAGATTTATTCCGCCGAGAGGAAAAAGCGACAAAAATTTCGGCCCGAAAATTCTTCCGTAGTCAAAAGAAACAAGCAAGTCAGCATTCAAGACAGAAACCGCCTCGCGGGCCTCGGCTTTCAAATGGTCAAATTCAAAGACTTTTATTCCGTGGGACTCTGCGCATTTTGAAACCTCAGTGGGAATCAGGTCGGAATGCCGGCCTCGCGTTGAAGGAGGATTCGTCAAAACTCCGGCAATCTCAAATCCGCTTTTTTGTGAATTTTGAACCAAATTTTCAAGAACAATCGCCGAAGCCAAAGGCGAGCCTGCGTAAAGAATTTTAAGTTTATCCATCATAGATTTTCCAAATTCCAAATTATCAGAAAATTAAGGGCGACAAAAAATGCCGCCCCGAAAAGCAAAAACACAGTGATTTCAGATTCACAATGAGCAGAAAACTGCTCGATTTCAGAATCTGCAAGTTAAAACCGCAAGCCGCTAACTAAATCAAGATGCAGAAAAGAATCGCGGTTAAAAGCTCTGAATCGATTTATTTAGCCTTTTTCGCTTCTTTTGCCGCGATTTTCGCCGCGATTGACTTCGCTTTTCTCGCTTTCTCGGCTTCTTTTTTCGCGGCGCGCTCAAGCCGCTTTTTCATTTTCTCACTCACGTCGGCCGCAAAAACCGGGTCTCCGCGGTCAATGTAAAGGATTCCGTCAAGATGGTCGTTCTCATGCTGGATAATCCGCGCAAGAAGTCCCTCCGCCTGCAAGGTGAAAGGTTTTCCGTTCTCGTCGAGAGCCTGTACTGTCACTTTTGAGGGGCGTTTTATGTTCTCGTTGAATCCTGGAAGCGAAAGGCAGCCTTCCTCGTAATCTGTCAAATCATTGCTCGTGGCGACAATCTGAGGATTCACAAAAACACGGCGGACATCGTCATCTGAAATCACAACGAAAAATCTCTCTGAAATTCCGACCTGCGGAGCGGCAAGCCCAACGCCTTCCGCCTGAATCATCGTCTCGAACATCTCGTTGAAAGTCTCGCGCATTGAATCGGTAATTTCTTTGACCGGCTCGCACTTTTTTCTTAAAACATCTTCGCCAAGCTTATAAATTTTCATAAATCATTTTCCTCTTTATTTTTTTCACGGCAGAAATCATCTTGATTTTTCCGTAATTGTCTTGCCGTTTTATTTCTAAAAATCCGTTTTTCCTCTTTTTTTTTCCAAATTTTGATTTTTCCGAAAACGCTTTTTGCAAATGACTTTCTGCAATTTTTAGATTTCGGATTTTAGGACAAAAAAGAAAACTATCTTTTCGCCTTTCCAGTCTGCAGGAAGCTCTGCGTAAAATAGCTGTCCGAAATCGGCTCGTCAAACTTGAAATTCGCCACGCGGATTCTCGTTTTTCTTCCCGAGGCAAGGTTCGTCAGCATATTCTCGCGGCGGAGCGGATATCTTATTCCAGTCTCGCCCGTCACCCATTCAACCTCGGTGATTTCATAAAGTTTCACCATCTTGCTTGAATCTTTTTTGTCATAATACTCGATTCTGACAGGAAGATAAGTGTCTTTGTCAAAATAGCTTATTCTGTAGCCGTACTCGACTTCCGACTTTTTAATCGGCTCGGACTCGAGCTTCCAGCAGCTGTAAGTCTTTCCGTTCACTGTCGCTGTCGCATTGTAGTCAAGAATTCTGTTGTTGTCTTCATGCGGCTCGCGCACCGTCATATCGTTGTAGGTGTATTCTCCCGCGAAAACCTTGTAACGTTCAGACATCGGAATCCGGCGAACGCTTTTCAAGGCAGGCATATAAACCCAGCGGTCGTCCTGCTTTTTGACTTTCTGCGACTGGAGAACGCGCATATTCTTGACTTTCGCAGGCGACTTGAACTCGACAACGAGATTTTTCAGGTCATTTCCTAAGCCGCTTCCGTACTCGTTCACAACCATATGGTCAGAAACCTCGCCGTCAGGAAGAATATTGTCAATGTAGAGCAGCGCGTAGCTAAAATCAGGAACACGGTCGTTGTCCGCGAAAATTTCAGCAAGCCGCTGCGCCGTCATCTCCTCGGCAAAAGCCGAAATTCCCGCAAAAATCAAAATCAGCGGCAACAAAAAACTTTTTTTCATACTTTTTCTCCTAATCTTATTCTTGCGGCTCTAGCGTGTCCTGCAAGACCTTCCGCATCTCCAAGATGACCGGCAGCCTCGGCAGAAGCGACCGCGCCTTTTGTTCCAGGGACTGCGCGCAAAGTCGTAACAGTCTTCAGGAAAACGCGCACGCTAAGTCCGCCTGTAAACCGCGCGCTTCCAGAAGTCGGCAAAGTGTGGTTCAGACCGGCGGCATAGTCGCCGAAAACCTCCGCGCTTCCGTGCCCGATAAAAAGCGATCCGTAGTTATGGCAAAGCGACGCGATTTTGTCCCGCGCCTCTCCGCCGTCCATCGCAAGCTCCAAATGCTCGGGAGCTTTTCTGTTCGCGGCTTCGGCGGCCTGCTCCAAATTATCGCAAAGAATGATTCTTCCGCAGTTTTCAACGGATTTTTCAGCCACAGCCTTTGTCGGAAGAGTTTTCAGCTGCCTCTCAACTTCCTTTGCAACCGCTGCAGCAAGATTCTCATCATCTGTAGCCAAAATCGGCTGCGCGACAACGTCATGCTCCGCCTGGGCGAGCAAGTCAGCAGCAACCCATTCAGGATTCGCGCTTTTGTCCGCAATTATGAAAACCTCTGTAGGCCCTGCCACCATATCGATTCCCACAGTTCCGTAAACAAGCTTTTTCGCCTCCGCGACAAATTTGTTTCCAGGGCCAACAATCACGTCCGCTTTCGGAATTGAAGCCGTTCCGAAAGCAAGCGCGCCAATCGCCTGAGCGCCGCCGCAGGCAAAAGCTCTCGTAACGCCGCAGATGTAAGCCGCCGCCATGATATTCTCATCGGCATAAGGCTTTCCGCCAACAAACGGCTTTCCCGGAACTCCGCTTCCATTTTTTTCAGCCGAAGCCTTGTCATCAGGATGAACGCGGGGCGGAGTGCAGAGAACAATCTCCTTTACGCCGGCCGCAACCGCAGGAGTAACAGTCATCACAACCGTGGAGACAAGCGGAAATCTTCCGGCAGGCACATAGACTCCCGCCCGCTCAACAGGAATATTTTTCTGCCCTGTGAATATGCCAGGCTCAAGCTCCACTTCAAAATCGTCAAAACTTTCTTTCTGCTTTCTCGCGAAACGCAAAGCAAGGTCATGGCTATAGCAAAGAGACTTGTAAAGCGCTGGATTCTCCCGCTGCATTTTCTCGGCGGCAGCCTTAAGCTCTGCCATCGGAATTTCAAGCGAGGCAGGCGCGCTCACATCAAATTTTTCGCCGTATTCAGCCAAAGCCTTGTCGCCCCGGACTTTCACATCAACAAGAATATCTTTCACAACATCAATCGAGCCGCCAAAATCGCGCCCCGAAAAAAAAGAATCGTCAACTTCAGAATATTTCTGGATTTTTATCATAGTAAGACAATTTTAATGATTTTTTTAGTTAAGGAAAATAGGAAGAATCAATTCAAGAAACGCAAAAATAAGAAAAGAATTATTTTAAGACGGATTTTTTGTTTTTTCAGAACGGACATTTTCTCCAGCAGCCAACGCTCAAAAACAGCGCCTGAAGCTCTTAAAAAAAGCCCCGCTTTCCGCTGTTCCGCCTTCCGGCTGCATCGCTGCGCGACGGCTCCGCCGCAGCTCCAATCGGGCGTAGGATCTTCTTCAGCGCAAAAAAAACAGCGGCCATCAAGGAAATCCAAAATGACCGCTGCTTTTTTAACAACGAGCGGCAGAGCTGCTCGTTCTGTAAGGAAATTTATTTAAAGTATCAGTATTTACTATCGTAAATCCTGCTTGCGAATCCAGTCCTGGTCAGTGTAAGTGCGGTTCTCGCCTCCCATCGACCAGATGAAAGTGTAGTTTCTTGTTCCCACGCCTGAGTGGATTGACCATGAAGGATTGATTACAGCTTCCTCGTTGTGCATTACAAGATGTCTTGTCTCCTGCGGCTCGCCCATGAAGTGGAAAACGACATCGTCCTCCGGGAAGTCAAAATAGAAGTAAACTTCCATTCTGCGCTCGTGAGTGTGTGCCGGCATTGTATTCCAAGCCGAGCCTGTCTCCAAGTGGGTCATTCCCATTGAAAGCTGGCATGTCTCGAGAATATCCGGGTGAATGTACTGGTTGATTGTTCTGTCGTTGATTTCCTCGGCTGTTCCCATGTGAACGTGGTTAGCCTGCTCGTAAGTTATCACGCGCGAAGGATAGGTGCAGTGCGCTGGTGTAGAGTTCATATAGAATTTCGCTGGATTCTTAGAGTCTTTTGACTCAAGGACAACATCCTTTGTTCCGGCTCCGAGATAAAGCGCGTCGTAGTGCTTGACCTCGTAAGTTTTTCCGTCAGCCACAACAACTCCGTCGCCGCCGATGTTAATCATTCCAAGCTCGCGTCTCTGAAGAAAGAAGTCAACGCCGAAATTCTTCATCGCGTCGATGTTCTTGTCGAGCTTTACCTTCTCGTCAACCGGCATCGCGCCCAAAGTCACGATTCTGTCGATGTGGCTGTAAACCGCGCTGACGTCGTTTTTGATGAAGATGTTTGAGATAAGGAACTCTTTTCTAAGCTCCTCGGTTGTCATTCTTTTGAACGGCTCTTTTCCAGTTGAATAACGGATGTCCATTTTTTTACCTCTAGTCTGAAAATTTATAAGCAATTCTATCTTTTAAAACTTTTCTTTTCCATAAGGAATAACAAGCAGAGCGAAAAATTAAGGCGGGCGCGCAAAGAAAATCCTACACCGCTATGGAGCGCTTGGGGCTGGCTTTTACTACTGCGTCTTTTTCAGCCCCAATCTTTAGATGAGCGTGAGCGAAGCGCGGAACAGCGGGCTTGTTTTCAAGTTTAAAGCGCATTTTTCCAATTCTTTGCTGCTCAAGAAAAGTATTGTTCAAAAAATGATATTTTTCTGAAAACCGTCAAATTTTCCCGAAAAACGAAATTTCCTTAACTGCAAAAAAACGCGCGTAATTTTAAACCGACACAAAATTTTCTAAAAACGCCGCTCGAAAACTTCTCTTATCGTCAGCCGCCGAAAAATCTGCGGAAAAGATTCTTAATTGTTAATTGTCTGAAAAATCATTAAAATCAGTGAGTTATGAGATTAGGATTTGACAACGAAAAGTATCTGAAGATTCAGTCGGAGCACATTAAAGAGCGCATTTCAAAATTTGGAGACAAGCTTTACCTTGAGTTCGGGGGAAAGCTTTTTGATGACTTTCACGCATCGCGCGTTCTTCCGGGATTTCAGCCGGACTCGAAGCTTAAAATGCTTATGCAGCTTGCAGACTACGCGGAAATCATAATTGTAATCAGCGCGGTTGACATCGAGAAAAACAAAATCCGGGGCGACTTGGGAATAACTTACGACAAGGATGTTCTTCGCCTGCGCGACGAATTCCAGAAACGCGGCCTTATGGTCGGAAGCGTTGTAATCACGCACTACACAGGGCAGGCGACTGCGAAAGCGTTCCGCGCGAAGCTCAAGAAGCTTGGAATCAAGGCTTATTATCACTACACAATCCAAGGATACCCTTCAAACGTGAATTTAATTGTAAGCGATGACGGATTCGGAAAAAATGACTATATTGAAACCTCGCGTCCGCTCGTTGTCGTGACGGCTCCAGGTCCAGGCTCCGGAAAAATGGCGACCTGCCTAAGCCAGCTCTACCACGAGAACAAGCGCGGAGTAAAGGCCGGATACGCTAAATTCGAGACTTTTCCGATATGGAATCTTACGCTCAAGCATCCTGTGAACATCGCTTACGAGGCCGCAACCGCGGACCTGAACGACGTGAATATGATTGACCCATGGCACTTGGAAGCATACGGAAAAACGACCGTGAACTACAACCGCGACATCGAGATTTATCCTGTTATGGATGCGATTTTCAAGGGGATTTACGGCTCAGATCCTTACAAGTCTCCTACGGACATGGGCGTGAACATGGCAGGATTCTGCATTTACGATGACGAGGCCTGCCGTGAGGCTTCAAAGCAGGAAATTATCCGAAGATACTACAAGGCTTTGAACCAGCTTGCCGAGGGCAACGGAAATGAAAGCGAAGTTGGAAAAATCGAGCTTTTAATGCAGCAGGCTCAGATTTCCACTGCGGACAGAAAAGTGACAGTCGCGGCAAAAGAGCGCGGAGCAAAATCAGGGCTTCCTTGCGCGGCAATCGAGCTTGAAGACGGAAAAATCATAACTTCCGAGACTTCAGATTTGCTCGGAACAAGCGCGGCTTTGATTCTGAACGCGACAAAGCATCTTGCTGGAATCGCGCACGATGTGAAGCTTATTCCAGCAGAAATGATTGAGCCGATTCAGAAAATGAAAGTTGAATATCTCGCAGGAAAAAATCCGCGTCTCCACACGGACGAGGTTCTTGTCGCTCTCTCAATGCTCAGCAACACCAACGAGAACTGCCGAAAAGCCCTTGAGCAGCTTCCGAGGCTAAGAGGCTGCCAGGTCCACACAACGGTAATGCTCAGCGAGGTTGACAAGAAAATCTTCAAGAAGCTCGGTGTGGATTTCACAAGCGAGCCTGTGAGCAAAGAAAAGAAAACTCTTAAAATGTAGCTCTTCATTCCGCTGGAAACGCGCAGTAAAGCGGTTTTTATCGCCTTTCGATTTTCTTCCAGCGGAAAATTTCGCCTATCTCCTATTGACTAGACAAAACCGACCT
>ERZ808259.691-NODE-691-length-12086-cov-17.730945_pt1 | contig 12086 bp, 15 predicted proteins | sample MGYA00521279_ERZ808259 | MGnify/ENA primary metagenome ERZ808259 (study PRJEB31516, sample SAMN03275586) | gut metagenome | biome: mammalia-associated habitat; material: feces | host: Papio cynocephalus | place: Kenya | collected 2012-07-27 ... | reverse complement strand
TTTATTGATAGACATCCAGATAATACCATCAGAATTTATATAACTATTCTCAATCATAGCTTTTAAAACTTCATCATTCTTTTTGGACATTGCTCATATTCTCCTCAATTAATTTTCTAATTTCTTCGTAATTTTCATCGTATGGTTCAATAACAAACCAACACACACCATCAAATTTAAGATTACAATGTTTAATAAATGCTTTTAACGAGTTATTAATCTTTAGATTTTTATCATTATTAGCTAAAAGTAACATTAATGTTTTAAAGTGCTTTCTATTCATAAGTATCGTATGGGCTGTAATAGCACCATCATTTCTGTTTATTTCACTACGCCTAATAAGTGCACTTAATAAATCATTTTGTTGTTCTGCTATCATTTCATTCCCTTTAACTAATAATTTTAATTCTTCATAGTATTTATTGTACGATGGTATGGTAGAGCAAATTCTACCATCTGGATCAATCCGACCATGTTTGAATATTATTGTTCTTAACAAATCATTAGTACATAGGTTTTTATCATTTTTAAAAGCAAGAATCGTTGCTACAACTTGCGCATAGTTTTTATTATCTGATGTAATACAAGTAGAAATACTATTAGAAATATCCAGGTAACTATTAGCAAGAAAAATATTTAATAAATCATTTTGTTGTAATATTGCCATTTTTATTGTGCTCCTCAATTAATTTTTTAAGTTCTTTATAATGTCTATCTGTCGACCTAGTAATTGAAAAAAACGCACCATTAATTCTAAGTTCACCATTTTGAATAATCGCTTTTATCAAATCATTAGTGCATGGATTTATACCATTAAAAATGGTTATGATCTGCCTTAAAATTTTAAAAAAGTTTTTACGGTGGCAACAAAACAGTATACTAGTCACGATATCGTCATCATCAAATATGAAACTATTATCAATCATAATTTCTAATAATTCACTTTGTTGTTTTTCTGTCATCTTTATTTCCTCCATATTTAAAGCCAAACATTTCTTGAGCGGCAAAGCTTCGCATTGATTGCCAATTTAATGGTGATGGTGTTAAATTGCTAAACGTTTGTTGATCGTCAAAAGAAAGTTTAGCCTTTGCCATTTCGTCCAGGAATAACTTTTTCATTGATGTAGTTTCATAACGTCCTGAATAAGATAACTTATCAATGATAAATACTTTTTTGCTTTCTACATCATCGTTAACACCTTCAGTTGTTCCGTTTTGTGCGTATACGTTACATTCAGTGTAAGAATACTTATTAACGCGTTTATAGTAGTAGTTATTAACTTTTTCAATTATCTTTTTAATAAAGTAATTAATAAGTGATTGTTCTTGCTTATTTTCGTCACGCTCTAAAGAATAATCATCATATTTATTTAATAACCACATACAAAGATATTGTTCAATGCTCCATAATTTAAGTGACGTCTTTTTCTTCATCTTGCGTTTATCAAGTAAGATGATAGTTTCAAACGTGGAACGTGTATCAGCGTTAAGCCCAACGTTTCTTTGCTCATCTGCAATTAACTTAAACATTGTTTTAAACCTGATTGTTGAATCATGGCTCCATATTTTAAGTCGTTCTGTAAACTTATCATTTTTTTGATTAACGTTCATTGCTGCACCATCAGCTTTTTTTACACTGTCAGTGTTGCCGCGCTCCTTGCCTATTTCAGTAATTGTATAAAGTCCAACATCAGGCACGTAATATTCGTGTGAATCATAATAATTAAACTTATGACCAAGTCGTAAATAGTCATAGTTAATAACAACGTTGTAGTTGCGCTTCTTAAACTCCTTGATAGTTTCATCAATTGGATCTAAGTGATTCACATTCAAATAGTGTTGCTTTGGATTGATTCCATCATTAAACATAATTGTATAGTTACTAACTGAATAAGGCTTTTTATGTATATAGAAGTAGTAAACTAGCATATAATCAGTAAGCGCATGACCGATAAATTCATCGGTTAAGCCGTCCCACTTGTTTAGCTTCACATATTTATCACAAAAATAAATTGTTGGATCATGCGTTTGATTATATTCTTTTTGTCTCATGAACATATCTTTGTATATATCAAGTTGATTCGCAAACGTTCCATTGTTTTTTTGTTCTTCAACGTAAGCACGTAATTTTGCATAGTTCACAAATGGGAATTTGCGTTGAATATCAAGCATTGTTGATAATATCATTTTTGGAAAAAGTATTTGAACATAACACACAGCGAATGTTACTGCGAGTGCATTTTTACCAGCACGTGAGCCACCATTGATTAAAATTTCATTGCCTGATGTTTCTAAAAATTCAACCATTTTATTTTCTTTGTCTTTAATACCATCAGTAGCCATTTTTAAGCGTATTACATCAAATAACCAATATACAAGAATGATTCTTATAATAAACGGTATTGAAAAGTAAATCGGTAGAAAATCGACAAAGTGAATAACTATTCCTTTCCAGATAACATTAAAATCAAACTTTGCTAGAAAATGGTAGTAGTTACCAATCAAGTCAACGCCAATAGTGAAAAGTTGAAAATAAAAAGCCGCTAATATCGCTAAAGTTACTAATAACCATTTTTTAAAGTAGCGTTTTATAGCTTCTTTAATTGCTAATACTTTAGGTGATATTTTGTCTGTAAACTGTTTAAACCATTTTAAGGCTTTTGTATCTTCTGGCGAACTGTCTTTTTTATAGTGTCTAATTGTAAGTAGTGCTAATATAATTACTAAGCAAAGTAATATATTAAGAATTAAAACAACAATAGAAGTAATGCTTGAAAAGTTCATGGACCAGTTTAACCAGAATGTTTTGTTTATTAAAAGTTTAAACATCATAGTTAAATGATGGCCAATCATTTCAAAGTCAATCGGTAATAAATCAAAAATGGATCCACCAGCGTTATTAATTAAATAATCATAACTAATTGATGGTTCTGGTATTACCACATCGCTATCAGCAAAGATACATTTAAAGTAATAAACAATAGAAGCGCCAAAGCTTTTTAAAGCTAACCAGAAACGTACAAAATGAGAATTAAAACAAAAAACAAGAAGCAATGTTAAAACAATTGCAACTAATATTAATTGCTTATAATTGTTTTTTACTCCTTGTTTTAAATGTTTAATCATAGAAAGCACCTCCAGTCGTGTTTCTAAATCTAATTAAGTAAATAAAGATATAAGTTATTGTTACTATCAAACAGTGCATTATTAATAAAATAGAATGTTTGTTCATCATCTTTAAAAGTTAAAGTTACACTGTACTTTATTTCATCAACAACATAAGTGAATGACTTGTTATCAACTAATGTTGATGATTCATCTTCTTCATTTTTTTCGTATGCAAGTAATCTTCCTGAATCATCATTAAAGAAACGATAAACAAGTGTTGTAGATTCATCAAAGTAAGTGTTACCAGATAAAACAAAATCATGATTGTTATTAATACCCATTTTGAAAGCTGTGATAAATATAGATGATATTATTAAGACAACAATAATAATTACTATTGTTAAAAAGAATTTTAGATGATCAACTTTTTTTAATTTAATTCTATCATCCATTTTTTATCATTCCTTTTTCTTAAATATCATTACTAGCGTTGGACCTACTTTTGATATTACCCAGACAACACCGCCTATAATAGCAATAGTGCTTAACGTTGCACCAATCTTTTTTATTGTGTCTAAGATTTCTTGCCATTTATCAGTAGGTTGTGGTACGTTGCTTGGATAGTCCCATTTTTTGCCTTTGTCATCAACAAAGAAGCCCTCTTTATCAACACTACCAGGAATAGTCTTTCCATTAACATCTTTAATTGTAACTTTGCCATCTTCACCAATTATTGCTGTTGGTGCTTCAACACCATTAGGAAAAATAGTTGAACAATTAATTAAATCGCCTGCTTTATCAACATAGACACATGATACTAATGAATCAAATACAACATCTGTTTCTTTGGTATAAAGCAAAAACATATTGCTTTGTTTATATTTATGGATTTCATTCCAATCATCAATAAAACAAAAATAGTCAGTGTCATGCATTCCATGTAAGCCAAATTTTGTTAGATACTTATCTTTTGTATAAAAAGTATGATTTTTATCATCAAAATATTTAATCCATTTTACTACTGGATTAACCCACATCGCCCATCCTGGAATATTTTCTCCACCTGATATAGCGTCATTAAGTTCTTTGCCAGTAATACACAATGACATATCTTCACCTTTGAATTTATACGTAAACCACAAAGCATTGATTTTGTTCAAATACATTTCAACTTGATTGTCGTAAACATTAAATGCTAATCTTGAATAAAATCCATTACGTGATGAAAATGCATTGAATGTTGCAGTATGAATCTGATCTTTATTAATTTTTTTGAAACCATAATAATTACCACAATTAACAAAGTCAGCAGCTGTTGCATATTCAGTATCATCTTCAGCTTCTCTTTTTATAATAGAATAATTGTACTTTGTGATATTTACTTGCACATCATCTTCAGTGTTTTGCAATTTAAACGCTAATTCATTATTAGAATTATACGTAAATCTATCTTTAAATGTTTCATCGGTATACAATTCGTATATTTCTTCACGCTCTGATGGGTATTTACCAGTTTGCTTTGTATACAATGTGTATTTATCATCAATTACTAAAGAATCCAATCTAACATATTCTGTATCATAATCATTAATAGTTCCGTTATTATTAGAATCAAGATAAACACTATTGGATGTTAATGTTGTGACTGTTCCTTTATTAACATCAAAATCAGTAATAACAATTGGTGACTTGAAACTTTTTTTTGCTGCACTAGCAAGGACTTTTATTTTCATAGGGGAGTTCGGCCACGAAATACGAATATTATTAGTTCGTCTTACATATGTAGCTATATTAATTGTTTGTAAATAACTAATAAATGGTACTTCCAAAAATACATACTTTACTTCATCGCTTTCATTATATCCTAGATATGCACGCGCATTGTTAACATTATATGTAATTGTTGTTTTAGCAGCACCAGTTATTGTTACACCAAATTTAAATGTAGCTGTAAAATAATCATAACCATTAATGCTAATTATAGGAAAAGTTTGCTCAATTTTAGCTTTTGATGGAACTTTTATATCTGGTGATAGAAGGAATGGAAAACAGTTTTTAATTCCTGTTTCAATATTGCTTAGATTGAGTGGAATTGCTAATTCTAATGGTTGTTCTTTTGTTAAATCCCAATCTTCAAAAGCATAATCAAGACCATATTTTGTTGTATAAAAATTTTCTTTGATTGCATCACTAGAATTGTATAGCTTTGATCCTAGACTCGATGTTAATCCCCACTTAGTAATGTTATAATCATCATCGGATGCACCATACATATACTGTGATGTTCTTACACTACCAGTAACAGTAGGCCCGTTTAAAACTTTACCTGCTTCAGTATATTTTAAGAAAGTATTTTTAAACAAGCCATCATCGTAACTAATTGGCTTTGCTACCAAATCAGAAAAAGTATCAGTATTGAAAGTATCATCAGCTATATTTATAACACCATCACTATTAACTAAATTGTTGGTTATATAACCTTTTTCAACTTTTTTTGTTCTGTTAGTTACATCGCTTGTTGTTTCTTCTTCAGCACTAGCTTTAATTAGTTCCCCTTTATTGCTAGGAACAACAGCAATAGTAGCCAACATCATCATTAATGGTAATAATAACTTTTTCATCATTGAGCGTCACCATTCACTTTGTAAACTTCGTAATTAGCAACCCAAGCCTTATTGACTTTATTTGTTTTCTTTCCTGCCCATGTTGGGTTAGTTGGATAAAGTAAACCAATGTGTGGCTTGACGTATTCAACATTTGTGATAACACTACTTTCAAACGTATAAATAACTTGATCGTCTAGTTTAATACTAGCTTCTGGTATTGAATGATTGTAATTGATTTCTAAACTGTGCCAATAGCCATCAGAATAATTAATATCTATTTTTTCATTAGCAGATGAATAATTATCACCGACTGCATGACCATAAAATACTTGTTGATTACCACATAACTCTACAGTTAATTCGTCTTTAGTGTTTTGTTCGTTTTCAATACCTGTTAACCAAAATGCAAAAGTACCATAATCAGATAAATCAGTCTTAAACATAATTTTAAATCTGCCGTCAAACATACTCCATTTGCTATCTAAGCAAGCACTAGTTTCATTATCTTTGTCAATTGTTAGTTCTACAGCTTCATCACCTATTACAACGTTATCCGCTGAACAATTAACCGATGTGCCGTTTTCATTACCGCCCCATGAATCAGTGCCAACGTCAAAGAATCCTTTTACTTTTTCTGTGGATGTACTTACATAATTAAATTCTTTTTTAAATGAACCAGCTTTATAAAATGTTGATTCAGTTATATCAACGCGCGCTATCCATTTACCATCAGATGATGGCTTACGAAGATTCTTTTCTTCATCAGTGCCGTTTTCTTTATCATAAAACACACTGTATATTGCGTCTTTAGATATGCTAGTAAATGGTTGCATGTAGTCACTACCATATAAGGTGTCTTTGTTATAAAATTCAACAACTGCGTCTTTTTTATTATTCTTAATTAAATTTTTAGTTAGTGCTACGGTAGCAGTAGAAGCTACAACAATACCACCAATTAATAATATGGTATTTAATAAATTACTTTTTGCCATAATAAATGCCTCCTTATTTATTCAGTCCATAATTCCAGCGATAAAATATAACCACCGGCTTGACCGCCAATAAGTTGTAAAGTGCTTTGTGCCTCTTCACTTTCAAAAACTTCTTCAACAGGAACATAAGGTTCATATTGATTACTATTTGTAGCAAGAGTAATTACTGAATCAGTAAGATTACCAATTGTAAGTGTTCCTGGACTACCCGAATATGCTGTTTTTCCAGTAGAATCAGCATGCGCACTAGTCAATCCTAAATTAGCTGCTTTTATTTTGATTCTATTATATGTAAAATCATTCATTGTCATGTTAATATTAGTGCTCATAGAAAAATTGATACCTGTTGTCGCACGAATATTAAATTTATATGCCGTGTCAGATGAAGAAGATACTGGATCACCAAAAATTGCTTTTGTGCCAAATGAATTAAAAGTGTCTTTTATATTATCAAACGTTATAGCTTGATTTTGTTCGGAACTAGAAAAATCAAAGACAGCTAGATTTTTTCTTGTATCAACTTCTGGTTCATCAGAAATTGCTGGAACACTAATTGATGGTTCATCTCCTGGCTTATTAATTTTTTGAATTAATGACACTGTAGCAGTTATTGCTAGAGCGCCAATAGATAAGCCTAAAATTGTTTTTAAAAATTTGTTTTTTGCCATTCTCATTTCCTCCTTTTGAAAAAAATAGCGCACGAAGCGTGTGTGTAGCAAATCTTCATGCGCTTGTGTAGTAGAATTAACGGCAACTATTCTTGAAAGTAAACATTTTCAACTACTGCAGCTTGTGTTGAGGTTGAATCGTCTTTTTTATCATCAAGTTTGTCTTTAATATCTTCTTTCCACTTGTCCAATTGATTTTTTAAACCATTATTGCCAATAGCAGTACCAGCAGCAATAACACCAATTGCACCAACAGTTAGACCAACACCAATAACAACTCTCATCCAAGGTGATTTTTTAGCCATGTTGTTTGTCTCCTTTCTTAATTTTGTTTATTGAAACAGTGTTGCACTGTAACAAACTAAATATTCAAATCATTTACAACGTCAGTTCTTTCAGTTATCGTTGGATCAACTGAATCAGGCTTTTTATTACGGCTTTGTTGTTTGCTCATGGCCTTAATTTCTTTTTGATGTAGAAAATATTGACGTATGGCAAACTCAATAACATTTATAACCGGCTGTGGCACGCATTTATGTTCTTTGCATTTTTCTTTATCAAAACGGAATGGACAATTAACACAATTGCGTAGTTTCTTTAAAGCGTTTATACAACCAGTCATGGTAACGTTATCTTCGGTAATTAGTTTTTTTGACTTTTCTTTATCTTCAACTTGTTCACTCAATAGGCGTCACCTCTAATCATCAAGCCATTTTGTTTTGGCAAGCTTCACGAGTCTTTCAGTTTCGGCTTTTTCTTCTTCGCTAGTTTGATTGCTTAAACGTTCTTTGCGTTTTTGAATTGCTTGTGCAGTTGACGAAGCTATTAACTCAGGAAGCTGATTCATGTATAAAGCAGCATTGTCTTTAATTTCTATGAATCCACATTCAGTCATTATTGATACAACCTTTTTAACGATTGCTTCATCAAATCCACCTAAGGCTAGTCCTAGTGTTTTAGGTGTATATGGGTATTTTGAAGAAGCCATTAAGGATCCTTCATGTTTTATTGAAAGTTCTAACATACGCATATAGCAATATTGCATAAGTAGTCCTTCTTGTTTTGTATCGGCGCTAGTATAAAGCGTATACATCGCGTCACATCCTGAAAAGCCGTAAGGCAATTTCAAGAAGTAGTATGTTTTATTACGTTTCTTGCGTCTCTCTCTATCTTCGGCAGTTGTTGGCTTGTCTACAACATTAGCAACAGCGTCTTTTTGCATTTGAGCTTCGCACTGTTTGTTGTAGTTAGCAGCTTGTGTTCTTTCTTCGTTATTCATTTGTATTTCCTCCAGATTTTTTATTTTCCAGATTTTTTAGAATAGGTGAAGCAGCTGAATCTGGAAAAACAACTGCTTCAAATAGTGAATTAGCACATTATTAATTAATTCACTTTGGTCAATCTCTGCTGTTATTCGTCATTTGACAGAGACTGACCAAAGAAAATTACATTTAACGCAATTCTATAAACAAAATATTACATATAATGTAATTTGTCAAGCATACATTTGCATTTTATGTAATTATTGAATTATGAAAAACTATTTAAAAGCAATTCGTGAAGATCACGATGTAAAACAACAAGAGTTAGCAAAAATACTTGATATATCAACAGCGCAATACTCTAGAATCGAAAACAACTTAAGCAATATGTCTATAAATCAGGCAATTATATTGGCTGATTACTTTGGCGTATCATTAGATGAATTAGTAGGACGCGAAACAAAATTACAAGTAAGTTCATCAGAATATAACGTTTTATTACATGCAGCACGAATAATTGAAAATATGAACAAGAAAAAATAGTTATTTAAAATTTACGGAGGTTTAGCCATGTATAGTTTAATTTGTTTCTTATCAAGCATAAGCAATAGCAGTAACATTTGGGATTACCCAAACAATGTTCCAGAGCCACATGATACATCAAGCAGGGATTTGCTATTTTTGATAATTGCAGTCGTATTAATTTTTGTAATATTGCTGATTTATGCTATAAGAAAGTCAAATGCAGATAAAAAAGCAAAAGAAAAATAGCCATCGCTGACTATTGAATAATTTTGATAGTTTGGTATATAATAGGGTTGGAAGAGGCGCGAGCCCGCCGTTTTGCTAAAAAGATAGCTGCAAACTTTGGATGAGTGAGCTATCTTTTTTTTGTATCAATAATTGATGTTACAATAGTAATAATTAAACAAATCACCGCTGACGCGATTGAAAGTATTTGATCAGTACTCATAAAGATCACCACCTTCCAATTAAGAAAGGCGGACTCGCTCACGATTTCTCGTACTCTTCCGCTATTGATATTAACTAATCTTTGATTGCTTTTCAATGATTTTCTTAAAATACAGTTTTTTTGACAAAGCCATTTTTAAAAATCAACGCGGACAAAAAGCGGCGCTGCGCTTGCTTTTTGTAATATATTATGTTTCTATGAACAATTGCTTTTTCGGGATTCAGTCGCGCCCGCCCGCGCGCCATGAATCTATTAACCGAAAAAGCGATATTTATATATAGTGATGAATCACTGCGTATAACTAAAAATTACTGCTAACATCATTTGATGATTAACTACGCATACAACTTTGTATATCATCAATACCAATCATTTTTATAATTACGTCGTTTCTTAAGCCGTCAAGCATTAGCTTGAAGTTTACCAAAGCAGCAGCGCTTGCGCCTGCTATTAATTATTTAATTACGTTGTACTTCTAAATCTAAGTATCTAGTTTAATTACTTTTTAAGTAATTAAAAAATATAATCTAATCTATTTAATAGATATAGAGCGAATTAACTTTTTTGTAATTTTGTCGTTAGGAATTTATACGCCAAAAAGACCCGCCTTTAATCGGGTTAGTTTGATACGATTTTGATACGTTGGAATGTAAAAAGTAGTATTTTACATTTTTTAGGTAAAACATCAACATTGATATTAATAGAATAAATGTATATTAATCGTAATACATTTATTCTAGACAATTATATTTAAGTCAAGGCTTAGCCCCCGTATAGGTCACCATTTTACAAATTACCCGATTATATCGGGTTTTTTTGTTGCTTTTTGATACAGTTGATACAGTTTTTGATACGTTTGTGATACTTGTGATACAGTTCTAGTTTATATCATGTTTTGTAATTTTTATTTAAAATAGATGTTTAATTTTATTTTTTCGGCTTGGTAACAAATGTGCATATACTCTTAATGTTGTTGTCATATCAGAATGACCTAACCAGGATGATACAATTTCAATTTCAACACCAGCGTTAAACAAGTATGTTGCGCAGCTGTGTCTAAATTCATGTAACTTAATAACACGCAAGTTAGTTTCTTTGCACAGTATTTTTTGTTCGCGTTTAATTGTTGTTTCGCCAATGACTTTGTTTTTACATTTTGAAGCAAATACAAAATCATCAACTTTAAAAGAATCTATTGTATTAATATAATCTTGATACGCCTTTTTAATTGGATCCAATAGCGGGTAATCTCTATAACTAGTACTAGTTTTAACTGATGTCACTATTTGTCCACCTTGCAGTGTTTTATTTGTTATGCAACGTTTTATATATACTTTGTCATTCTTAAAATCAAAATCGCGATGTTTTAAGCCACGTAATTCGCCCATACGCAAGCCGTAATCAAATAATAGTAAGAATATTAACTTATACATTGAATCTTGCTCAGCGCTTATAAATAAGTCAAATTCATCACGCGTATAATAATCAAATTCTTTCTTTTCAACATATGGCTTTTTATATACAAATAGCAATGAGTCATTAACATCTGGATTAAGTCCATACGTTCTTAAAAATTTTAAATATGTTTTTGATAAATAAATAATATTAGATATGCTTTTTAACTCAAGCCTATTTATTTGTTTAGAGAATATATCAATAGCAGCATTATCAATTTTACTAACTTTATAATTACCAAAAAATGTAAGTATTCTTTGTTTATACAAAATCATATAACGATAAGCGCTAGCGGCTTTATATTTATTGTTTAAATAAGTAATAAATAATGAATCTAGTTCTTTACAATATGGATCAATTTTTTTGTTCTTTCCGATATTGCTTTTAATAAGACTAGCTTCATAAATCATAGCTTCTTTTTTATTTGCAAATCCTCTTTTTAATACTTGTTTGTTACCGATACTTGCTTTTATATAATACTTTAAGCCATCTTTAGTTTTGTATTTATAAACCGGCACCGCTAACCACTCTCCAATCGTTCAAATAGATCAGCTTGAAAGTAAATACTTATAATAGTTTTATTCATATCATCAATTAACTTTTGCGCCTCAGCCGGCCATTGTTCAAAAGACGATCCATAAATAACATTATTAAATCGGCGTGTGTGTAAGCGTTTGGTATTGTCATCTAAATATTTAATAACAAGTTTCATAGTTTCCACCCGCGTTCTTTTTCCACTTGCTTTAACCATTCATACATTGTGTTGAATTTTTCAGCATTCATTATACTTTTATAAAAATATATAGATATACGCTCTTTTGTCCATGAACCATCATCATATTTTTTATCTTTAAAGTATCTAACATTCTCTTTAATAATTTCTAATGCTTTTATATCAAGTTCGCTAATTTCCATCATTTTCACACTCTAAAATCATTGCTTTGATTTTCTCATAGTGTTTATTATCTTTATTGATAGACATCCAGATAATACCATCAGAATTTATATAACTATTCTCAATC
>ERZ808259.690-NODE-690-length-12119-cov-5.957062_pt1 | contig 12119 bp, 20 predicted proteins | sample MGYA00521279_ERZ808259 | MGnify/ENA primary metagenome ERZ808259 (study PRJEB31516, sample SAMN03275586) | gut metagenome | biome: mammalia-associated habitat; material: feces | host: Papio cynocephalus | place: Kenya | collected 2012-07-27 ... | reverse complement strand
GCCATACCTACTCACCTCCTAAAATGGACACTCAACATCAGCTAAATCAACATCGGGTTTGTTCATTGCTTTTAACCCCTGCTTAGGTTCGCCTTTATTGCCACCCTTATAGCCCTCTTTTTCAATCTGTTCAAGCATAATATCTCTAGCATCCATAAGGGATTTGATTTCAGCCTGTGAAATAAATAGCGGTTCACCCTTTTTATTAACCTGTTCCTCATTGTAAGCTGGGTCGCCACCAATAACAGTCCATTCCACCCTAGTGAACCCCTTATTTACATTAGCTTTTCTGCCCCAACCAGTAGTCTGAGTGGTTGTTGTGCCATATTCTTTACTAGCAATTTCAATATCAAGAGTGCAACAACTACCTATCTCATATTCATCTTTAAAATAATCTGCATCCTCGGCTCCCACATAAAGGGTGTGTGGAAGTGCTTTCTGTCCATATCCAACGCCTATAAATGTTACGATAAGTCTGCCTGTTTCTTCTTCTTTAACGATTTCGGGTCTGATTAAATATACAACACCCTCAATCTTACCCTCGAACATATGCTCAGTATCGTCAGCAACAATCTTAGCCTCACTTACGCTGATATTATCACGACTATGGAGTTTATTATCTTTGCCTACCCAATCGCTAAATCTTTCGGCTTTAAGTTTTAATTCTACGGTTGGAGTTGCCCCTTTTGGTGTGTCCATAAGAGTTCTAGTGTTTTTATATAAATGGTTTTCCTTGTGTTTGCCACTATCATCAAAGGTGGAAAACTTATCGTTCATAAAAACATTACATTCATGTTCGCTACCATTGACGGAAACTATAATACTTCCTCTTAATGTATGATACTCCTCCCCATCATCAAATTTCTTGGTTTCAACCTTTAAATCCTGTTCCTTTAAAATTCCTACTGCTTTTAAATTTGTGTACGTCTGTCTGATTTCTTTTGCTTTTTCTGCCATACTTTTTCTCCTTAAATTATAATCCTAATACTTTTAATAATCCCTTTACTTCATCTTCGAGCTTGTCTAGTGCCTCAGTGTTGAGCTTTATGCTGATAGTGCTTCCATCATCGAACATATCTAGCTTCCTAAGTAAATCATCCTTATCCTCTTTTGTGTTATATTTCTCCTGATATTCGTCTACTAGAATAAGCACATCTTCATACATTACTTTAATCTTATCAAGCATTTCCTGCTTATCGCTTCCCTTTTTATCTAATTCTTTCTTGTATGCTATAGCCTCATCATAGTTGTCAAATTCCTTGCCTGCCACTGTGTAAGTTGTTTTAATATCTTCCATCGTAATCTCCTTATTTAATCTGTAAATTCTGCGTTTCTTTGAGCTCCGCACCAGTCACAAGCTCGCCTGCCTGTAATGCTTTCTTAATTAATGCTTTATCAGGTGTGTACTCTATTTTTTCTTTGACATAGAACTCAGGTATCTCATCAATATCAATAATGTTCACGCTCGTAGACTTCCTAAACGACATTTTAATCCTTGCGGTTTCAAGCGACTTGTCACCTGTTAATTCCATTGAACGGGACAGATAATCCTTTAGGCGTTCAATTTTACGTTCTTTAACCTGTCTGCGTTCCTTTAAGTTCTTTTCCTCGGCTTTGAGCATATCAACATCGGCAGTTAGGTTCTTAATATATAATCCTACGTTCTCACGTTTTGTATCAAGTTCTGCTACCAACTGGTCTAAATTATCCTCATCCCATATAATCTCACCAGTTACCTCATCAACACTCATGCCCTGTTCAATAACCTCATAAATTGCCTTATCAAGCTCGTATAATGCACTCAATCCATCTCTCCTTTCTTAATTAACTAAACTGACAACCATATCTCCTTGATAACCTTTCTCCCATACAAACCACGCATAACACATTGCACTTGAACCTGCGCTATCAAAATCACCATTTATTGCACATTTAAGGCGTGATGATGATACATAAATATGTTTAGGTGGATTGCTTAAAAGAAAAGCCTTGCGTTTCTTACTCTCTAAAAATATCAACTTTAAAAGCATTGCACATTTGCCACCTTCGGGCAACACATTTAACGCTCGCTCGACAAATTCCTGAGCATATTTGTATGGTGGATTAGTTATAATACTAAACGGTTCGTTTGGCTTAAATTGCTCTAAATCATCATTCAGAAAATCGCACACAGTTATCCCATCGCACCTTGCCACAATATCAGTGTTGTATGTTCTATATCCATATGCTTTATTCTCAAGTCGTTTAGATAAGTGTAACTCACCGCACGCAGGCTCCCATATTAAATCCTCAAATTCCTCATCTGTACTCATTAATACATTTATAGCTTTGGGGTCTGTTGCATAATAATCATGCTCAGCTCTATCGTGGTCGGCGTGATTGCTTGCTCCTAATGTAACAAATGCACTTTTCTTATTCCCTATCCAATCTTTACCAGCCATATCCGCCACCTCCATTATGTTTATCCTGTATAACTACACAAAAGCCTACTCCTAGGCAAAATCCGCCAATAAAGGCTAAAAACCACATTCTATTCTCCTTTCTAACTAAATGCCATACCTATGGCAAAACATAAAATTAAACCACACATTCCTAAAATCCAAAGCATAATTATGATTTCTCCTTTTCAATCTCTCTTCGAACTTCTCCTACTATAGCAAGAAATTCAATTATTAGACATTCTATTAACAACAATAACTAACCATATACTCATAACAATCTCCTAATTCACAGGCGTTGAGCGGATTTCTTCATCCTGCTCAAACGCCATTGTTATACGTCTATTAGTCAGAAAATCGTATAGCTTTTCTGTTGTGCTGAAGTCAATATCATTGCCGTTTTCATCAACAACACTACCTTTTTCATACTCTGCTCCAAAGTCTAGTTCAAATATGAAATATGATATGTCATCACCTATATCATACATTTCAATCTGAAGCAGTTCCACCAATCCATCTATAACCTCAAAGATTTCTTTGATTTCAAATAAATTAACAACGCCATTAGTTGTGTCGTGGAGCTGGTCAATTTTGTTATATAGGGCTTTGATGCGATTAATGTTTGTAATAAATAATTCTTTATCCATATACACTCCTTAGTAATTGTAGGTTAAGTATTTGATGATGTTTTCTTCGCCGATTGTATCTATAGCCTGTTTTGCAATGCCAGACGATGAAAAGTATATTGTTTCAGGAAGCTTAAAACAATGCGTCACAGCAACCCTTATTCTTTCTGCATTTTTGTCATAATATAAACTATATCTTCCAAGGCGTTCATTATCCCAATCAATTTCCCCATTATGCTCATCGGCAAACTTCATAAGCTGGCGTTTGATTTCAAGAACTTCAGCATATTCCTGTGCTTCTATATGTGTTTTGAAGTAATTATGAGTATCATATCTTATCTTTTCTGTATCAGTTATAACGCCACAACATTCTACAGTGCCCCAATCAACCTGAAGCTCCTCATCAACATAATAATACTTGTGTCCTCTTTCACCTCTCCATCTCTTGCCATCTTTAACCTCAATACCCAACTGTTTTAACTGCTCCTCAGTCAACTCAGCTTTCTTACCATTGATTACAATATAATTTTTGTTGTCCATTTCTTTATCCTCCTAAAACTCCATTGCCATCATGGCACTCTTAACTCTGTTTTCATTTACGCTTATATATTTTCTCGTTGTTTCAACACTGCTATGGCTCGCAACCTGCTGCATAACCTCAAGCGGAACTCCCGCTTCAGACATAAGTGTTAAGCAAGTATGCCTAGCTGAATGTGTACTAAAGTTTATTGCCTCAACATCAACACCAACCTTCGCCGCAATAATCTTCATCATCTTATTAATCATCTGCCTACGCATTGGCGTTCCCTGATTTGATACAAATAGATTATCGCACTCGCAGTCTTTACGATATTTAAGATAATATGCAAGCATTTTCTTTGATATATCGTTAAGATAAATATGGCTATATTTGCCACCTTTACGCTTAATCTGAATTGTGTCGCTCTTGAGGTCATCAAGTTTAATATTGATAAGCTCGGTTACACGCAGACCAGTTGAGAATAATAACGCCATCATTGCCTTTTCTCTAGGGTTGCGACCGCTTTCTATCATATCAGCAACCTGCTCTTTGGTTATTGATAATTTTTCTTTATTATGGATTCTTGCACGCTTATGGGTCGTGATTTTCATATAGGTTTCTGAGTCCAGTTCATCAAGATTGTACAAAAATCTAATATATCCACACACTGCGGTTTCATAAAGGTGCTGAGTTGCACTTGATTTATTAGTTAAACCACCAATCCAATTAAGGTAGCTTATATATGTAATTTCGCCATTACAAGCCTCAAGATAGTTATTAATTGCACGAGCGTAAGACTCTCTTGTGTTTGCTGATTTTAATGTGTTCAGATAAGTATTTAACATTTTGTTTCCCTCCTTACTATACACCTATTATACCACAAGAGAACCTATATGTCAATAAGAAATTCTATTTTGAAGTTAATTTTTCATAAACCTGTTCGGCAGTCATCTGTATACCCTCAAAAGATAGCGGATCTAGACTCTCTCCGCAATCATCGGCAAAACACCAGTTGAATAAATCATCATCTTTTCCATATGGAATATTGAGCAGTTTAGATAGCAGGGCTACATATTTGCTCTCAAGTTCATCAGCAAAAGTTGGCACTGACCACCTGTCAGAATCGCCCGAACGAAAAGCATCTGTTAGTTCTGTGAGCTTGCTTTCAAAGGTATGTAGTGTTTTGATAAAATCTACAAAGGTAGTTTTGGATATGAGCGGTCCTGAAGCGTCACAATCTTCGCTTTCAATTTCCTCATTGCGTTCCCAAGATGGTTTGCGGTTCTGCATTATACGCTTAATACCATTAGGAGTAAACATATTGCAGTTGTACCATATCTTAACTATATCCCACTGACCTTTAAATCCAGCGTCATCAAGATGGGTTAAATCAGTGGCGTAATTATATAAGTAATCGTTGCTATCAGCTGTTTCGCCGATAACAAACCAAATCATATCATCCATTACAAATCCCACATCGCCATCTCTAGTCTGAATAACGCTGCCGTTTTTTAAAGTTGATTTTAAATTTTCGTTTTTCATTTTGATTTCCTTTCTTGATTTTGAAACTCGATTTCGATGTTGAAAATCGAATTCGAGTTTCAGTTTTGATTTTCAATTTAGATATTGAGTTTGATATTGAAATTCGTTTTTGAATTTGAATTAACTTTTAAGCTAACCTATATGATTAACAATGTAGTCTATAACAAACATTTCAGGAGTTGTATAGCACTGAATTATCTGAACTAATAAGATAATCAAGCTAATTCCACAACTTATAGAAATAACCCCACCTGCAATAAGCTTAAACATTCCTTTCCAAGTGAGCCAAACTTCCCCTGTGCTTACTTTGTGCAAGAAAAATTCAACCCGAAAATTATCTATCTCGCTACAATATTCCCAATTGTGATGTCTGCTCCAGAACCTACAACTAAACGGGGAATCCTCTCGCTCCCATTTCCATCCTTCATTGCTTATCCTGCGACAGATACCTCGATAGCTTGTCAAAATATCAATCAAACACCAGATTGCAATTGCTGTCAAGATTGCAAGAACCACGAACTCAGTCCAATATTGTATTAGCTTATAGCTCACAAGCCCCTCACATAAATCTGTTCCAAACCTTTCACCTAAGTCATCAATCGTGTTTAAAACTTTTTCCCTAGTGTTCATAATAACCTCCTTAATATTCATATCATATCGTATCACTATTATATCATAATGATTATCATATGTCAATAGTGATTTTGTTACTGGGGTGATTTTCTATACGCTATTACTCCTATGTCCCCTGTGGGGGATTTTTAGAACGCACGATTACCCCAAAATCCATATCGCCCCGATTTTTGGCACTTTAACACGCTAAAGGGCTAAAACACTACCACACTACTACTTTAACGTGCTAAAGTGCCAACGCTTTAATCAATTAAAGCACTAACGTTTTAACACTTTAATGCGCTAAAGTCTGCACCACTGCCATTATTTACCATTTCTGACAGTCTTTACCTTGTAAATAATTTACAATTTAATTTTTTGCACCTTGAGTGTTTGCGACTTCAAAATTCCAACTTTTGCCATTCCGCGCAACAATCAAACCGACTTATTGATCGAGCATATTGTTTAATTTTCTATATTATATCAAATTTTTGTGTTGCTGTCAAGATAAATTTTGATATTTTTTCATATTTTTTTTATCAAAAAGTCTTGACAAATTCAAATATATCATATAATATAGTATCATCAGATAACGGAGGTGATCGAAATGAAAAACGAAAAAATGGATAAAGGTATATTATTTGGCGTTATTGCGTGTCTGCTCCCATTGGCAGCGGTTCCAGTGATAGCAATAATTAAAGTAGTATTATAAGGGGTTTAAAAATGGATATTCAAACAAAACTAATGGAAATATACAAGGATATAAGAAGATACGGGGCAATACTGTCAGACGTTGACGGAATGCAAGGCAATAACTTTGTCAGAAGTCTTGTTATCAGATACGACAAGGGCGGGATATATGATATAAAGCTAATTAATGGAGAAGTTATTGAAATAACAAAATTAGACTAATAAAAATTAAACTGGATTAATTCCAGTTTTTTTTATTTGCCCTTTATCCCATTTATTCCCACATCTGTAAGAACATATGTTTACCGCGTTTACACCTTCGGTTCTGATTATTAACAGATATTTCTTCCAGCTGCCAACGCTTACCTTATTGAGTATATTATTATATTATACTATATTCTGCATTTTGTCAACACTTTTTTTTATTGCTTCAGAATATTTTTTTTATATCCTATTACAAGCCTTTATTTGCCGTTTTAACGGACTTTTTATATTAAATGATATATTATACCATAAAGCCATAAAAATCCGTTAAAACTTAATATGTGGCTTCTAGCATAGGAATTAACCATAAAAGCACTGGAGCAGAAAAAGAATAAAAAAAACGGCTGCTTGAGCCGTTTAATTTTTAGAAATAAACTATATCAACTTTACGACTTAAGTTTTTAACATCCAATCGTAAATGTTCAAATAATTCCATCTCTTCATGTAGAAAGATAATATAGTCAATCAATTCATTTTCTGCTTTTGTGTTTATTTCTGTTTCTGCGTTTTTAATGTCTTTTATCCAGTCTTTAACCATTTTTAAATTCTCTCTTGTGTTGATCATTTTTTACCTCCTATGTTGCACTCGTTGCGCCTTAATTTATTTGATAATTAATTATATCAAACTTGCGTCTATTCGTCAAGTACAATATTTATCTTTTTTCTTTTAATTTCTGAAATGTAAACTACCTTGTTTTTCGGATTATATTCAATCTGCACCTTTGCGCCTGTGTTGAGCAAGCGCAAAATGTCAGATTGGCAAGGCAGATGCCGTAAAGGTGTTTTAATCATCGGCCGCCCCTCCTAATTAATGCGATAAATAAAGAAGTTTTTTGTTTCTATTTCTTCTCCGTCGTACCATGATATGAAATGCTCTCTACCATCTGCGATAATAGCATCATTGCAAAATTCGTCGACATCATCAACCATTGCCGCAACAATATCATTTGCACTTTCGCAAAGTTTTGATTGCATCTGATTGATTGCATTTGCAAACTCTGTTGAATATGACACATCTGCTATATGTTCAATAATAAAATCAGCATTAAAAGCCCACAAGCTATTTTTGATTTCAATTTCTGCCTGCTCGTCTGCTTCCTCGTCTGTCAATACGAGGTATTCGCTGCCATCTTCCATTGTTGCCATCTGATGTTCATAATCCCAATAGTTAGTTTTTGCCAATTCTTTGCCTGTTGCCTCTTTGAGCTCCTTTAATTTTAGATTTGTAATTATTGTTTTGTCTACAACGTTAAGTTTCATATTTTCATACCTCCTACATATCAGGCTTGCGCCGTTGTTTTATCTTGATTTAATATTATCATATAACCGCAAGCCTGTCAAGTATTTATTTTAGATTTTTAATATAAATCCTCTTCTTCATCAATTCCTATTAATTCCATTTCTGAAAATGGTGTCAATATTGTTATATCTTTAATATCCATTTTTACCTCCTGTATACATTGTAATAAAATGTCAATTCGGATTTTAAAAATTCAATTTCTTCATCTGTTAACGGGTATTCGGATTTAATATCATTTAAAATCTCTTCAACGTCTGCATTTGCGAAATCTTCAGCGTCGTTTTGATCTTCAATATATATTCCGTCTGTCTGGATATTTCTACTATATCTAATATCTCTCCATAAATCTATAAAAATTTCACAATTTACGGAATGCATTTTTATGGACACTCTTATATCTGGAATATGCTCAATTTCATCGTCAAGCAAATCAAATTTTGTTAGTTCACAATTTGCCATATTTTTTTTGTTGGTTGAATATACTTGATATACTCCTCTATGACTTGAGTATTCCCCAATCTCTAACAACTTGCCATTATGGATTACTATTGTGCCAGCTGGTAATATTTCTTTATTTTTAACTTTCATTTTTTTATCCTCCTATAAATTTGTTTTGGTTGATCTTGTAAGACTATATTAACAAATCCTCTTGCCGTTGTCAAGCACTTTCTTTATTTATTTATTTTGCCGAAAAATTGAAAATTGATTTTGATATTTGATTTTGAAAATTGAAAATCAGAATTGATTGCGATTTTCGTTTCTGATTTTCAATTTTGAATTTTGTTTTTTTTAAATATCTTCAAGTAACTCCCCGTTTTTATCAAACTGTACGCCGTTTGCTGCGATTGCCTCCTCTATCGTCTGAATTGTGGCAACATCCCAGTTAATGGCAGAGCAACCGAATTTGTCGAAGATTTCCGCCTTGATTTTTTCGCCTTCTTCATCGTATAAGGCGAATTCGCGAACATAGTTTTCGAGCGCATTGCAATAGCCGCTGTCGTTAAGGTCTGCCAAATCGTATTTCTTGACTTTGTCACTTCCTAACTGCTCCAGCACCCAATCAGAATCAAAACGGAGTAAGTCGTTAATTTCTGTTAGTGTTGGCGTATCGTCAATTGTCACACCTTCGTAAAAATCTTTAAGCAATTCGATAAATCTATTTTCTTTGCCTTCCTCTGCGATACGTGCGAGTGTAAACTCTGCTCCACTCCAGCATTCACGCTCCAAATCTGAGAAATCCATTTCTTTGCGTACATTGATATACATTGACATTGTTTTCCCTCCTTGCCTTAATGGCTTTAAATGTTTTCTTGTTTTAACTTGATTTAATCTTAACAGATTGAAAGCACCTTGTCAATACCTTTTTTAAAGTTTTTTTATTTTTTTTTCTGATTAATAAGTTAATTGAATTAACGCTTACCTAATCAGTGCAACCGACATCCACTATACGGGGGATTTTTAAATTGCGCTTTACCCTTTATAGCCAATTTACCCAATTCTATTTACCTTTTTATGTCAATCCCTGTCATTTACTGGCAATCTAGCGACTTGCCATTTTCTGCAAGCACTTACAGCAATTGTAAAACTGCCACACTGCCATTAAATGGTATTACTGGTATTTTCAAGGAACACAGCAAGCCTGTACAGATTTGCAGTGTTTTTGTACTTTCTTGCTATAGCAAGATTATACACTATTTTGCGGTTGATTGCAACATTTTTGCTATTGAATACAGTATACTTTACTACATTAAAGCAATGAATTAATGCGGTAAAACGTTAGCACTTTAAACCTATAATGCTTTAAAGCAGTAAAGTAACTGCACGCAGTATATTGCATACAAGATTTTATTACTTTAGTACTTTAGCATATTAAAGTATTAGCATTTTGTCGCTTTAATTGGTTAAAGAGCAAAAGCGGAAACACACGGGCGGTTTGCATACTGTATACACAATTAAGGGTATACTTTAACGCTTTAACGTGCTAAAATCTGAAAGTGCCTGCTTTAGTGCATTAAAGGGATAAAACGCTAAAAAATTGTATGAAATGCAGTACACAAAGCCGCTTTCGTGTGTTAAAGTATGAAACCGTCTATTTTGCGTTTTAGGCGACTTTTTTAGGTTTAAGGTATGATTATACCTTAAAAAATATACACATTTTATGCAACATTTAATGAATAACGATAAAATTATGTATAATATAAGGCGGCTTATACAATGGAGTGTATAAATATAGATATGCAAGGAATAAAAATGTTTTGATTTGTAACTAGTACGGATATATTATAAATTTGTTTATGGATTGATTGCCTTGCTGTATTAATTTGTGGTTTTCTGGAAGTGGTAGAAACGTTGGAATTTCAACGTTTGTAAGGCTTGCAGCAATTATATGGATATGGTTATTGTATTATGTTGCGGTTAAAACAATAAAAAGTGCAGTATTATGTTGCTTTTTAAAATAATTTCAATGAAATATTGCTAAAATACTTGTAAAGATATATGAAAAGGTTTATAATAGTATCATAAGGTAAAGGAAATAAAAAGAACACAATATAAACAGGTGTTCGAGAATGGAGGGAAACAATAATGAAACAGATTACAATAGAAATCATAAAGGAAACAGAAAATACTACAAAAAGATATTTCAAAGCATATACAGACTTTGAAAGGATTTTATCAAAGCTGTATAGAGAAGTCAAAAAAGGTAGCTTTGAAGTTGAAGCTTATACATTCACAGCAAGTACTGGCTTTATGAAAATTCAAGATGCCGATGACTTAATTGCTTTTATCGGTTTATTTTACAAAAACGGGCTGTTATAGTACAGCCCAAACAGATAGGAGGTTGACGAAATGAGAATAAATAAAAAGCTATCAGGTTGTTTTGTATGCTGTCTGCCAAGACAGCTACAGGCCGAAATTAAAAGAGTTGTCATTAAACAACTCAAAACAGAGAATGTTTCACGTGAAACATTAAAGGAGCTGACAGCCGAGGCGATGTCGTCAAGGTTGGGAGACTTGACGGATACAATAGGTATCCGTTGGATATAGAACGGAGGTTATAGATATGGAAATCAAGGCTGTGATATATACGGGTTACATTGATGCACTAATAGGTATCGAAACAATTGAATATGGGATTGACGATATCGTCAAATTCCGCTGGTATCGGAATACATCCACGCGTTGCGGTTGGGATAGACTGCACCGTTCGAAAATAAAATATGAGAATGATGGTAGATCGTATTTCATTAGCTACAATACAAAATGGTATCTAGACGATGCGATTAGGACAGATGCATTTAATAGTTTCCGATTTTAGAGGAGGTGATGGCATGAAGGATGACATCATCAAGTGTATAGCATTTGCACTATTGCCGTTAGTATTGGCGGCGTGTGCAGTGCTGGCAGGATATTAAACAGCCCGCAAGGGCTGTTTTTTTTGTGGTTTCAGAAAAAACGGGTGTTTGTGAATAGGTGTTTGTTTGGTGTGTGTGTGATGTGTGGTGTGTGGTGGGGCTTTCAGTTGTCGCACGGTTACCCTTACAAACGTGTGTTTTTCAACGTTTGTTCGGTGTTTACAGCTACCAAGTTTTGTAAATTTAAGCCGTTTTACAATTCCTGATTTTTTGCCCAAAAACTGGCAATCCGACCTACCATAATAAACATTATGGTAGCTTCTATCAACCTACCAGTCCAGTATGTAACGGGGGTGGTTTCCAATTCCTGTCAGCCCTTCCAGTTTCTCCGAGACAGTAGCACTCCCATCACTCCCATCTGAAACACTGCCTTACTCCACCCCACCCCTGTATAATTATATATATAATATATATAATATATTAATAATAGTTCCATCGCCCCCTACCTTCTATCATTCCCACCACCCATTACTCCAGACCATCGCCACTACATTCCATTTTTTACCCGCCCAAGCCCTACTTTCTCCCACATAGATTTTGCCCTGTATTGTGTGATTTTACACAGTTCCGCTAAAATTTGCACAAAAAGATGTGATGTGTAGCAATGACAACCCTATAAAATTATAGTTGTTATTTATAGTATTAATTATATTAATAAATATTATTAATAATTTTAATAATATAGGAGTGCCTATATAAATATATTATATATAT
>ERZ808259.689-NODE-689-length-12132-cov-6.606442_pt1 | contig 12132 bp, 10 predicted proteins | sample MGYA00521279_ERZ808259 | MGnify/ENA primary metagenome ERZ808259 (study PRJEB31516, sample SAMN03275586) | gut metagenome | biome: mammalia-associated habitat; material: feces | host: Papio cynocephalus | place: Kenya | collected 2012-07-27 ... | reverse complement strand
TGCATTGACTGTTTAAACTTAACTAATTTGGGCATTTGCGGACATTCATTAAAAGTAATCCGCCGCTTGTTCCAGACTCCCGACAAGAAGGAGTGCCAGGAGTGGAAGAAGCCATACGAGGACAGCAAAATCTGGAAGCAGATAGCGGAGTACCTGGGTGATGAGCGTGCTCAGAACCTCTATAACGAGCTGAAGGGATGAGTGAGAAGGAAGTAGAGGTTGCCGTAGTGGAGTTTGACCTGCCACTGGCAGACAGGGAAGTTCCCTTGTTCCGTGGCGCCATGCTGCATGCGGCACAGGGAGACTCCATTCTCTTCCATGACCATGTGGGCGAGGGCTTCCGCTACCGCTATCCCTTGATACAATACAAGGTGATGGACGGGCGCGCCGCTGTCGTTTGCCTGGACAGTGGGGTGGAAGCCATGAGACGGTTCTTCTCGGAAGGCAAGCCGGACACGGTTCGCATAGGCCAGCGCATGGAGCCCCTGCGGGTACACCGGGTCTGTCATGATACGGTCAGGGTAGGGGCAGTGGAGGAAGCGCAGACTTATGTGATACGCCGTTACCTGCCCCTCAACCAGGAGAACTATGAGCAGTACAAGCGCATGGACAGTATCGTTGAGCGTTATGCCATGATAGAGAAGTGTCTGGTGGGCAATATCCTCTCCCTGGCAAAGGGTCTGGGCGTGTTCCTGGAGCAGAAAGTGAAGGTCACGCTCAGGGAAGTGGAGAATGAGCGTATATATAGGTATAAGAAAGTAAACATGATGGGTTTTGACCTCCAGTTCAAGGCCAATGTCCTGCTGCCAGACCACATCGGGCTTGGCAAGGGCGTGAGCCTGGGCTTCGGGGAGATTACCCTCGCAAATAAACAGTAGCATAATGAAGATACAAATCGCATTGGTGAGTAAGGAGACACTTCCTGTCTTCTACATGATCAACGAGTTTCTGCCCGATGTCGTGTACTTGGTGGGCACAGCCCAGACAGCGGAGGAGATGGACAACATCGAAAAGGCCGCACAGAAGATAAATGTACGTTGCGAGAAAAGGGTGACCAAGCCCGATGACATGAAGGACAGTTACAACGTGTGTGAGGGCATCGTGACAGAGAACGGGACTGACAACGAGTATTGCTTCAACCTGACGTGTGGAACAAAGCTCATGGCCTTCAGCGCCCTGGTTTGCGCACAGGCGCACAAGGCAAAGGTTGTGTATTCCGATACCGCATTCTACACAGACTTTGACACCATGGAGCGCAAGCCCATCACCCGCATGCTGGACATCGACACGATAATAGCATTGCAGGGGCAGAAGGTGAAGGAGAAGGTGGTGTATCAGTATGACCCGGCCAGGACTGAGTGCGCCAAGGCAGTCAAGGATTTCGTGAGCTATCATGTGTCGGCTTACGCTAAGTTGGCAAAATACTATCAGAAGAACGGGAGCATTCCTAAATCGTTTAGCACTGGCGCGATTTCTTATTCTTGCCAAAAAGGAAGGGTTGTCATAAAGGAAAATGATATTGTGATTTTTTCCTCAGATAACTATGATGCTTTCAAAATGTTGTTTAGTGGCAGGTGGTGGGAAGATCTTGTGGCAGATGCCGTCCATGAGTGGGCTGGAGAGGGTTCCGAGGTGTGGACAAGCGTCCGTTTTGAGCCCAAAATCAATGCCCAAACAAGCATGGATAAGAATGAGATAGACGTTCTTGTCAATATCGGCAACATTCTGCTGTTTTTGGAATGCAAGTCTGGTGCTTTCAACCAAGACAATATATACAAGTTGGGGAGCGTGTGCAAGACCTACGGAAGCTACAAGTCCAAGGGCGTGATAGTCTCGTTCCGTCCCGATGTGATAACCCCGGCTTTGCTGGAAAAGGCAAAAGAGGAACGGGTGGAGCTGATTGCTCCTGTGAGCAAAAAGACAGGCAAGATAAACTTGACGGACAAACTGAACCATATACGTAAGGTGCAAAAATCATAATAATTCCTATGGCACGCAAGGTATTCATATCAGTGCTCGGCACTGGCTTTTACGGCAAATGCCGTTATGCGAAGGAGGGTTTCACCTCCTCGGAGACCCGCTTTATCCAGCAGGCCACCCTGGAAATGCTTACGCAAGAGGAAGAGTGGGGAGAGGCCGACAGAGGCTACATATTGCTGACCGAAGATGCCCGGGCCAAGAATTGGAAAATATGTGGAGGTAAGAGGGAACAGAGGCCAGGAGCAGAACCACTCCCTTATACAGGGCTTTGTGACGAAGTCAGTTCCATGCATCTTCCTTTTCCAGTGGAGGACGTAGATATTCCCAATGGAAGTAACGAGACAGAGATATGGAAGATATTTGGTATCGTCTTCTCCAAGTTGCAGGAGGGGGACGAACTCTATTTCGACCTGACTCATGGTTTCCGCTACCTTCCTATGCTCGTGCTTGTGTTGGGCAACTATGCCAAGTTCTTGAAGAGAGCAAAGGTGAAGGGTATCACTTATGGAAACTATGAGGCCAGGGTGGACGGAGTTGCACCATTTGTTGACGTGACCTCGTTCTCCATGCTTCAGGACTGGACTTTCTCGGCTGCTTCGTTCATAGAGATGGGCCGGGTGCGTAATTTCACCGAGTCGTTGGGAACATCTGTGGTGGAAGGAAAGAACTCAATAATGCAGTTGAACCGCTATCTGAATACTTTTGAGGACCAGATATCCACCTGCCGTGGCCAGGAAATCATGGCGGGAAAAGAAGTGTCAGAAGCCCAATGCTTGATAGGGAAAATATCAAGGAATCAAGGCATCCCCCAGCCACTAAAGGAGATTATGGAGCGCGTGAGAGAGGAAATCTCAGATTTCTCCCGAAATTCCCTGGACAACCTCGTTCGGGCAATCAAATGGTGTGAGCGATATGGCATGTTCCAGCAGGGCTACACCCTTTGCCAGGAGAGCATTGTCACGCTGTTGTGCCAGCGTTTTGCAGACATGAACCCATGCAAGGGCAAAGGCAATACTGAAAAAGAGAGAGCAAAGAGCAAGGCAAGGGCATATCGCGACTATTGGACAGCCTTGCTTGGACTGGAGTCTAAGAAAATAAATAATGTATCCTCATGGACTGGCGAGTTGGCCAAGAATCCACAACTGACAAGCGCGTGGCTACAAGTGCCATGGGTACGTGACTTTAGAAAGAAGTTCGTAAAACTTCAGGAACGGCGTAATCAGTTGAACCATGCTGGATTTACAGGGAGAATGGAGACTGGTGCCATAAGGGGGGCTTTTGCCGAATGCGTGTCGGACTGCTTGGCTTTATTCCACCAGGACGACTTGCCCGGGCCCGAAGTGCAGAAGCCCGCAGGCCGCCTCTTCATCAACCTCTCCAATCATCCCTCCTCCACCTGGGACGAGAAGCAGAAGGCTGCGGCAGAGGAACTGGGGGGTGAGATAGAGGACATGGCATTCCCCCAGGTCAAGCCAAGCGATACCGTGGTAGAAATAGACAAGTTGGCCAAGGACTATGTGGATAAGATAGAGGCACTTGCGCAGGGCAAGACGGTCACCGTGCATGTGATGGGCGAGATGGCCCTTACCTACAGGCTTGTGCGCCTCTTGAGCCTCTGGGGCATACGGTGCGTGTGCTCCACCTCCAACCGTCATGTCAAGGACGAGGGAGATGGCCGGCGCGTGGTGGAGTTCCACTTTGAGCAATTCCGTGATTATGAGTGAAAAGGCGACAACATTCAGGCTCTCGCATGACCAGGAGTGTGCGATGGCCCGCTTTACCGAGTTTCTCAATGGCACCTGCAAGGTGTTTATCCTCAAGGGCTATGCCGGTACGGGCAAGACCACCATCGTCAAGGAGATGATAAAGGCACTGGCGGGACGGCGGTATCATTACCAGCTGCTTGCCTCCACAGGACGCGCGGCCAAGGTGCTGCAGGACTCTGTGGGCGAGACGGCCAGCACGATACACAGCTGCATCTACACCTATCACGACTTCAACCAGGATATAGAGAGAATCGTGGAGGAGCGCAAGCAGAAGGGCGAGGACAGCCAGGGACAGTTGCTCCTGGAGTTTGGCCTCAATGTGGTCGACAGCCCCCAGAATCCCATATGCTATATCGTGGACGAGGCGTCGATGGTCTCGGACACCGTTGACGGGAGCCCCTGCCAGGCCGTCTTCGGCACAGGCCGCCTGCTCACCGACCTGCTCGATCATGACCCGATGGGCAAGTATGTGTTCATAGGCGACGAGTGCCAGCTTCCCCCCGTGCGTCAGCCGTATTCCCCCGCCCTGTCTGCGGATTACTTCCGTGAGCATTTCCACCTCACGGCCATGGAGGTCACCCTCACCGAGATCAAGCGCCAGGCCCAGGACAACGACATTGTCATCGCGGCCCACAAGCTGCGTGCCCTCTACGAGCATCCCCAGCCATGGGCATGGGCCAAGTTCCCCATGCGGGGATACCGCCATGTGCACCTGCTCGACAGCCAGGCCGAGCTCCTGCACGGCTACATACAGCGGGTGGCCCAGCATGGGTATGAGGACTCCACGCTGATATGCTACACCAACAGGCAGTGCAATACCCTCACCCACATCATACGTCCGGCACTCGGCTTCACCTCCCCCACACTCCAGCGGGGCGAGCTCCTCCTCGTCACCCAGAACAATTGCTTGTGCGGCCTGGTCAATGGTGACATGGTGGTGGTGGACGAGGTGCTGGCTCAGGAGCACTGCGCCGGACTTACCTTCCTGAAGGTCTCCTTCCACGAGCAACTCACGGGCAGGAAGTTCTCGCAATTGCTGATAGCCGATGTCCTCTATGCCAACCAGACCAATCTCTCCTCGCCCCAGCAGAAGGAACTCTTCATTGACTTCTACATAAGGATGAAGAAGAAGGGGCTGAAGCAGAAGTCAGAGATGTTCAAGAAGGCTATGAGGAGCGACCCCTACCTCAATGCCCTGCGTGCGGTGTGGGGCTTTGCCCTCACTTGCCACAAGGTGCAGGGCGGCGAGTGGAACCATGTGTTCCTCGACATCCCCCGCTCTTTCCCCAAGACGGAGAAGCCCTACGTCTATCAATGGGTATATACGGCCATGACCAGGGCCAGGGAGGAACTGTATGTGGTCAAGGACTTTTATATAATGTAATGGAGGGGATGGCGGAGAGGCCACACCCCAAAACCTTCATGGAACATGGAACTCATCATCAACAATTTCGGTGTCTCGCTCAGCCGTGACAATGAGGGCTTCGTCATCTCCAACGCTGATGGCCGCCAGCGCATACCCGCCGCCGGCATCAGCTCCATCCAGATAAGCCGTGGCGCCCAGATTACCAGTGACGCGGTCATGCTGGCGGTGGAGAACGAGATAGAGGTGCTGTTCAATGACAGGACAGGCAACCCCATTGCCCGCATCTGGAGTCCCAGGTATGGGTCCGTGGCCACGATACGCAAGGGGCAGTTGGCTTTCACGTTCTCCCAGGACGCCGTGGCGTGGATCAAGGAAGTGCTCTGCCAGAAGATAGAGAACCAGCAGGCCATGCTGCTCATGGTCTCGGCGGGTGATGCCGACAGGGCGGTACAGGCCGAGGTCACCAAGTCCATCAACAGGCTCGAGGATTACCATTCCAAGATAAGGATGGTGGAGGGGAAGGTGGTGTCGGATGTCGCGCCCACCCTGCGGGGCTGGGAGGGCGTGTCGTCCAAGATATATTTCACCACACTCAACCTCTTCATCCCCGGGCAGTACCGCTTCGAAAAGCGCACGCAGCACCCGGCCATGGATGTGGCCAATGCCCTGCTCAATTATGGCTACGGGGTGCTCTATGGCAAGATAGAGGGCGCGCTGATAAAGGCGGGCATAGACCCCTATGTGGGAGTCATGCACCGTGATGACTATAACCGTCCCGTACTGGTCTATGATGTGATAGAGCTCTATCGCGTGTGGGTTGACTATGTGGTGGTACAGCTGCTTGCCCAGCAACTGGTGTCCGACGAGCACTATTCCGTCCGCGAGGACGGGGCCTGCTGGCTCGAGGCCTTGGGCCGCAGGATATTGATACAGTCCATCAATGACTACCTGGACGAGGTGGTGGGCACCGGCACGATGTCGCGCAGCCGCTTTACCCAGATAACGCTGTATGCCCAGAAGTTGGCCTCGAAGTTCAAACGGTATATGTGAAAAAACATTATCCAGCCTATGTTGTCCGTAGCGTTAAACATCAAGGATGTCAAGGAGGAACTGCGCAGGATACCGGTCCGCAGCCTGTATGACGCCATCCGCAATCCCCGTGAGTCCATCCGGTCGTTGCTTCGCCAGTTGAGTGTCGTGCGCCAGATGAACCCCTCGCAGTACGCACTCCTCAAGCAGCAGCTTCCCTATTTCGTGTGTGCCATGTTCAGCCCCTCTTTCCGCAGGACAGAGAACTTTGCCTACACGGAGTATTTCATCGTGGATATCGACCATGTGTCGGAGAAGGGGCTGTCCATGCCCGAACTCCGCAAGAACATAACGGGCGACACGCGTGCCATGCTCTGTTTCCTGTCTCCCGGAGGTGACGGGCTGAAGGTCATGTTCCGCCTGTCGGAGCGTTGCCATGACGCGGGCTTGTACAAGACCTTTTACAAGCTGTTCCTCACGCGCTTCTCGCGACAATATGGCCTGGAGCAGGTGGTTGACACCAAGACGTGCGATGTGACCCGTGCCTGTTTCCTCAGTGCCGATGCCTACGCGTATTTCAATCCTTCGGCCGAGCCTGTTGTGCTGACCGACTATCTCAACCCGGAGGAGAACGTCAGCATGGCCTTTGACCTGAAACGCGAGGCGGAGCATGCCGTGCGCAAGGAGTGTGCCCCCGCGCCCCCATCCCGGACAGAGCCCGACAAGGACATCATGGCACGGATAAAGGCCACGCTCAATCCCCGTCCGGAGCCCCAGCGATGCCCCGCGTACGTGCCTGCCATCCTGAATGACATCATCGGTGACTTGCAGAAGTATGTCGAGGACAAGGGGGTCGTGATTTCCGAGATTGTGAACATCCAGTATGGAAAGAAGTTGCGTTGCAAGATAGGGCTCCGCCAGGCCGAGATAAACCTCTTCTATGGCAGGCGCGGGTTCTCGGTCGTGCAGTCGCCCCGGACAGGCACAGATGCCGAGGCAAACGAACTGATGGCCCAGGTCATCCAGAGTTTCCTGGCCGAGATGATGTAGCCCATGCCACGGAAGAAGAAGCCGCCCATAAGTTTTGTGGAGCAGATGCGCAAGTTGCGTGCCGCGTCCCTGGAGCACAGGAGTGGGCCGGAGGACGCGGACAGTGTGCCGGACCCGCTTCCCGAATTGGAAACATTGTCTCAGCGTGTCAGGAAATTGCTTGGGATAGTGGATTACCACAAGAAGAACAGAGACCGTATGCTGTTTTTTGTAATGTATGATATCGAGAGCAACAAGGTGCGGGCGCTTGTGCGCAAGTACCTCCTGCGGAAGGGCTGTTTCCCAGTCCAGCGCTCCATATTCCTGGCCGATGCGGCGGTGGATGTGTATGAGCAGATAAAGCGTGACCTGGCCGAGGTGCAGGACAGTTACGAGAATGAGGACAGTATCATCGTGCTCCCCGTCTCCACCGATTACCTGCGTATGATGAAGGTCATCGGGCAGAAGATAGAGGTAGATATCATAACGCACAGCCGCAATACGCTGTTCTTCTGATGGGGATTTCTCTTTGCCGTACGGCACGGGGGAATCCTAATGGCCGATTTGGGATTATAGGGAACATTTTCTTATCTTTGCAGTAATTTACAGCATGCAAGTGCGAGCAAAGAAAGGCAGACAAAAATGAACAAGAAAGTCACACAAGCCATATTGGATGTTGTCAAGACAATGATGGACAGAGTCATGGATAAGGTTCTTGTCTCTGACCCCTTCGTCGCAGAGAAGCACCATGCAAGCAAACCGCTATATGCGGCATTGGTTCCTGACGAAATTTTCAAGGGGTCTCATTTTGAGCGAAGGTTTGTCACACCTTTTGGAAGTGTTTGGGAGAAACTGGCGGTTCAAGTTGCCAAGGCTCATCATGGAGACTGCTCACAAGGCACGTTGGTGCAAGGGACTGTCGGTGAAGAAAGCCTTAGGCGAATCCAGGAAGTTCTGAACCGGCTGGAACATGGAGTCAAAGGCGAGAAAAAGGAGAAGCCGGATTGGAGCAAAGAACTGGCTTACATACTTGCGGGAGGCGGCGACCCGATTCCTGTCAGTGTAACATGTGACATTCTGATAAAAAGCAAGCTGACAGGAAAAACGTATGCGTTTGAACTAAAGGCACCATTGCCGAACAGTGACCAGACAAAAGTCAGCAAAGAGAAGATGTTCAAGTTGCTGGCTATGACAGAACACAAGGTAGATAGCGCATACTATGCTCTTGTTTACAACCCATACGGCCAGAATAAAGAAGATTACGCATGGTCATTCCCCAAAAGATGGTTTGACATGACTCACGACTGTTCGGTATTGATTGGCGAGGAGTTTTGGGACCTTATCGGGGGTAAAGGCACATACCACAGTTTCATAAAGGAGATTAACAGATTGGGAACCACTTACAAGGAACGTATCTATAGAGAATTTCTGGGGATTGAGCCTTCTGGCAGTATTACTGGATACACACTTAAATAATGGCAAAATTCACTTTTGTAGATTTGTTTGCGGGAATAGGAGGCTTTCACATCGCATCGGAAAGTGCCGGAGGCGAAAGCGTGGGATTCAGCGAGATTGCCAAAGATGCCATACAAGCGTATTGTGAGAACTTCAACGAAACACCAGACAAGAATTTGGGAGATATCACGAAACTGAAAAGTCTCCCCAAACATGATTTCATGACGGCCGGGGTTCCATGCCAAAGCTGGTCTATCGCCGGCAAGAATTTGGGATTTGACGACGACAGAGGCCAACTTTGGAATGACACCATATTTCTTCTGAATGCCACAAGGCCAAAAGCCTTTATTTTTGAGAATGTCAAAGGCCTGGCCGACCCCAGAAACTCAAAGGCACTGGAATATATACTTGGCAGGATCAGGCAAGCCGGGTATCATGCCGGCACCTATCTTCTCAATGCCTATGACTATGGAGTGCCCCAGACTCGGGTAAGGATTTATATAGTGGGATTCAAAGAGGAGAAATACCACCAGAGGTTTCACATACCAAGTCCGGCCCCAGGCATGGTGTGCCTGAGCGATGTCCTTGACGGCCTTGCCATAGAGGCCAGAAAGCCCAAAGGGACCAATACCGCACGCCGGAGCCTGTCATGCAATGAGCAGGGGTTTAATGATTACTTCCTGCTCAATGACCTCAGGAACGGGCACACGACTATCCACTCATGGGACATACAGGACACGACCCAAAGAGAAAAGCGAATTTGTGCCCTGCTCTTGACAAATCGCAGAAAAAGCAGATATGGGATACTGGACGGGAATGCTCTGGGACTGGAACACTTCCAGGAGTTGGACTCGTCTGTCACACAGGATGAACTTGAGAAACTGGTGGAAAAGGGCATCCTCAAGCACTGCCCATATTATTACGACATATGTGAAGTCCTGCCCCATTTGGATGAGGAAGAAGAATTTCTGCTGTCTTGTGGCAGGAATGGCCGTATAATGGCAGATGAACTTAAGTCGAACAAAGACTTCAGAAAAAGGAAAATCAGCATAACGGACACCTTGCGAAAACTCGAAAAAAAGGGCGCCGTAAGATGCACAGAGATGCGATACGACTTCAAGAACACGAAAATCAGTACAGGCCTGAATGGAATAAACAGGATTTTTCTTCCTTCGTCAAAAATATACCCCACCCTGGTCGCGAGTGACACGAATGATTATGTGTCAAACATAGAACTGCATGCCGTGACTTCCGAGGAATGGAAAGAGAAATTCATACAAGAGATATTCAAGAAGAAAAGATACAGGAAAATCACAAAATCGGAAGCCTGCAGGATACAGGGGTTTCCCGCTGACTTCAAGTTGCCAGAATCAAGAGTTCGCTGGATGCGCCTGATCGGGAACAGCGTCGCAGTTCCCGTGGTCAGGATGCTGACAGAAGCCGTCGTGGCAACTGGTGTGTTCGACAGTAACGACTGGAATGGCGAAATGCCCGCTCAGGAACAGCGCGGCATTGGTGTTTTTCCCCCACAAAAAGCAGAAGCCTGTCAGCTCAGGCTTGAACTTGGCTGACACGCCTGCCAACCGCCAACCAAGACCACATTTATGATGACCCGGGGTCACGCGCTTCACCAGGTTGCCGTCCCGGCCATAGCAGGTGAGCCGTATGGACACGCGCCGGAGCCCGTCCCTGCACGTCAAAGTAATCAGGGACGCACTCTGGAAGGGAAGCAAGAGGCAAGTCCCTTGTACATGTTTATGCCTTCGGCCTTCGTCATAATGCAAAGGCAAGCGTCTTGCAAGGAAATCCTGCCGCGTGCCGTTGCTGTCTGGCTGGCACTTGCCACGGACTTTATCGGGTGAGCCGAAAAAAGTGGTGCGTAGGCGCATCGCCCTTTTGCTTTTTTTCATACCTTTGTGCTGTGAAGGTACATTTTTCCTGCGAAAATGTGGGGGAACGTCCCGAACAGAAGCCACAAGATGTTGGAATCGAGTGCTTTGACTTTTTTGCCCTCAGAGAGCATGTTCCAATAAAACAAGGATTAAGACCTCTGCGTCTGCCTCGAAGTTACCGAGGATGGCACTCTCAGAGAGCATGTTCCAATAAAACAAGGATTAAGACCGCCGTCAATACAACAACGCCAGGAAAAGACATACCTCAGAGAGCATGTTCCAATAAAACAAGGATTAAGACTTCTTTATTTATCATATTACTCATTAATTCTAAATCTCAGAGAGCATGTTCCAATAAAACAAGGATTAAGACAATTCTTGTTTCCATTTTTCTTGTTTATTTATAGGCTCTCAGAGAGCATGTTCCAATAAAACAAGGATTAAGACCCATGTCTTTTTGCCCTGGGGTTCTTGTTGACAAACTCAGAGAGCATGTTCCAATAAAACAAGGATTAAGACGCCATAATGGCGCCAGAATCTACAAAACGTCAATACTCAGAGAGCATGTTCCAATAAAACAAGGATTAAGACTTAAGAACTCCTCCTCAGTTATAGTAATGATACATCTCAGAGAGCATGTTCCAATAAAACAAGGATTAAGACTGAGCCACTTATTTTTGGCTATTTCATTCTTGGTTCTCAGAGAGCATGTTCCAATAAAACAAGGATTAAGACATAGGAGTTGCAGGAGTAATCTCAGCGGAAACACCACTCAGAGAGCATGTTCCAATAAAACAAGGATTAAGACTTCAGCGCAGCGTGGCGGATGATTTTGCCCTTGAGGCTCAGAGAGCATGTTCCAATAAAACAAGGATTAAGACATGACTATATAGGGGAAGCGGGCGTCCTCATCGGTCTCAGAGAGCATGTTCCAATAAAACAAGGATTAAGACTACATACTAATAATATCCAAAAAAACTTAAACAACTCAGAGAGCATGTTCCAATAAAACAAGGATTAAGACCCGTCCACCGCGCGCATGAGGGCGCGCATGCGCCCCTCAGAGAGCATGTTCCAATAAAACAAGGATTAAGACCCCAAGACTTAGCCTCCTTGGTATCCGTGGTACCACTCAGAGAGCATGTTCCAATAAAACAAGGATTAAGACTGTTTATGTCCTCGATATCCACTATCTCTGACAGTCTCAGAGAGCATGTTCCAATAAAACAAGGATTAAGACCCCCGACACCAACTCGTTGTTGGTGTCTGCGGCTCTCAGAGAGCATGTTCCAATAAAACAAGGATTAAGACGCCTTAAAATGCCTTTTTTTGCCTCCCTTGAACAGAGCTCAGAGAGCATGTTCCAATAAAACAAGGATTAAGACATCAGTCCGATGGCGCTTGTCAATACGGCGCCATACTCAGAGAGCATGTTCCAATAAAACAAGGATTAAGACCTCAGGGCATTCTTTGAACTTTTGATTTCCCCAGCTCAGAGAGCATGTTCCAATAAAACAAGGATTAAGACTAATATTTTAAATGCAATTAAAAAAAATAAAGATCCTAAAATCCGCAACCTTATAGTTTAAGTAGATTTTGTATGCAAAAGAAAGAG
>ERZ808259.688-NODE-688-length-12178-cov-3.108884_pt1 | contig 12178 bp, 12 predicted proteins | sample MGYA00521279_ERZ808259 | MGnify/ENA primary metagenome ERZ808259 (study PRJEB31516, sample SAMN03275586) | gut metagenome | biome: mammalia-associated habitat; material: feces | host: Papio cynocephalus | place: Kenya | collected 2012-07-27 ... | reverse complement strand
ATCTTGTCTTATTAAAAAAACATAAAATTATAAATATATTAGCTAAAAGAACTTTTAACATCATGATGTTTGGTGACAATAAAAAAAGAAATATCATAAGAAATAATTCTTCACTTAATCAAATAATAAAATATATCGATAAAAATTTAAAATATTTGATCATTACAAGTGATGGAGATAAAGTTTGTAAAGAACAAACTACAATGATGACTTCTTTATTTAAAAAAGAGAATATAAATTTCAATTTTTATATAGAAAAAAGTGATGATTCATATCACGTTTACAATGTTTTAGAACCATATCTAGAAATAAGTAAAAAATGTAATAATTATATTATTAATTTTATTAACTCTAATAATTAATATTTAAATAAAGTTAAATATTAATTATAATTATGTCGAGGTTTTTGTATGGAAAAAATATTAATTAGTGCTTGTTTGGTCGGTGAAAAAACACGTTACGATGGGAAAAGTAATTACAATCCACTTGTTAAAGAACTCTTAAAATATTATGAACTCGTTCCCGTTTGTCCAGAAGTTTTAGGTGGCTTATCAATACCTAGAATCCCTGCAGAAAGAAAAGGCGATAATGTTTTTAATAAAGAGGGAAAAGACGTAACAAATTATTTTAATAAGGGCAGTAAAGAAGTTTTAAATATCGTTAAATATTTAAAAATCAAACGAGCAATTTTAAAAGAAAATAGTCCAAGTTGCGGTGTACATAGTATATATGATGGCTATTTTAGACATAAATTTATTCACGGATCTGGTGTATTAACAGATAATTTGAAAGCACTTGGCGTAATTTGCTATAACGAAGATGAAATTCAGGAACTTATAAATGAAAAAAATAAAGATATTAAAGACAATTAGTCTTACCGCTATATTTTCAGCTTTAACATTTATTCTAACTTATTTTATTTCTATACCATATGGTGGAGGAGCCGGGTATTTTAATTTAAGTGATGCAATAATTATATTTTCCACAATCTATTTAGGACCATTTGTTGGATTTTTTAGTGGAATCATTGGTACCGCATTTGGCGATTTTGCAAGTGGATTTGCTAACTTCATTCCATTTACAATTATTGCTAAAGGTCTCGAATCTATCGTAACATTTATTGTTTTTTATCTATTAAGAAAAACAAAATATATTAAATATTTAGCTAATTTCATTGCTCCTTTATTCATGGTTTTAACATACTTTATTTCGTATATAATTCTTTATGGAGTTAATTATGCATATCTAAGTAGTTCATTTGATTTAATTCAAGGAGTTTGCTGTTCTATATTTTCAATTTTGTTACTAATTTTATTCGATAAATTGCCAGTAGACCACTACCTATACAATGATTTAGAATTTCATAAAAAAATAATAAAGATTAAAAAATAGACGTCCAATGTTTGGTCGTCTATTTTTTTATTTAACTTTATTTTATATTTTTATTTGGAATTTTCTTTAAATGCCAAATATCATTATTATATTCTTCAATAGTTCTATCGCTACTAAAATATCCGCTCATTGCAATATTTATTAAACAACTTCTAGCCCAAGCTTCTTTATTTTGATAATATTCTTCGATTTTTTTAGATTCTGTTAAATATGATTCAAAATCTTTAAGAATAAAATATTCATCATTATGATTCATAATTTCATCAAAAATAGATCTAAATTTATTTGGTTCAGAACACCAAGGCCCATTAAATAAACTATCTAAAACTCTTCTTATATGTAAATTATGATTATATTCATCCCAAGGATTATATAAGCCGCTATCTCTTAATTTTTGAATTTCATTTTCTTTTAGCCCAAAAATAAAGCAATTATCCATACCAACTCTTTCACTTATTTCAACGTTAGCACCATCAAGAGTTCCTAAAGTTAGTGCACCATTCATCATAAATTTCATATTAGAAGTTCCACTAGCTTCTTTACCAGCAGTTGAAATTTGCTCACTAACATCAGTAGCAGGAATAATTTTTTCTGCTAAACTAACACCATAATTTTCCATAAATACAACTTTAATATATTTATTGACATCAGGATCATTATTGACAATTTTAGCAACAGCTAATATTAATTCAATAATTTGTTTAGCAAAATAATATGAAGGAGCAGCTTTAGCTCCAAAAATATAAGTATGAGGAATCATCTTAAAGTCTTTATTGTTTTTTATTTCAAAATAATAATGCATTATTCTAAAAATATTCATTAATTGTCTTTTATATGCGTGGAGTCTTTTTATTTGTGTATCAAAAATTGAATTAGGATCAATATCGATATTGTAATGCTCTTTTATAAATTTTGCTAAAGCAATTTTATTTTCATGCTTAATTTCCATTAAAGCTTGCAAAACTTCATTTTTATTTATAAATTTCTTTAATTTTTCTAATTCAAATTCTGGATTTTTCTCCCATTTATCACCGATTAAATCAGTAATTAATCTACTTAGACCTAAATTAGAATACATTAACCAACGTCTATGAGTAACACCATTAGTTTTATTATTAAATTTTTCTGGATAATATTTGTAGAAAGTTTTAAATGTTTCTTTCTTTAAAATATTAGTATGTAATGCTGCAACACCATTAACACTAAAACAAGCATAAATTGCTAAATTAGTCATTCTAATCATTCCATCTTTAATAATAATCATATCATTAAATTCATTATCATTGACTTTATTCTCTCTCATCCAAATCATTTGACGACGATTAATTTCTTCAATAATCATGAAGCAGCGAGGAATCAACTGTTGTACATAAAGTATTGGCCATTTTTCTAGTGCTTCAGGCATAATTGTATGATTAGTATAAGCAATACACTTAGTTACTTGATTCCAAGCATCATCCCAGCCATAACCATATTCATCCATTAGTAATCTCATAAGTTCAGGTATTGCTAAAATAGGATGTGTATCATTTAATTGAAAAACATATTTTTCATAAAAATTGTCTAAAGTACCATATCTTCTAAGATGACCTCTTAAGGCACTTTGAATACCAGCACTTACAAAGAAATATTGTTGTCTTAATCTTAATATTCTTCCATGTTCTGTAGAATCATCAGGATATAAACCATGTGATAATTCCTTTAATGTTGTCAAATATTCTTCGAAAGATTGCCCACTTTGTAAATTATTTTCACTTGGTTGTGCACTCCATAATCTTAATGTATTGGCTAAGCCATTTTTGTATCCAGGAATATAAACATCATATGGCATCGCTAAAACTTTAGTAGCATCAACGGTTCTAATTCCATATCCTCCATCTGGTTTTAAATAGGTTTCAGCATTACCATAAAAACTAACTTCAACAGCATGTTTAGGCTTACGAATTTCCCACACATAACCATTAGTTAACCATTGATCAGGTAACTCAATTTGTTTACCATCAATAATTCTTTGTTTAAAAAACCCATATTCATAACGAATGCAATTACCAAAACCAGGATAATTAACACTTGCTATACTATCTAAAAAACATGCAGCAAGTCGACCTAAACCACCATTTCCTAAACCGGCGTCTGCTTCAACATCTTCAAGCTTGCCAATATCAATTCCTAATTCTTCTAAACCTTCTTTACAAATATTATAAATACCCATATTCATCATATTACTTGTAAGAAGTCGACCGATTAAAAATTCCATTGAAAAATAAATCAATTGTTTTTCGTGGTGATCTAAAACATATTCACGAGTATTTCTCCAATCGTGTCCACCATAATCACGTACCATTTCACCTAAAATATCATATTGTTCTAGAATATGAGCTTCAAATGGCTCTTTACCATATTTTGAAACAAGTCGATCTTTAAATTCATTTATAAATTCTTGCTTATTTTTAAACATATTATTCTCCTATTATATTAATTTTATTTACTATTAAATTTTAAAATTATTCCTGCAAAAGGGGCTAATTTTATACTTATTTTAAAAGGTTTATTTTCAGGTCCATATAAAGAACTTGTAATTTCAAGTCCATTATAAGCATTGCTTCCACCATAAACATCTTTATCACTGTTAAATATTTCTATATATGTACCGTCTCTTGTAATGCCAACGTCATAACTTTCATAATAAACTGGCGTCATATTGAAAATAAAAACAAGATGAGAATTCATTGCCCTTCTTTCAAAGGCAAAAATAGATTGATCTTTATTATCAACCATTAGCCAATTAAAATGAATTGGATTAAATTCTTCAAAATGCATAGCTTCTTCGTGACGATAAATTAAATTCAAGTCTCTAACTAGTCTAGTAATACTATCATGTTTTGGATATTTTTTTAATTCCCAAGGCAATGATTTATTTTCATTCCATTCATCAAAACTAGCTAATTCATTTCCCATAAAATTTAATTTTTTTCCTGGATGAGCAAATTGATAAGTAAACAAATTTCTAATTAAAGCAAATTTAGTATCATAATCACCAAACATCTTATTTATAATTGTCCCTTTCCCATGAACAACCTCATCGTGCGATAATGGCAATAAGAAATTTTCACTAAAGAAATATGCCATAGAGAAAGTTATTTTATCATGTTCGAACTTTTTATATACAGGATCTAATGAATAATATTTTAAGGTATCGTTCATCCAACCTAAATCCCATTTATAATCAAAGCCAAGTCCACCATACTCTAATGGCTTAGTAACACCTGGAAAATCGGTACTATCTTCAGCAATCATCATTACATCATCATGTAAAATATGCATTTTGCCATTTAATCTTTTAATAAATTCTGTTGCTCCATTATTTTCACCATTATTTTTATTTCCTTCCCAATAAACAATATTACTAACAGCATCAACTCTTATGCCATCAAAATGAAAATATGTCACAAAATAATTCATTGCACTCATTAAGAAACTTCTTACTGGGTCTTTGCCTAAATCAAATTGAAGGCTACCCCAAGGGCTATAACGATGCTCGTTATCATATTCATATAATGAAGTGCCATCAAAATGACATAAAGCATATTCATCAGTTGCAAAATGAACAGGAGCAAAATCTAATATCACACCAATACCAGCTTGATGTAATCTATCAACAAAAGACATGAGTTGCATTGGATTTCCATAACGGCTATCAACACTATAAAAGCCTGTGGCTTGATATCCCCAAGATCCATCAAATGGATATTGAGTAATTGGCATAATTTCTACATGAGTATACCCAAGTTCTTTTAAATAAGGTATTAAAAAATCAGCAATTTCTTCATATGATAAGTTCCTATTATCAATTTTACCTTTCCATGAACCCAAATGCATTTCATATATAGACATCGGACGATCAAAATTACGATTTCTATTATTTAAAAAAGGGCGATCATGCCAAATGAATCCTTCGATATTAAATAATCTAGAACAACTTCCTGGTCTATATTCACTAAAAAAAGCATATGGATCAGCTTTATCTACATAAATACCTCGTGCATCTTTAAAATGATATTTATAAAAACTGTAATTATGTAAATTAGGTATAAAAATTTCATAAACCCCAGAATCATCAATTTTATTCATTTTATGAACACCAGGATTCCAATCATTAAAGTCTCCAATAACACTAACATCAGTAGCCATTGGAGCATAAAGTCTAAAAATTACACCATCTATTAGTTTTTTTGCTTTGCTTTTCTTTGTCTTATTAGGATCTTTTTTTAATGGAATTAAAATCTCTTCCTCAATCTCTTTTTTAACAAAATGTGCACCAAAATAGTTATAAGCTTCTATGCATTGACCATTTAAATAATCATATAGTAAACCATAAGCCATATATTTCCCCTCTCTATTTAATATTATATATTAACGATTTTTATACCGACATAAAAAAATTCAAAAAATATTAATATTTTGTAAACGATTGTAAATATTTTCATAATTATGAAAAAAGTAGCAATTATGCTACTTTTTAATAACTATTTGGTTTAAAGCTTAATAAGATTCTTTATTATCATCCTCTTCTATTTTAAAAAATATAAAATTACCATTTGGCATATATAACATTGATTTGAATTTAAATTTGCAAATCCTAATAACTTCTCACCATTTCCGTTCGTATAAATATTTTCTTCATTTTCTCTTAACATACTTTTATCCTCCTTATCATCAACTATTCTATTTTTATTTTAATTATTATCAAGCATATTAATTGACATAAGAAAATTAAGAAAACGCTTCCATAATAATCTAAATTTGAATATCATTGATTGTTTCTATGTTTTTTAATATATATAATCAATAAATGAAAGCGGTTATAAAATAATTACAATTAAGAAAAATAAGCCTTGATTTAAATATTGCCATAGTGTTATACTTATTAGGCGATTTAAGGAGGTAAACGAAATGTCTAGAGTTTGTCCTATTACAGGTAAGCATCCATTAAGTGGAAATAAGCGTTCTCATAGTTTACGTGCAACACGTAGAACTTGGAATGTTAATTTACAAACATATAAAGTTGAAATTAATGGGCAAGTAGTTAGAGTTAAAATGTCTGCTCGTGCTTATAAAACCCTCAATAAATCACTTAAAAAGTAATTAAAAAGTCTCACTTGTTGAGACTTTTTTATTTCGTTTACTAAAAACTTATAATTAAAATAATAAAATGATAGAGATTGGAATATAATTTAAAATTAAATTAAGGAAAGTTCCCCATTCAAGCATTGCTAAATAACAATATTTTGGACGAGAAAAAATTTCAGCATCCATTTTTACCATTTTGGCCCAATTTTTATAATTAGGATTAAATATTAAAATAAATTCAAAAATCATTTGAATGATTAATAAAACAATGCAGATAATACTCTTTGTAGTCAAAATAGAATAGCCGTAATTTTTATTTGAGAAATAAAAGAACATTAATAATAATAAAGTAAATTCAACAGTAACAAAAATTGAAACAAAAATTAAATGTTTATAATAATTAGATAATTTAATAAATAATAAAGCTAAAAATGAACAAAATGCGATAATAAAAAAAGACATCATTACATAACTGCTAACATAATTGAAACTAATTGCAAATAAAATTATTGGAACAATCATTAATAAAGTTAATAAAGATAATAAAAATAAAGAAAATTTACCTTGCTTAGTTTGTCTGCGATAAGGGTTTAATTCAAATGGAAAAAAGGTAAAAAAGCTAAATTTTTTACTATCAGTACGATTAAAAATCATTATCCAATTAATTAATAAAAAAGTAATTAGAATCCATGACAATATAATGAGCACAATGTAAGATAAATCCATATCAATCTCCTAAAATATTTAAAACAGCTTCTATTTTGTGATTTGCTTTTGCTAAATAACTTCCGCAAACTAATAAATTAGCCCCACTTTTTAAAATTTTTTTACCATTTGTATTATTTACTCCACCATCAACTTCAATTATAAAATTAAGTCCATATTTTTTCTTAAAACCATCTAAAACTTCAATTTTTTTATAATTTTCTTCGATAAAGGATTGTCCACCAAACCCAGGTTCTACAGACATTATCAATACTAAATCCAACTTATTTAAAAATTTAACTATTTTGTCAACACTAGTTTTTGGCTTAATAGATAAGCCACACTTACAATTATATGTATGAATTAAATTTATTATTTCATCAATATCATCATCATTTTTTAAAGCTTCATAATGGAAAGTTATAATATCTGCATTAGCTAAAACAAATTTTTCTACATAATCTCTTGGATTAGTAATCATTAAATGTACATCATTAATTAATTTATGCTCTTTATTAATAGTCGATAAAACATGAGGCCCAAAACTAATGTTATTAACAAAATGTCCATCCATTACATCATAGTGTAAATATTTTACGCCACTATTAAGCATTATATTTAAATCATCTTCTAATTTTGAAAAATCACTAGATAATATCGAATAAGCTATTTCTTTCATAAAGTTATTTTACCATATAAATTAATTAGATGATAATCCAAAAATACGAGCTAATAAGCTTCTTCCTTGCTTCATTGCTTTTTTATTTTTATATAAATTTAAAATATCATCACGCATAGCTTTTACAGTTTTATATCTTTTTCTTAAGTCCTTATCAGTTGCTTTATAAAAAATATGTTCTACTTCAACTGGCAAAGATGGAATAAGTTTTAAAGGACTAGGCAATTCTTCTTTTATGTGTTTTATTGCAATATCGCTTGGATCATTACCATCAAAAGGAACTACACCAGTAAGCAATTCATAAAATAATATTCCTAAAGCATAAATATCGCTTTGATATGTCCCATTTACTTTACCTTTAATAAGTTCAGGAGCTAAATATTGTGCAGTACCAGCAATTTTTTTATTTTCATTAATGTTTAAATTACTATCAAGCAAATAAGATATCCCAAAATCCCCGATTTTTATACTACCATCTGGAAGAATAAAAACATTTGAACTTTTAATATCACGATGAATTATTTTACGAGCATGAATATAAATTAACGCATCACAAAGTTGAAGCATTATTGAGCATGTTTCATTTATTGTATAAGCACCTTTAAAATCAAGAGCCTCTTTTAAAGTCTGTCCTTTAACTAATTCATTTACAATAAAAAGAGTATTTTGATGTTCACCATAATCGTATATTTTTACAATATTAGGATGATTAAGTGAACTTGAAAAACGAGCTTCGTTTTGAAATCTAATGATATTATCGACTTTTTTTAAAGCACTTTCACTAAGAAACTTAATTGCTATATTTCTTTTTAATATGAAGTCTTTAGCTTCATATACATCACTCATACCACCTTTTCCAATAGAAGCAAGAATTTTATATCTTTCACTAACAACATCATTAATTCTAATCATCTAAGCACTCCCAAAGCGCTACAGAAATATTATCACTACCGCCATTAAAATTAGCGACATTTATAAGGCTATTAACTTTAACTTCGGTTGAATCATCAGTTCTTAAAATATTTTCAATATCTGGTTCATTTACATTATTGTATAATCCATCACTACAAAGTAGAATACTTTCTTTATTATATTTAAATATCTTAATATCAACACTTAAAGAAGGATAAATCCCAATTGCATTAATTAAAACATGTCTTTTTGGATGAGTTTTTATTTCTTCTTTGCTTATTTGACCACTATTGTATAAATAATAGGCATATGTTTCATCTTCACTTAATTGCTTAAATTCTTTTTTGCTTAGTGAATAACATCTGCTATCACCTACATTAGCAACAATTAATTCATCTTTATATATAAAAGCAATGATAATAGTTGACCCCATGCCTTTATAATTATTATTTGTAAAACTTAAATTATAAATTCTTTTATTAATAATTTTTAAATTTTTTTTAATAAAATGAACGCAATCAAATAAGCAATAAAATCTCTTGCGATTTTTAAAAGCTTCACTCATTCCATTGATCACTTCTAAACTAGCATAATCACCTTTATTTGCTCCACCCATTCCATCAGCAACCATCATCAAAACATTGCCAACACTATCAACAAGTACTTTAGCGTTGTCTTCATTAGAAATTCTTACTTTTCCAAGATCTTTTTTGTAAGAAAATGTGCCATTAAATCTCTTTGTATTCATGTTTTGCTCTTAATTGTCCGCATGCAGCATCAATATCAGTTCCAAATTCTTTTCTTATTGTAACATTAATATTTCGTTTCATCAAAGTATCCATAAAATCATGAACTTTTTTAGAATCGGTTCTTTGATATTTAAGTTCTTTAACAGGATTAAAAGGAATTAAATTTACATAAGCAAGAGTCCCTTTTATTAAATTAGCTAATTCTATAGCACACTCTTTACTATCATTTATATCCTTTAACAAAATATATTCAAAAGTAACTCTTCTTTGGGCAGTTTTTTCATAATATCTAACCGCATCCATTAATTCCTCAAGAGGATATTTAAGATTTATTGGCATAATTTTATTTCTTAATTCATTTGTAGGGGCATGTAAAGAAATTGCTAAATTAATTTGAAGCCCTTCGTTTGCATATTGCCTAATTTTATCAACTAAACCACAAGTAGAAACAGTTATATGTCTTGCACCAATTGCAAGACCATGGGGGTGATTTAATATTCTAATAAAATCCATTACATTATCATAATTGTCAAATGGTTCACCAGTTCCCATAACAACAACATGAGATACTCTTTTTCCTTCTTCTTTTAATAAATTGTTTAAAACTAAAATCTGTCCAACGAGTTCATCAACACTTAATGCTCGCTTCTTTTTTAACAATCCAGAAGCACAAAAACAGCAACCCATATTGCATCCTACTTCACTAGTAACACAAGCAACATTGCCATAATCATATCTCATCAAGACAGTTTCGATTTTATTACCATCTTCTAATTCAAGTAGCAGTTTTATAGTGCCATCACTAGAAATTTGTTTTGTGTAAATTTTAGGAATTTTAAGAAAATAATTCTTCTTCAATTCTTCACGAAAACTTAAAGAAATATCACTCATTTCATCGAAATTAATTACGCCCTTTTCATAAATCCATTTGAAAAGTTGAGTAGCCCTAAATTTTTTTTGGCCTATACTAAGCATTAAGTTTTCAAGTTTCGGTAAGGAATATGAATATAGATTAATCATTTTCTTTCTTTCTTAAAATAGCGTAATAAAAAATTGAATTATTCTCAGCAGGCAAATATTGTTTTTCTTTAATTAATTCGAATTCTGCATGGTTTTCTAAAAATTTAGCAACAATATTTGTTGTTTCTTTTAGTCCTAAAGTATCAACACAATAAACTAATAAGCCATTATCAGCAACGAATTTTGAGCAATTATCAATACTCTTTTCTTCGTTATTAATAAATTCATCTAAATTATTTTGATTAAAGATAACAGAATAATCAGGGCTATTTCTTAGCTTATCAAATTCGCTACTTCTACTAAGTAAAACAAATAAATCTTGCTTTTTAGAAATTAATGAATCCAAACTATCCGCAGAAGCTTCGTTGAAGTATAAATTTTTCAAATTATAAACTTTTTTAATATTTAATAATTCATAGTTGTCTTTCAATGCGTTTGCAATGATTGTTGCTTGATTATTATTTTTTAAATATTTAGCAACAATTGGCATATAAATAAAATTTCTATTTCCAAGATAAACCGTATAACTTGAATGATTTAACTCAGGAAGTTCTTTTAATAAATCCAAATATGCATGTTGTATAGGTAAAAGAAATTTATCTTTAACTAAAGCTGATTTTCTAAAACTGCCTTTTTCTTTATAGACATAAGTTCCATCTTCTAAAAGTTTGAAACTATCTAGCATCTTTTTATCATCATCTTTCAATTCCTTTAAAGTATTTAAACATAAAGCTTGTTCAGGAACTCTCGATATCAATCTGCAAGATGAAAGTCCATTTTCATTACCATAACTTTTAATAATCATTTTTATAAACCATTCTGGTAAGTTAAACTTCATACTGAAATAAGTAAAACTTCCTCTTCTTAAAAAGGTAGAAGGAAATGCATAATTTTTCTTATCTTGACATATTCCTTGTAAAACAAGAGTTTGATCATCACTTAATGAAGAATTCTTTTTCTCTAAAAAGCCTTTTAAATAATCTAGTGCTTCCTTTTCGCTTATTGCTTTTACAAAAGCATTGTTAACATAATATAATCCAGAAGCTAAAAGTAAATCAAAATCCACCTTATTAAAAACAAATTCTTCAACTTTTTTAATAAAATAATAATTTCTTAAAAAAGAACCTACTAAATTTAAACAATTTCTCTTATCTTTTTCATCTAATTTTTCTTTATTACTTTTTTTATTAATCAATGAGTAATAATCTTCTTTTTGATTAATAACTGTTGTTAAAACATCTTCACAAATTTCAAAATAATTCATTTTATTTCCCTTTCCCTTTTAATTTATCTTCAAAGCCTTCGAAAACATTTCCTAAATAAGGCTCAACAGAGTTATCTTCATCATCTTCATAATCATCTTCTTCATAAACCAGATTTTCTTCAGTCATAAAACGTGGATGAGTTTTATCTATGTATTCGTAGTAATTGTCTTGCGAAAAATAATAAAATTGAATCTCCATATTTATACAAGCATCTTTCAAAAATTGATGGAGAATCTTGCAAGCTTCTTTCTCCATAACTTTTACCTTCATAGGAGCATCAACCTTCACTAATATATTCCAAGTATTTTGCTCTACACCATCATGAA
>ERZ808259.687-NODE-687-length-12189-cov-8.520109_pt1 | contig 12189 bp, 9 predicted proteins | sample MGYA00521279_ERZ808259 | MGnify/ENA primary metagenome ERZ808259 (study PRJEB31516, sample SAMN03275586) | gut metagenome | biome: mammalia-associated habitat; material: feces | host: Papio cynocephalus | place: Kenya | collected 2012-07-27 ... | reverse complement strand
ATAAGAGGTTCTTTAGTTCCAAAGAACAATTACTTGTACGACTTCACGTCGCAATCTGTTTGCAAAATTAGCAAATAAATAGATAAACTCCAAATATATTTATAGAATTATACAAATATCATTGTTTTTTAGTCAAATCATATATGAATATGAACGTATATAAAAATAGGCTTACACATATAAAAAAGATAATATACGTATCATAATATTGATAGGCAAGCATCTTACTAAATGAAACAAAGCCGCTGGAGCATCCCCCAGCAGCTTTGTTAGTATTTATTATTTTTATCAATATTCATTTGTCAAATGCTAGTAGGCATTAGCCAAAATTGTCGTACATGATGCTCTCAGGATCTACGCCGAGGCTATCCAAGTAGTCGGTAACAGTCTTGATAAGCATTGGAGGTCCGCAGAGGTAGTACTCGCAGTCCTCTGGTGCCTCATGATCCTTCAAGTAGGTATCACGGATGCAGTTCACAGCGAATCCCTCGTAGTACTTCACGCCCTGAGCATCTGCCACTGGATCCTTGCGGTCGAGCGAGAGATGGAAGTGGAAGTTAGGGAATTCCTTCTCAAGCTCCCAGAAGTCCTCCAAGAAGAAAGCCTCGCCGAGCGCACGTGCTCCGTAGAAGAAGTGGAGCTCACGGTCGGTAGTATGCAGGGTCTTGGTCATGTGCATAATCTGCGCACGCAATGGAGCCATACCAGCACCACCACCAATCCAAATCATCTCCTTGCCAGAGGTGAAGTTAGGATGGAAGTCACCATAAGGACCGCTCATCATCACTTTGTCGCCAGGCTTCAGTGAGAAGATGTAGGAAGAAGCGATACCTGTAGGTACGTTCTGGAATCCTACCTGTGGACGTGGCAAGAACGGTGTCGTCGCGATACGTACGGTCAGCGTGATAATGTCACCCTCGTCTGGGTAGTTGGCCATAGAGTAAGCACGAACGGTTGGCTCAGGATTGTGAGCCTTCAGAGAGAAGATATTGAACTTCTTCCATGCGCCAATGTACTCCTCGCCGATAAGTTCCTTGTCGAAGTCCTTGTCGTAGTCGATGCAGTCGTATGCCGGAATCTTGATCTGAGCATAAGAACCTGGCACGAAGTCCATGTGCTCGCCAGGAGGCAGAGCCACCTTGAACTCCTTGATGAACGAAGAAACGTTGTTGTTGGAGATGACAGTACACTCCCACTCTTTCACGCCCATGACGCTCTCAGGCACCTTAATCTTCAAGTCTCCCTTCACCTTGCACTGGCAACCCAAGCGCCAATGGTCCTTAATTTGCTTGCGAGTGAAGTGAGGCTTCTCCGAGTCGAGAATCTCGCCACCGCCCTCAAGCACCTGAACCTTACACTGACCGCAACTAGCCTTACCACCACAGGCAGAAGGCAAGAAGATGCCGTTCTCGTTGAGGGTGGTCATCAAACTGCTGCCCTGAGGCACATTGATGGTCTTGTCGCCATTGATTTCAATATTCACGTTACCGCTTGGGCTGAGATATTTCTTAGCCACGAGCAGGATGATAACAAGCAAGAGAATCACCACAAGGAAGACCCCGATACTTGCCAATATAAATGATGTATTATCCATATCTTTAGTCCTCCTGTTTTAGATTTTCAAGCCTGAGAAGCAAAGCATAGCCATTGCCATCAAGCCCACAGTGATAAAAGTGATGCCCAAGCCCTGCAATGGCTTTGGCACGTCGCAGTACTGCATCTTCTCACGGATGGCACCCATCAAGGTGATAGCGAGCGTCCAACCGATACCCGAACCGATGGCATATACGATGCTGTCCCATACAGAGGTGATGGCCTGTGTGTTTGTAGGCTCCATCAAGATGCGCTGCTGCATGAAGAGCGATGCACCCATGATGGCACAGTTCACGGCAATCAATGGCAAGAAGATACCCAGAGCTGCATAGAGCGAAGGAGAATACTTCTCTACTATCATCTCGACCAACTGCACGATACCTGCGATGACGGCGATGAAGAGGATGAAGCTCAAATAACTCAAATCTACACCCGGCATCAAGCAGTCAGGACCTAGCACCTTGGTCTGCAAGAGATAATCCACAGGAACGGTCACGAGCAACACGAAGGTTACGGCGCAACCCAATCCGAAAGAAGTCTTCACGTTCTTAGATACTGCCAAGAAAGAGCACATACCCAAGAAGTAGGCGAAGATCATGTTGTCGACGAAAATCGAACGGAAAAACAAACTAATTGCGTGCTCCATCTTTACTTGTCCTCCTTATAAATAAAGGCACGATGTACCCAGATTACACATCCTAAAAGAATCAATGCCATGGCTGGCATCGTCATCATACCGTTGTTAACATATCCGAAGCCATAAGCTCCCTCAGGGATGATCTGGAAGCCGAGCAAAGAGCCACGTCCAAAAAGCTCACGCACAGCACCCACGATAACGAGGATGAGGGCGTAACCCAATCCGTTACCTACGCCATCGAGGAACGAAGGCCAAGGCTTGTTCATCATGGCGAATGCCTCCAAGCGACCCATCAGAATACAGTTGGTGATAATCAAACCGACATATACAGAGAGTTCTACACTCACGTCATAGACATAAGCCTTCAACACCTGGCTCACGATGGTAACCAGAGCAGCGACCACCACCAACTGCACGATGATACGGATGCGCTGTGGAATGGTGTTGCGGATAATGGAAATAATCACGTTAGAGAATGCCGTGATGATGGTCACAGCAAGTCCCATCACAATGGCTGGCTTCAACTGTGAAGTGACAGCCAAGGCACTACAGATACCAAGCACCTGCACCAAGATAGGATTGTCCAGGTTGAGTGGCTTTGAGAATGCCTCTTTATTTTGTTTACTAAATAATGCCATAATTATATTTTTAAAGTGAAGAGGAAAGAATTCTTCGTTCTTCACTCTTCGTTCTTCAACTACTTAATGAACTTGGCAAGCCCTTCCTTCAACATCAGGTTCACACCATTGGATGTCAATGTAGCACCAGTCACGGCATCCACATTGTTAGGATCACCCTTAGGGGCATCCTTCTCCACACCGAGAGCAATGCCTGCTTGACCATCCTTGTGAATCTTCTTGCCCTTGAACTGCTCTTGCCATTTCACGTTGTCCTTGATTTCTGCTCCCAATCCTGCAGTCTCGCCCTCATGGTTGAAATAAGCTCCATACACGGTATTGTTATCGGCATCCACGGCTATGAAGCCTGAGATACCACCCCAAAGCCCCATACCCTTTACAGGATACACCATCTTTTTCTGACCATCTACCTTACACTCATAATAGGTTTCACCATCAGCAGTTTTCTTTTCTTCAACCATCTCATTGTATTTTGCGGCAGCAGTTTCGTTGTCGAGATTACGCAGGTTGAGCGAGTTCAAAATCTGTTTCTGAGTGTCGAGCGCTACATTGGCTTCCTGTTTGTCCTTCAGCGAAGAAGAGACGAAAGCGAGCAGGAATGCCACAATCACTACGATAATGACCGAATAGATAATCGTATAGCTATTTGAATTTGTCTTCATAATTGCATTCCTCCTTATTTATTAATAGCACGTTTAGCACGGCGAGAGATGTTGCTCTGTACCACGCAGTAATCGATGAGCGGAGCAAACATATTGCCGAAGAAGATGGCGAGCATCATACCCTCTGGATAACCTGGGTTCATCACGCGCACGATGACGGCGATGGCACCGATGAAGAATCCGTAGAAGTACTTGCCCCTCTCTGTGCGGGCTGATGTCACAGGGTCGGTAGCCATGAACACGGCACCGAAGCAGAAACCACCGAGAATGATATGCTCATACCAAGCGATAGGGGTCATTCCCAATGCTTGGAAGATGAGAGCCATCACGATGCCACCCACGAACACGCTGCTCATCGACTTCCAGGATGCGATACCAGTCCAGAGAAGGATGACTGCGCCGATGGCGATGGCGATGACCGAGGTCTCACCGATGGAACCAGGGATAAAACCTGTAATCATGTCGCAGATGCTAGTAGTAGGCACATTGCCCTGCGCCAACTGACCGAGAGGAGTAGCAGCCGTAAAACCATCAGGCAAGGTATTGCCAAGACCGAAGATGCTCTCCTTGGCAATCCAAACCTTGTCGCCGCTCATAGCCAATGGATATGAGAAGAAGAGGAACATACGGGCACCCACTGCCACATTGAAGATGTTCATACCCGTACCACCGAAAATCTCCTTGCAGAAGATGACAGCGAAGGCGCAAGCCAAGGCGAGCATCCACAACGGTGTGGAGATAGGGATGATCAATGGGATGATGATACCAGATACGAGGTAGCCCTCCTGGATTTCCTCGTGCTTCCACTGTGCCCAGGCAAACTCAATGCCGAGACCCACGACGTAACTAACCAACAACTTAGGCAGTACAGCGAGGAAGCCGAAGCCGAACACCTCTACGAAGCTTGCGCCATCCAGTGTGCCAGCAGCCTTAAAATTTTGGTATCCCACATTATACATACCGAAGAGCAATGCAGGAATCAGGGCGATTACCACAAAGCTCATGATGCGCTTCGAGTCGATGGCGTCGTGGATGTTTGCTCCGCTCTTCGCTGTCGTGTTAGGCACGTACAGGAAACTCTCGAATCCATCGAAGACGCTCTCGAAGGCATGAAGCTTACCTCCCTCTTGGAAGTTAGGCTTTATCTTATTGAGATAATTTCTTAATACACTCATTTTTATTTATTCATTTTTTAGAATTACGCATTCTCCTTGCGCAAGGTATCCAATCCCTGGCGAACAATCTTCTGGAGTTCCAGCTTAGAGCTGTCCACGAACTCAGCTACAGCAAAGTCCTCTGGACTAACCTCATAGATGCCGAGTTGCTCCTGCTTGTCGATGTCGCCCGTGATGATGGCCTTGATGAGATACTCACCATAGATATCCATTGGCAATACCTTGTCGTACTCGCCGCTCATAATCATGTGGCGCTCGCCACCCTTGATGCGGGCATCGAGGTCGTACTCCTTCTTCTTGCCGAAGAGCCAAGAGAGATAAGAGCGAGAGATAGAGAACTGGTTGGTGCGTGGAAGTATCCAGCCCAGCATCTCGTCGTTGTCGTCACCCTCTGGAATGGCTGTGATTTCTGAAGTATGTCCACCTACATAATCATCGGTTGTTGTCTTCACGCCTGTCAAAGGATTGCCGTTGATAAGACGCACGTGCTCAGTGGCTTTCAGCTGATCGTCAACAAAAGCACTATAAGGTGTGCCCACCAAAACATCCGCATAGCCTGGAGTCTTCATCTCGCTACCAGCCACGGCTACTTTCTTGTGGAGATCCACCTTGCCCGTGAGGAACAAGCGACCGAAGAAGATGACTGCGGCAGGATCAACAGTCCAAACCACCTCACCCTTGTTCACAGGGTCGATGTTGTTGACCTGTACACCTACGTTGCCCGCAGGACAAGGCCCATCAAAGACATTGAGGTCGACGTTCTTGGCCCCTTCAATGGCAGCACTGTGTTGCTCCACACCTACGCCAAGATAAGTTTTCGCAATTTTGCTCAAGGCTGTCAAACCTGTTTGGAAAGCCTCCTCATTGCCAGCGAGTTCCACCTCAAAGTCGGCAGCGAGCGGCATGTCGCGAAGTGCGGAAACGAAAATTGCCTTAGGCTTTGTGTCTGGAGTTGTTGACACTGCATAAGGCAACTGGTTGATGTAACCGAATAGACCAGCCTCAAGCAATGCCTGCTTGACAGCCTCACCATCCAATGCATCCACATTTTTTTTACCAAAATCCGTAGAGGTTTGCACTGCGTCGGCCTCCACCTTTACACTGAGTACCTTTCTGCGCTCTCCTCTCACTATGGCGGTCACTTCACCGCTCACAGGCGAGGCAAACTTCACCTCAGGGCAAGCCTTGTTGACAAACAAGGCATCTCCGGCATTGACACGGTCTCCTTCGCGTACAACCACCTTAGGAGTAACCCCCATGAAAGCACTAGGGACGAGGGCATACTCGCCGACTTGTGCCACTTTGAGCGTTACATCCTTGGAAGCCTTACCCGCCAGGTTAATGTCCAAGCCTTTACGTAACTTAATTACATTTGCCATAACTACATATTAATATTATTAAAAATGATTTTTAACCTTAAATCAATCAAACTGCTTTCTCTACAAAAACATTCTTCATCCCAAATGCCTAATAGGAGTAATTTTCCAATCAAAGGCCCGATTCCAGTCCATAGCCAAAATATCACTCAAATTGAATCATGAAAGACTTTTTTGACTAGAATTAACTAACTTTGCTGCAAAATTAGCAAAAAAATGTGATTAAAGAAAGAAAATCCATACTTTTATTCGATATTCACGCAAAAATACAGTACTTTTGCAAAGAAATCAAAGGAAATTTCAAATTCCCTTTATATATTATCATGTCTAGTTTACAAATTAGAGAGCAAAAAAGATATTTTACTTTGAAAAAAATTAAGCATATAATAAACGGAATCATTTGGACGCTCCTAGTGGGCTACATTTCACTAGTTGTATTGATGCACATGCCACCAATACAGCATTTTCTTGGCACTGAGGTCGCAACAGCTCTTGCAAAAAAGTTTGGCACAAAAGTTTCAGTAGGAAGCATCGACCTTGGTTTTTTCAATCGCCTCATCATTGATGACATACAAATGTACGATCAACGAGGAGATAGCTTATTGTATGCATCTCGTATCTCCACAAAAATCAACATCATACCCCTCTTGAACAACAAAATCTCGGTGGCATCAGCCCAGCTCTTCGGATTGAAAGCTAACTTATACCAGCAAACAGCCATAAGCAAGCCCAACTATCAGTTCGTTTTGGACTCTTTGGCATCCAAAGACACGACCCAACATACCCCTATTGATTTGCATATTGGTAGCATCATTATTCGGCATGGATCCATTAAATACAATAAAAGATACATAAAGGAAGATCCTGATTTGTTTTCTACATCACATATAAACATATCAAATCTTTCTACCCACATAATTCTCAACCACATCACAGACAATTCCATTGATTTGAATATTAAAAAGTTAGAGTTACAAGATAAATCAAAACTTCAACTCTCGTCATTAGCATTTAAATTGAAAGCAAACAAGCAAGAAGCCATATTGAAGGACTTTGAGTTACAGTTACCGAACTCAGACATTACTTTGGGTGACATACATGCCAACTACCAGATGAAGAATGGTAAATTAGATACATCTTCGTTGACATATAAAGGTAGCATCGAACAGTCTAAAATCACACTTTCGGACATCGCTTGTCTCATACCTATGTTTAATCATTTCGACGATGCCATATTCTTTAGCAGCAAGTTTATCGGCTCGGCAAATTCCATTCATTGCATGGATACCAACTTCAGAACAGGCAGCGGTAGCATTAATCTACAAGCTAAAGGTAGTGTCAGCAATTGGAACAACAAGGACAAAATGAAATGGAATGCGCACATTGACAACCTCAATGTCACCGAAGAGAGCATTCGTTTCATCTCTGATAACTTAGGGAAACAGATCAATATTCCTATGGAAGTAAAACGACTCGGCAACATACATTATATAGGCAACATTCATGGATGGGGTAAGAATATCTCATCAAAAGGGAAGTTGGAAACAGATGCAGGAGATGCCAATATAGAATTAGAAAAAGCTGGTGAAACCATGTATGCTTTTATTGACACCAAAGGTATTTTACTCAACAAAATTTTGGCAAATAAAAACTTTGGAGAAATAGCAGCTACACTAGACGTAAAAGGAAATAAAAAACACCTTGTCGTTAAGGGTGAAATCAATAAGTTTGGCTACAATCGCTACAATTACTGCAACATCAAATTAGACGGCATCTATAGCCATGGCTTAGTAAAAGGTACCGCCTCAATCAACGACCCAAATATAAAGGTCAAGATAGAAGGTGACTATGCAACCCGATTGAAAAAATATGCTCTTGAAGCTTATATCCAACATTTCCTGCCTTCCATTATAGGAATTAAAGCCAATGATAAGACCTACAGTTTAGATAACATTACGATAAGTACTAACAACAAAGACAAGGATAGCTATATCGATATAGAGGCACCATTTGCAGATTTGCACACTCGCGGGCAATATGACATTACTAATTTGTACGCAAACATACAAAACATGATAGCAGACAAGCTACCAACATTCCCAGGCATCAAAAAGAGCAAGGTGAAAGCCAACAACGATTTCACCCTGCAGGGTAATATTTATTCTGTAGAACCCCTCAACAGGATGTTAGGCATTCCGTTAACCATCAGTTCACCAATACATATTAATGGCAACATATCTGGACTTTCGAAAGAAATCAATATGCTTGTTAAGGCACCATTGTTCAGCTACAATGGCAAAACTTTCCATAATGCCAACATTGAGCTTATGACTCATAACAACTGTCTTCAGTTGAATGCCTGTCTGAGCCAAGGATTGCCATACGAAAAAGCTCCTAGCTATCAAATAAACGCAATGGCAGCCAACAATGAGCTCTCAACACTCATCCAATATACCAACAACTCTAAAAAGTTACCTATCCATGGTACCCTAGATGCTATTACAAAGTTCACAAAGAATACCCAAGGCATACCCTATATTGTGACAAAAGTGAAACCCTCCAATGTGATGTTGGGCGATACAAAATGGGATGTTGCTGCTTCTACAATATCATATAGCAAAAACAATTTAGCCATAGATAACTTTACGGTCAGACATGGCAACCAGCACATCTTTATTAGCGGGAAAGCAACACCCAATAAGGAAGACTCCATCGTTGCCGACATAAAAGACGTGGACGTTGCCTATATTCTGGACCTCATCAATTTTCACTCTGTGAATTTTGCAGGTAAAGCCACAGGAAAAGCCGTAGTCAAGTCTATCTTCCACGACCCCGATGCCTACGCAAAACTTGACATCAACGATTTTTTGTTTGAAGAAGGTCCTTTAGGCATCCTACACGCCCTAGTAAATTATGACAAAGAAAAAGAACAAATAGACATCAAGGCAACAGCTGAAGAGCAAAGCAATAAAAGAACTTATATTGATGGCTACGTTTCACCCAAACGCAACTATATCGACTTAGGCATCACGGCAGATGGCACCAACATGAAATTTCTTGAAAGTTTCTGCGGCAGCTTCATGGACAACATCCAAGCCCAAGCCAGAGGTAAAATCAATGTCGTGGGCGACCTAAAAGAAATCAACCTTGTTGGTGACATAGAAGTTAGTGGAAAAATACACATGAAGCAATTGGGAACGGACTATCATTTCGATTGTCTGAAGGCTCATGCCATACCTGATGACATTCTTTTGGAAAACGACACCATATACGATCGCAATAAACACATCGCAATCGTAAAAGGTGGCATACACCACAAACACCTTACTAAATTGAGTTACGATCTCAACTTAAAGGCATATAACTTTCTAGGATACGACACACATGAGTTTGGCGACAATACATTCTATGGTACAGTTTATGCAACAGGCGATGTTGGCATACACGGAAAAAGCGGTGAGACAATCATTGACATCGACGCTACACCTGAGCCAGGTTCCATATTTGTATATAACGTGGCGAGTCCAGAGGCAATTGGTGACAAAAGTTTCATCCATTGGCATGATATAACTCCAGACTGGGAGAAACCTTTTTTTCAGGAAACAGCAAAGGAATCCAAAGATAACGATAATGACATTATCTCGGACATGAAGATAAATTTCCTAGTAAATACAAATCCCAATCTTACACTCAAACTCCTAATGGATGAGCAATCCGGAGACTATATCACGCTAAACGGCAATGGAGTTATCAGAGCAAATTACTTTAATAAAGGGGCTTTTGATATGTTTGGGAACTACATCGTAGATCATGGTGTATATAAGTTGACGATTCAAAACATCATCAAGAAAGACTTTGAGTTCATGCCTGGAGGAACAATTAATTTCGGAGGCAACCCATACAATGCTCCGATCAACCTACAAGCCAAATACATTGTAAATGGCGTACCACTAAGCGATTTGAACATCGGACAATCTTTTTCAAGCAACAATATCCGAGTGGATTGCCTAATGAACATACAAGGAACACCAAGTTCCCCAAAAGTAGATTTCTCTATGGATTTACCAACAGTGAACAGCGATGCCAAACAGATGATATACTCTATCATCAACTCTCAAGAAGAGATGAACCAGCAAGTACTCTACCTGTTAGGTATAGGTAGGTTCTACGCTCAGACCAAGAACAACCAAGCTAGCGAGGATGCAGCACAACAAAGCCAAACCTCACTAGCTATGCAAAGTCTATTAAGTGGGACCATTTCACAGCAAATCAACACCGTCCTTTCCAATCTTGCAAAAAGTAAAGAATGGAACTTTGGTGCCAACATTTCAACGGGTGATGAAGGCTTCAACAATGCAGAGTATGAAGGAATATTCAGTGGAAGATTATTTAACAACAGGCTGCTTTTCAACGGTCAATTTGGCTATCGAGACAACGCCAATGCAACCCAAAGTTTCATCGGTGATTTTGACCTTAGGTATCTCATATTCCCCAATGGTAACTTGTCTATCAGAATGTACAACCAAACGAACGACCGTTACTTCACTAAGAATAGCTTGAACACACAAGGTATCGGCCTCATCATGAAGAAAGATTTCAATGGAATCCACGACTTATTCGGCATCAAGAAGAAAAAAAGAAAAACAGCAAAATAAAAAGCAATAAACAAGTCTATAAATAAAAAACAAAAAAGAGGGTGTGTCACATATAGCTATCCGGCCTTATGACACATCCTCTTTACTTACTTAGAATTCATAGAATATAAATTTTATGAATTACCGCAAATTTCCTTCGTCATCAAACTTCTTATCTGAACCAGAAGATGTCATGTTTTTATTCGTAAAGACAAATTCAAAGGAAGTTCCAGAAGTAAAGAGAGGTCCTGTATAGGTAGTAATATAATTGTTTTTTAAAACAACATTATCAAAATGAAGAGACTTCATTACATTACCTTTTCTATTATAAACCTTGACATCCGCCTGTATAGCCGTCTCATCCAACTGCAAGAATAGGAATGTTGCAAACAACACCACATTATTAGGTCTATTGGCATCTGTGACATTCCATGTTCTCGTAAGTGTAGAAACTTCCTCCTGCCCCATCACGCCAAGACCAGTAGTTGGACTAAAAGACTTGGATATTTTTCCCGTGTACGAAATCTCTATTTTAGAAACTTCTTTAGTAATCACATCAGATGAGACGAAAGAAAGCTTGCTGACAGAACGCTGCATAGAACAGTTTACGGAATTGACACCACTTTTTACAGACAAATCCTTGCAAATATAAGCCATATCAGTAGGGAAATCATCTGGGAATGTTGCCAGAGTAGCTGACGAAATCTCGACTTGAGAAGTAGCATTGCTTGCAACAGCTATCATTTTATAATCACCTATAGGCAAACGCAAATCAAGTTTTCCAAAATTTTCGTCTGAGCTTTTCTGATGGAAAACATAAGTTTTGTCATCAACTTGTCCTATAGGTATGATGGAGATGTCTAGACGTGTAAACGACGATTTTAAGTTATTCGCCGCATCACCTCCTGCCCCATCCTCATCCGCTCGTGTCATCACAGAGGAAGAGATAGATTTAGATTCCACAGAAGGTTCATCAAATTTTTCCAATTTGGATTGGAAAAAGATAAGCTGAACACTTGAGTTTTCAACTTGTGCTGTAGGCATCATTGCCTCACCACCGGAACATGCACACATACTTGCAAATACCAATGCCATTGATAGCATTTTCATAAATTTTTTCATAATTAAAAATTTAAATTATAATTAAAATGTCCGTTAGAATAACTACAAAGGAATAAACCTAACGTAGTTTTCGCTTTTACGCCGCAAATATACAAAATATTTTTGTAACCACCAAACAAAACAACAAAAAAAATATTTTTTATAAAAAAAGAGGAAAAATGTTTTGTGTTTCCAAATTATTTCATTATCTTTGCAAACGTTATCCTGAATACAATCTTTTTACCTTAAAGAAAACTAATACCTATTGAATGTAGAGCGGCTGCCTGTGAAGGTAACCGCTCTTTGCTTTTTATATTATCACTAGTGTCTCTTAATATATGTTAATCAAATTTGAAGTCCAAACAGAGTTGTC
>ERZ808259.686-NODE-686-length-12199-cov-3.785408_pt1 | contig 12199 bp, 11 predicted proteins | sample MGYA00521279_ERZ808259 | MGnify/ENA primary metagenome ERZ808259 (study PRJEB31516, sample SAMN03275586) | gut metagenome | biome: mammalia-associated habitat; material: feces | host: Papio cynocephalus | place: Kenya | collected 2012-07-27 ... | reverse complement strand
TAACGCCGAGCAGCTGGATATGCTGCTGCTTCTGCGGCAGAAAACGGATCAGATGCTGCTCGAGCGGAAGGCGGAGCGGCAGGAGAACAAGCCATAGGCTCCGACCGGGCCCAGTCCGCCGCGGCCGGCGGCAACGGAAGATCTTTATGTGGAGGGACACGATGAACATTCAAAAGACCTTAAGCGGAGCGACCCTGACGGTCGCTCTGGAGGGAAGATTGGACACGACGACCGCGCCGAAGCTGGAGGAGGTGCTCCGCGGCAGCGTTGACGGCGTCACACGTCTGGTATTTGACATGGAGAAGCTGGAGTATATCTCCTCCGCGGGCCTTCGCGTGCTGCTTGCGATGCAGAAGCTCATGAATCGGCAAGGGGAAATGGTGCTTCAAAACGTGAACGAGGCCGTGATGGAGGTATTTGAGGTCACGGGCTTTTCCGATATTCTTCGCATCGAATGAGCGATCGTTCGGGAGCGCAGCGGAAAAAGAACGGATGAGCGGGAGGAAACGAGTATGCTGACATCGAAAAGGAAGGGCTATCGGCTGTCGCCGGAGACCGTGGATCTTCTTTCGCAGGAGTTCGCGGATTCTCTGACGGAGGCGGAGGCGGACCGAAAGGATATCCTGCGGCTTCGCCTTTCGCTGGAGGAGATTTTGGAGGGCTGGTCCTCCGTGCTCCCCGGCGCGCCGGTCACCTTCTGCGCGAAAAAGCGTCTGGGCAAGCAGCGGATCGAGATCCGCGTCGAGGGGAAGGAGCTTCAGGCCGACGACGTGCTGGAAAACTGTTCGCTCTCCAGCCGCCTGCTGGCGCAGGCGGGCCTCACGCTGACGCAGAGCTATCAAAACGGCGAAAACTGCCTGACCGTCGAGCCGCCCAAAAAGCGGAAGCTGGGGCAGATGCAGAAGCTCCTGCTTGCCATCGTGTCGGCGGTCATCCTCGGGCTGCTGCAGCGCCTGCTCCCCGCGGGCGCGCAGGCGGGCGTCCGGGCCGTGACCGATCCGCTCTTTATGCTGATCCTGAACCTGCTGCGCACCATCTCCTCGCCGATGATCTTCCTGGCGATCTGCTGGGGCATTTTCAACATCGGCGATATGACCATTATGGGAAGGATCGGGAAAAAGGTGATCGGCCGCATCGCGGCGCTGAGCTTTCTCGTCAGCGCGGGAGCGACCGTCTGTCTTTTGTGGCTTTTCCCGCTGGAGCTGTCCTCGGGCGGCGCGGCGCTGAGCGGATTTTCGACCATCTACCAGATCATTCTGGATATCGTTCCCTCGGATATCGTCTCTCCGTTTCTGAACGGAAACACGCTGCAGATCATCTTCCTGGGCGCCGCCGTCGGCATCGCCCTGCTGATCCTGGGCGACCGTGCCGCCGCCGTCCGCACGTTCATTGAGCAGACGAACGAGGTAGTCCAGTTTCTCATGGAAGCAATCGGCGACCTGATCCCGCTTTTCGTATTTTTCAGTCTGTTCGCTCTGCTGGGCTCCGACTTCGGCTCCGAGCTCTCGGGCATCCTCAAGGCCATCGTCATCACCTATGTTTTTTGCCCGCTGATGTGTCTCGTATTCATCGGCATCCTTGCCGCGCGGCATCGGGTGAGCTTCCGGCTGCTTGTGCAAAAGCTGCTGCCGACCTTTCTCATCGGTCTCACCACGGCGTCGTCCTCCGCGGCGTTCGCCACCAATCTGGAGACCTGCGAAAAGAAGCTGGGTATCCCGCCGATGCTCGCGCATTTCGCCGTGCCCCTGGAACAGGTCCTCTATATGCCCAGCGTTGCGGTCGCTTTTGTGGCGACCTGCCTGTGCATGGCAGAAAATTACGGCACGGCCATCACGCCCGCGTGGCTCCTTACAATGATCGTTGTGACCGGACTTTTGTCGCTGGCGATGCCGCCCATCCCCGGCGGCGCGCTGACCTGCTACACGGTCATGTTCACCCAGCTCGGCATCCCCGGCGAGGCCCTCGCTTTGGCCGTGGCGATCAATTCCATGATCGACTTTATCGCGACGGCATCCAACCTGACCTGCCTGCAGGTCGAGGTCACGACCATCGCAGGCCAATTGGGAATGCTGGATACCGAATGTCTCAAAAACCCCGGATAGGCCCGCACATCGGTGCGCGGCCGTCCCGAAGCGTGAAAGGTGGAAAGCAAAATGGGATATGAATACTTGCGGAACGAGGCTATCATACGCAGCAAGACGCGGGAGTTTTTCGGCGTCGGCACGGTGGTGACGGCCTCCGCCTACCTGGTCTCCGTTGTGGACTTTATGCTCATCGGCGCCCTTTTGGGCGCCGATGCTGTCGCTGCCGCGGGTCTTTGCGACAGCTTTGTGGACGTGGCGGAGCTTTTCGGCTTCGTCCTCTCCTCCGGCGGGCCGGTCGCCGCAGGCATCCTGCTGGGCAAGCGAAAGCTCCGGCAGGCCAATGGGGTCTTCACCCTGTCCTTTCTTCTGACGCTCGCGGGAGGTCTTCTCTGCTGGTGCCTGCTGCCGTTCTGCGGCTTTTTCAGCGGCATCCTGTCCAACAACGGCGCGATCGCGGGCGATGTGGCGCGCTACGCCTTCTTCACTCTGCTCTCGTCGCCCTTTGTCGGCGTCAATCTCGTTCTCTCCAGCTTCGCCATACTGGACGATCGCTCCAAGCTGGCCATGGGCTCGGTCGTCGCCGCCAACGGAGTGAACATTGTGCTGGACGTTATCTTTATGAAGTATCTGCACATGGGCGTTGCCGGCGCGGCCGCGGCTTCCCTGCTCGGCAACGCGGCGGGTATTCTGGTAGCGCTCCCCTATCTGCTGTCCAAAAAGCGAACCTTCCGCTTTGTTCTGCGTGCCGGCGACCTGCGCGAGACCGGCCGGGAGCTGGCCTCGTCCTGCTCCTCCTTTGCCACAGACAAGGTCTCGCGCATTTTCTCCGGTCTGACGGTGAACCTGCTTTTGATGTACTTCGTAGGCAACATCGGCGTGGCGCTCTACGCGGTGTACAGCCAGCTTCGCTTCATCCTGCGCATTCTGGCGGGCGGCGCGCTGCAGACGATCTCCACGCTGGGCAGTATGCTCTACGGGGAGCGCGACTTCTACGGGCTGCGGAAGATGCTCTCCCTTCTGTCCAAGTACACCTATGCGCTCGTCGCGGCGCTCATGGCGGGACTGTTCTGCTTCTCCGCGCCGTTCCTTAGCTCCTATGGCATTGCCGCGGAGCCGGACACCGTGCTCGCGCTCCGCATCATGCTGCTCAGCCTGCCCTTTCTCTGGCTCAACGACCTGCTCGCCAGGCTCTACCCCAGCGTCCAGCGGCAGCGCCTGTCCGTGCTTCTGCTGACGCTGCAGAACGTGGTGCTCAAAATACTGCTCCTGCTGCTCTGCGTGGCGACCATCTCACAGCTCCATTGGCGCAGCATCCCCGTTGTGGCCGTCTGGTGCCTGCTGGTGGAGCTGCTGTCCCCGGCGGTCACGCTGCTCCGGGAAAAGCAGGCCTTTGGGAACGTTGCCCTCCTCGGGCTGGAGGATCAGGCGGACCGGAGCTGCCACAGCTTTTCCATCACGGGAAAGGCGGAAAACGTTGCGGACATTCACCGGGAGATCGACTTGTTCTGCCAACAGAACGGTATCCCCCGCAACAAGGGCGTCCTGCTGGCCATCGCCTTTGAGGAGGCCGCCCTCAACATCATCAACCACAACGAGCACGTGAGCATGATCGACATCTGTCTGCTTCTGGAGGAGGACAGTCTGATCGTCCGTATCCGCGACGACGGCGCGCCCTTCGACCCGCTGGCGTTCGTGGACGATGAGGATATCCTTCAGATGAACAACATCCGTCTGCTTGAGCGGCTCACCGATCAGAAGACCTATACGCGCATCATGAACATGAACAACACGGTGCTTTCGATCCGACTGGAGGCGGCAGAGAATGAATGAACTGACCGGAGCGGTCCTCGCCCAATATCCGGCGGCCGCGGAGCTGCTGCGGCGGCATGGCGGCGAAACGCTGCTTACCTATCTCGGGCAGCTCCGCCACCGGCCGCTGCCGGACATCCTGCCCTCGGAGGAGCTGCTGGACGAGGTGCGGGACTACTTCACGCCCTTTTTCGGCGCGGAGACCGCCGGGGAATGTGCGGACGTTCTCCGGCGCCGCCGCTGCCTGTCCACCGCCAACCATCACCATCCCGCGTTCGAGTACATGACCGTGCAGGATACGATCCTCTGTGACCGGTGGCTGCGGACGCAGGGCGAGACCGGGGCGGTCGTTCCGTTTCTGTCCTGTGCCAACCCAAGGCTGGACAACAATGTCTACCCGAGGGGTATGCTGGTCTACGACTGCACCGCGCCGGAGGGCTGCCTGCGGCTGCCGTTTTATCCGTTCAAGCTGCGCCACGCCTGCGTGGCCGCCGTAGAGGGCATCTCCCCGGACATGGCAGACAATGCTCTGAGCCGCCTGCGGCAGGAGACGCGGCGCGGCTCCTGCTCGCTTCGCACAGCCGACGCGCTGGAGCGCTTCTGCCGCGAGGTCCTGCTCTCCGACCGCGTGCAGCGGTACGGCACGCTGCGGGAGCAGACCACGGTCATCAACGCCATGCTCTCCCGGCGCTATTTTACTGACCGTGCGCCGCAGTACCTCTGGATGCCGATGGAGACGCTCACCGCCCGCCTGCTGGAAAGGGATCTTCGGACGGAAGCCGCGCTCACCTGTCAAATGCTGTTCCGGCGCGAGCTGCGCGCATCTCTGCTGCGGGAGCTGGACGGCGTTTCCGGCTGCTGGACGGGAGACGCCGGCGGCACGCACTTTTTCTGGGGGCTCGACCGCCGCGCGGCGCTGTTTCCCCTGCGGCTGCGGGAGAGCGTGGGCACGGCGGCGCTGACGGGTCAAAACTCGCTGGGAGAGGCTGTGACCGTCCCCCTCACGCCGCAGGCGCTGACGGAGGCGCTGCGGGACGGGTCGCTGCTGCCGGGCCTGTTTCTCTGCTTTCTGGAGGCGCACTTCCTCCGCGACTTCACGGTGTTCGGCGGCTTCTATCAGCCCACCTATCTCGCTGAGATGCGCCGTGGACTGGTGCGCGCCCTGCGCGAGACGGGCGGCTATGAGGAGGAGGCCGCGATCATTGAGGCGAAGCGCAACGCGATGACCCTCGGGCTGCTCTATCTGCTGCGCAGTCGTGAAAACGGCAGCTTTCCCGTCTCCACGGCGGAGCTTTTGGAGCAGCCCGTTTCGACGCCGGAGGTCGAGGCGAGCCTGCAAATATCGGTTGAAGACGCGCTGGCGCATCTGCTCGGCCCCTGACAAGCCCGCTCCCTTGCAGAAGCGGCAGCCGCGTTCGGCAGCGCCCCGGCCTCCGGCATCTACGGCATCGCGGACATGGCGATGGTCGGGCAGTATCAGGAGCCGGACGGTACAGCGGCGCCGGCGGCCGGCGCGCCGGTGTGGAACATCATTTACAGTCTCAGCCTGCTCATGGACACCGGCGGCAGCCGAAGAAAAGCGGCGGCACGGAAAACCGGCATTTCACAGCAGCGCTCACCCGCAGCGGCACCGCCGCCCTGCCGGAGTGCGGCAAAAGCTGAACGTAAATACCCCCCGGCGAAGCCCAACACGGTTAAGATAAGAAAAACCGACAGCAAAAAAGCTCCCCCGTCCATTTCAGAGGAAGTGGACGGGGGACTTTACTTCTTTCTGTTGTTTCCTGTTGCCACGGCACGGCATACCGTCGATGTTCCGCTGTGAGGTCGTGACCGTGACGGAAAACGGCTCGTCCAGTATCGAGATCGATGTGTCCCAAGGAGAAAGTACAGTGCGCGGAATGAAGCCAGCAGCCATGCCCCCTTTCGATTCCATCAGCATCCCTCCCGGCCAAATGATCAAGGCCGATCCGTTTTGCGGTACGATCGGCGGCAGCGTCCTTTCGCGCCGCCGGTCAGGCTCAAAGCCTCGCCACGCCGCTTCTGCGCGCGGCTTCGGCGACCGCCTTGGCCACCGCGGGGCCGACACGCGGGTCGAATGCCGCGGGGATGATATAGTCCTCGGAGAGCTCGCCGCCGACAAGTCCTGCCAGCGCCTCCGCCGCCGCCACCTTCATCTCCTCGTTGATGTCGCTCGCGCGCACATCGAACGCGCCGCGGAAGATGCCCGGGAAGGCCAGTACGTTGTTGATCTGATTCGGATAATCGCTGCGACCGGTCGAAACGACCCTTGCGCCGCCCGCCTTCGCCGCGTCGGGGAAGATCTCCGGCGTCGGGTTCGCGCAGGCGAAAATGATCGCGTCCTTGTTCATCGTCTTGACCATCTCGGTCGTAACGGTGTTCGGCGCGCTCACGCCGATGAACACGTCCGCGCCCACGAGCATATCGGCAAGCGTCCCCTCCTTGCGGCTCAGGTTCGTGACCTCGGCCATCTCGGTCTTGATCCAGTTCAGACCCTCGCGGCCCTTGTAGATCGCGCCCTTGCGGTCGCACATCGTAATATCCTTGAAGCCCGCCGAGAGCAGCAGCTTTGTAATGGCGATGGCCGCCGCGCCCGCGCCGGAGGTCACGATCCTCACGTTCTCTTTCTTCTTGCCGACGACCTTGAGCGCGTTCGTGAGGCCCGCCAGCGTGATGACGGCGGTGCCGTGCTGGTCGTCGTGGAAGATGGGAATGTCGCACTTTTCCTTCAGCTTGCGCTCGATCTCGAAGCAGCGCGGCGCGGCGATGTCCTCAAGGTTGATGCCGCCGAAGCTGCCGGAGATGTTGTAGACCGTCTCGACGAACTCGTCCACGTCCTTGGTCTTGACGCAGAGAGGAAACGCGTCCACGCCGCCAAAGGACTTGAAGAGCACGCACTTGCCCTCCATGACGGGCATACCGGCCTCGGGGCCGATGTCGCCGAGGCCCAAGACGGCGCTGCCGTCGGTGATGACCGCCGCCATGTTCCAGCGGCGCGTGAGCTCATAGCTTTTATTGATATCCTTCTGAATTTCAAGGCACGGCTGCGCGACGCCGGGGGTGTAGGCGAGGGACAGGTCGTCCTTCGTCTTCACCGGCACGCGGGTCACCATCTCGATCTTGCCTTTCCACTCCCCATGCAGGCGGAGCGATTCCTTTGCGTAATCCATTCTGTTCTCCTTTCAAACCATCCGCTCGGGACGGACGATGCGGTCAAATTCCTCCGGCGGCAGAAGCTCCAGCGCGGCACAGGCCTCGCGCAGCGTTAGGTTCTCCGCGTATGCCTTCTTTGCGATCCTCGCGGCGTTTTCATAGCCGATGTGCGGGTTGAGCGCCGTGACAAGCATCAGCGAGCGGCGCACATTTTCGTCCATCCTCTCCCGATTTGCGTGAATGCCGGACGCGCAGTTTTTGTCAAACGAAGCGATGGCCTCGCTCAGCAAACGGACGGACTGCAAAAAGTTATAGGCGCACACGGGCATAAAGACGTTCAGCTCAAAGTTCCCCTGCGACGCCGCTATGCCGACGGCGGTGTCGTTGCCCATGACCTGCACCGCCACCATCGTCACCGCCTCGCACTGCGTAGGATTGACCTTGCCGGGCATGATGGACGAGCCGGGCTCGTTGGCCGGAATGGTGATCTCCCCCAGCCCCGTGCGCGGCCCCGAGGCCAGCCAGCGCACATCGTTCGCGATCTTCATCATGTCGCACGCGAGCGCCTTGACCGCGCCGTGCGCGAACACCAGCTCGTCCTTCGACGTGAGCGCGTGGAACTTGTTGGACGCAGTGACAAAGGGCCTTCCGGTCAGGTCCGCGACGGCCGCGGCGACCGCCCGGTCAAAGCCGTCGGGAGCGTTGAGTCCCGTGCCGACCGCCGTGCCGCCGAGCGCCAGCTCCCGCAGGGAGGACAGCGCGGCGGTGAGCAGCTCGCGGTCTCGCGCGAGGCTCGTCCGCCAGCCGGAGATCTCCTGCGCGAAGGTGATGGGCGTCGCGTCCTGCAAATGCGTCCGGCCGGATTTCAGCACGTCGGCGTTCTCCGCCTCCAGACGCAGGAGGGTCTGCTCCAACGCGGAAACGGCAGGGAGAAGCCGGTCCTCCACCGCGAGACAGGCGGCAATATGCATCGCCGTGGGAAAGGTGTCGTTCGAGGACTGCGACATATTGACGTCGTCGTTCGGGTGCAGGAGCTTTTTCCCTACCAGCTCGTTGCCGCGGTTGGCGATGACTTCGTTGACGTTCATGTTCGACTGCGTGCCGGAGCCCGTCTGCCACACGACGAGCGGGAAGTGCCCATCCAGCTCGCCGGCAAGGATCTCGTCGCAGACGCGGCCGATCAGGGCGCATTTTTCCGTGCTCATCCGCTCGGGCAGCAGCTCGCGGTTGGCGATGGCCGCCGCCTTTTTCAGCACGGCAAATGCCCGGATGATCTCCGCGGGCATCGTTTCGATCCCGACGCCGATGGGGAAATTCTCATGCGAGCGCTGCGTCTGCGCGCCCCAGTAGCGGTCCGCCGGGACGCGCACCTCTCCCATCGAGTCCCGCTCTATCCTGTATTCCATACGTTTCCTCGCTTCCGTTTGATCTGCTATCTCCATAGTACACGCCGCGGCGCGGATGTCAACAGGAGATTTTACGCCCGGGCGGAAAGCAGGCGCAAAAACGCGGGCGCTGCCCGGAAGATCTGCACGCCGCTTTTTTGCAGCAAAAGGGACCGCCCTCTGCGGAAGAGGACGATCCCCTTTTTCGATCTCTTTACTTTGCCAGCTCCGCGTACTCGGGGGCCTCCGCCGTGGCGGGGGCAATGGCGGGGCTGGTATCCCTCGCCCACTCGAGCGCGTGCTCGCAGAACATCCGCGTGATGGTGGACGGCTGCGCCGCCGCGCTCGTGGCGATGGCGATGTCGCGGTAATACGGTTCGTCGAGCGGCTTTTTGATGATACCGTGGCGGTTGGGGTGCAGGATCAGGTCATGCACCACGCTGATGCCCAGCCCGCACTCGACCATCGCGAGGATGGCAAAGTCGCTGCTGACCTCGAACTTGATGCGCGGGGACTGCCTGAGGTGCTCCAGGAACAAATTGATCTCGTAATCCTGCTCCTCCTTGAGGCTGATGAAATCCTCGTCCGACAGCCGGCTGACGGGGAAGCATTCCGCGTCGCGCAGTGGGTGATTCGGCGGCAGGATGACCGTCAGCGAGTCGCGCAGCAGGAAGGTCGTATCGAACTCCTTGGCGCAGGGGAGGGCGAGAAAGCCGCAGTCGATCTGCCCGCGGCGCAGCCAGGTCGCGATCTGGTTGTACTCGCCGTTGAAGATCTGGAAGCGGATATTGGGGTATTTTTCGTGGAAGGACTTGATCATCAGCGGCATCCAGCCGGTCGCCATGCTGGTGAACGCGCCCACGCGGATCAGGCCGCTCTGCAGCCCGTGCAGCTCGCCGACGGCAAAGCTGAGCTCCTCCTGCCCCTTGACGATGGACTGGATGATGGGCAGCAGCTGCGTCCCCTCCGAGCTGATCTCGATGCCCGAGCGGTTGCGCGTGAGCAGCGGGACGTTCCAATGCTCCTCCAGGTCCGCGATCATGCGGCTCACGGCGGACTGCGTGTAGCCCAGCTCCGCGGCGGCCTGCGTGATGCTGCCGGTCTCGATGGTCTTGAGGTAGGCCAGATATTTGTGGATCATGCGCTCATCTCCTTGCGTATAGGCCGCGCGGCGGCGTTAACGCCATGATAGCCGAATGTGAATCATCTGTCAAGCATTCCGTTTTGGAATGTTCAGCAGAACAATGATTTTCTTGTGCATTCCGCAATAAAACTATATACTGTATGTGCAGATAATTAAACACTCTCGTGAAGCGGTTTGCAAGCCCACGACGGCATTGTTGCAAATCGCAGAAAATTTTTGAGGAGGCTATCACCATGATCCATTATTCCTGCATCGGTGCGACCGGCTATGTCTGCGGCGAAGTGCTGCGCATGATGGTCAACCATCCCGACGGCGAGCTCGTCAACGTTCTCGATACCTACGGCGTGGGCGACGCCATCTCCACCCATCACCCCGCCCTGCGCGGCTTCTACGACCAGACCATCCTGGACCTGACCGAGGAGAACGTGCGCGAGACCGCCCGCAAGAGCGACGTCGTGATGATCCAGGTCCCCTCCGGCGCGGTCGCCAAGTGGGCGGAGATCGTTCTCGCCGAAGGCTCCCGCATCATCGACATCGGCGCGGACATCCGCTTCCGCGACGTGAAGGTCTGGGAAAAGTGGTACGGTGACAAGCACACCAATCCGCAGATGACCCATGACGCCGTCTACAGCATGCCCGAGATGAACCGCGAGCTGGCCAAGGGCAAGAAGCTCATCGCCAACCCCGGCTGCTATCCCACCGCCTCCACCCTCGGCCTGCAGCCCATGCTCAAGACCGGCCACATCGTCGAGAACACCATCGTCATCGACGCCAAGAGCGGCTTCACCGGCGCGGGCCGCCGTCCCGCCCTCAACAAGCTCCTCACCGAGGCGGAGAACAACTTCTGCGCCTACGCCCTCGGCGGCGGTCACCGCCACACCCCCGAGATCGAGCAGAACATCGCCTACATCACCGGCAAGGATCTGATGAAGCCCGAGACCTGGCAGTACATCAACTTCCAGCCGCACCTCCTGCCCCAGGTCCGCGGCATCGAGGTCACCATCTACGCCACCTGCGATAAGGACTTCACCAACGAGGAGGTCTACGAGCTGTATAAGGACTTCTACAAGGACGAACCCTTCGTCAAGGTCTTCCCGGCCAATCTCCCCGTGCAGACCAAGTGGGCCTACGGCACCAACTTCGTCGAGATGACCCCGACCTTCGATTCCCGCACCCACCGCCTGATCGTCTCCTCCGTCATCGACAACATCGGCAAGGGCGCTGCCGGCCAGGCCATCCAGAACATGAACCTCATCATGGGGATCCCCGAGACCACCGGCCTCATGATGCCCCCGATGTATCCGTAAGAAGCTGATTTTATATATAATAAGAAAAGGAGAACAACACTATGGAATACAAAGTGATCGAAGGCGGCGGCATCACCTCCCCCAAGGGCTTTACTGCGGGCGCCGTGTACGTCGGCGTGAAGAGCCGCAAGTCCCAGAAGCCCGATGTGGCCGTCCTCTACTCCGAGACCGAGGCCTCCTGCGCGGCGGTGTTCACCACCAACAAGTTCTGCGCCGCCCCCGTCATTCTCGACCGTGAGATCCTCAAGAACGGCAAGGCCCGCGCCATCGTCATCAACTCCGGCAACGCCAACGCCGCCACCGGCACCCAGGGCATCGAGGACGCCCGGACCGTCGAGCGCGAGGCCGAGAAGCTCCTCGGCGTGGGCGAGAACGAGGTCTTCGTCTGCTCTACCGGCGTCATCGGCCAGAAGCTGCCCGTCGAGAAGGTGCTCGAGGGCGTCCGTCAGATCATCCCCGCCAAGCTCGACAAGGCCAACGGCTCCGACGCGGCCTATGCCATTATGACCACCGACACCGTCCGCAAGGAATCCGCCTACGAGCTCGAGCTCTCCTCCGGCACCATCCGCATCGGCGCGATGGCCAAGGGCTCCGGCATGATCCACCCCAACATGGCCACCACCCTCGCCTACGTCACCACCGACGCCAAGTGCGACTCCGCCGACCTGCAGAAGATGCTGCACAACGCCATCGACAAGAGCTTCAATATGTGCACCGTCGACGGCGACACCTCCACCAACGACACCATGATCCTGCTCGCCAACGGCGCCTCCGGCGTCGAGGTCAAGACCGAGGAGGACAAGGCTGCTCTCGCCGGTCTCATCGAGCACATCTGCATCGACATGGCCCGCCGCATCGCCTCCGACGGCGAGGGCGCGACCCATCTGATCGTCGTCGAGTCCTACGGCCTGCCCACCGAGCATGACGCCCGTCTGGTCGCCAAGGCCATCGCCGGCTCCACCCTGTTCAAGGCCGCCGTGTTCGGCCGCGACGCGAACTGGGGCCGCATCATGGCCGCTGCCGGCTACTCCGGCGCGGACGTCGATCCCACCAAGGCCGACTGCATCATCAAGAGCAGCGCCGGCGAGGTCCAGGTCATGAAGGACGGCTTCGGCACCGACTTCAGCGAGGAGCTGGCCAAGGCCGTGCTCACCGAGCACGACATCACCGTCATCGTCGACTTCCACAGCGGCGACGGCAAGGCGGTCGCCTACGGCTGCGACCTCACCTACGAGTACGTCAAGATCAACGGCGACTACCGCACCTAAGGAGGGCCACCCATGAGCGACGCTGCAAAGG
>ERZ808259.683-NODE-683-length-12264-cov-3.429847_pt1 | contig 12264 bp, 6 predicted proteins | sample MGYA00521279_ERZ808259 | MGnify/ENA primary metagenome ERZ808259 (study PRJEB31516, sample SAMN03275586) | gut metagenome | biome: mammalia-associated habitat; material: feces | host: Papio cynocephalus | place: Kenya | collected 2012-07-27 ... | reverse complement strand
CAAAGAGATTGACATTGTTTTTCCCTTGCTCAGAGGTGATTTTCAGTTCTTTTTGAACGGAATCCGGCAATAGATAATAAGCAACCCCATGCGGAGACAAAGAGAAATGATTGAGGACATATGCCGTCACTTTCAAATCATCGATGTTTTTCTCATACATTTTCAGATAGATGTCACGGATGCAGATGCCTCTTTCGATTAGGGCGCTGGCGCAAGCGAATGTATGGGCGTTCGTGGAAGAATATTGGAATCTTCCCGAATCGCCGACGATGCCTATATAAAGATAGGAAGCGGCTTCCTTAGAAAGGGTCATTCCCTTCCATTTCAAGAGGATATCGGTCATGATTTCGGCTGCAGCCGCGGATTCTTCATCCAATATCGGATGAGAAGCGATTTCTTTCTTGCAAGGATGATGATCTACTTTCAGGATCTTTTTGGCTCTGCTATAGCGGGGGTCCGCGATTCTTTCATGATCCCCGACATCGCAGATAATCGCCAAAAAAGGCGTATCGAAATAAGAATCGCTAAGCCTTTCGGTCTCTGGAAAAAGCCTTGGGGTGAAAGTCACGTGATTATCGCCGACGAAATGAACGTCCTTGTTTGGGAAGTTATCCTTTATGAAAGTATAAAGGCCCATTTGGGTTCCCATTGCGTCGAAATCCGGTTTAATGTGGCGAAAAATGACGATGCGATCGTACTTTTTTATGCAGGAATAGAAATAAGAATAGTTCTTTTTCAAATTCAATCCGTAATCGGCTATCTCTTTTGGTAATCTGGCCATATTATAAGGTTCCCTTGAAAGCGCTATAGCAATCGCGGGCAATCATGACTTCCTCATCGGTTGGAATAACGGCCACTCTTATTTTGCTATCGGGGGTGGATATTTCTCCTTCTTTTCCGATTAGCTCATTGTTTTTTGCCCAATCGATATGGATGCCTAAAGCCTCAGAAATGTTATCTAAGATCATTTTGCGGCAAATTGGGTTATTCTCGGTGATGCCGGCTGAGAAAATAAGCATATCCGCGCCGCCTAAACGAACGTAATAAGAGCCAACGAAATCAGCGACTCTTCTTGCCCAAAGTTTCAAAGCGTTGATGCATCTCTCATCGCCTTTTTCCGCGGCAGCTAAGATATCGCGGGTATCGTTAGAAAGGCCGGAAACACCTAAGAAACCGGATTTTTTATTCAAAATATCGTAAATTTCTTCGGAATTTTTCCCGGTGCAAACGCCAAGATAATAATAGACGGACGGGTCAATGTCGCCGCAACGCGTTCCCATCATGACTCCTCCTAATGGAGTAAGACCCATGGAGGTCGCCACGCATTTGCCATCCTTAATAGCGCAAATCGAGGCGCCGCTTCCTAAATGAAGGGTGATGATGCGTTTGCTTTTGTCGCCATGGAAATAATCTTTGATGGCTTTATCCGCCAAATAATGGTGGGAAGTGCCGTGTGCGCCATATCTTCTGCAATCGTATTTCTCGGTGTATTCGTATGGGATTGCATACAAATAATCCTCGGGTTGCATGCTTTGATGGAAAGCGGTGTCGAAAACAGCGATTGTGACGGCGTTTGGCAACACCTTTTTGAAAGCGTGATAGCCAATTAAATGAGCCGGGGCGTGCAATGGATCAAGGGGGATGAGCTTGGTAATTTTTTCCTCTGTATCCTCGTTGAAATAAGCGGATTTGGAGAAATACTTGCCACCTTGAACCACGCGGTGCCCAATGGCCTTTATCTCATCGAAATCTTTGACGATCTCATAGTCTTTTAAGGCTTTTAAAATCAATTCAACGCCGACGTTGTGATCCATAATCGGGAGATATTCGTCGTGTTTCTCCCCTTTGTATTTCAAACGGAAATGAGCATCCTCATGCCCGATTCTTTCAACCAAGCCTTCGCAAATGACTTTTTCTTCCGGCATCTCATAGAGCTTGTACTTGATGGAAGAAGAGCCTGCGTTAACGGCCATGCATTTTATCATAATTTTTTACCTCTTTTTATCGCTAAACATTCTAATCTAACTTTCTCCTTTCTAAAAGGGAAAAGAACCCTAAAATGCCAATTAATCCCCTCTTCCCTTTGCGTGCGTACGTATGCATACGCTATAATTCAGCTAAGATGGAAAAAGGAGAAAGGGCATTATGGCTTATGGCATTCTTTATGACTTTTTGATGGGGCAATGCATTGAGGCGTATCGTTATTTCGGCGCGCATTTTGTAAGCAAGGAAATAGATGGGAAAAAAGTATCCGGAGTCGTTTTCCGCTTATACGCACCTTTGGCCAACGACGTTTCCGTGATTGGCGAGTGGAACAATTGGGACGTGAGAGAAAACAAGATGGAGAAGATCGATCCTTCTGGAGTGTTTGAAACCTTCGTTCCCGGCCTTCATAATTACCAATGCTATAAATTTCATTTTCTGAACGCCAAAGGCGAATATGTCGACAAAGCCGATCCTTTTGCTTTTTTCTCGGAACTTAGGCCGAATACTTGCTCGCGCCTTTTCGATGTCGAGAATTTCATTTGGCACGACGAAACGTTTCTGAAAAAAAGAGACAGAGGATTCGACAAACCCGTTTCCATTTACGAAATTCACCTTGGCTCATGGAAAGGCTTCATCGACGGAAGGTATCCTTCGTATGAAGAAGTCGCGGATTATTTGATTCCCTATCTTAAGGAGAATGGCTTCACTCATGTTGAGATTATGCCTATTTGCCAGTATCCTTTTGACGGTTCCTGGGGGTATCAGGCAACCGGTTTTTTCTCGGTTGATTCACGCTATGGCAATCCTTTCCAACTCATGTCTTTTGTTGACCGCATGCATCAAGCTGGCTTTTCTGTTATCTTGGATTTCGCTCCCGTTCATTTCGCTAACGATCATTTCGCTTTAAGGGAATTCGATGGCTCCTGTTTATATGAATATAGCGATTCGAAACACACTTTCTCCCCTTGGGGATCTTGCTATTTCGATTTAGGAAAAGACCCCGTTCGTTCTTTCTTGATGAGCGCTATGGACTATTATCTCGCCTATTTCCATTTCGATGGGATTCGGGTGGATGCCGTTTCCAATATCGTTTATTGGGAAGGGAATAAAACTCTCGGCGAGAATTGCGGCGCGACGGAATTCATCAAACGTCTGAATGGAAAACTGCACTTGGCCCACCCTTCGATTATCATGATAGCCGAAGATTCCACGGATTTCACAGGCGTGACGAAGCCTTTGGAATATGGCGGCCTTGGCTTTGATTACAAATGGGATCTCGGTTGGATGAATGATACTTTGAAATATTATTCGCTCGACCCAATCTATAAGAAATACAAACACCATGACATTACTTTCTCCATGGCTTATTTCTTTAGCGAAAACTTCCTTTTGCCTTTATCCCATGACGAAGTGGTGCATGGCAAAGGAACTCTGATTAATAAAATGTACGGTGATTACGAAACGAAATTTGCCCTCTTGAGGAATCTTTTCGCTTATCAATTCGCCCATCCAGGCAAAAAGCTCAATTTCATGGGCAATGAGATGGCCTCTTTCGATGAATGGAATGAGACTCGTTCCCTCCCTTGGAATCTATTGGCTTATCCTAAGCATGACTCCATGAAACGTTTGGTCAGGGATTTGAATCTTATTTACCAATCCGAGGAAGCCATGCATAAGGAAGAATACAATCCCGCCCATTTTGAGTGGATGATGGTTGACAATTCTGATCAAAGCGTGTTTGCTTTTGAACGGGATTATGGAGATTCCTCCCTGCTTTTCCTTTTCAACATGACTCCGAATTTTTATCCGATTTATGACGTGGGAGTTAAAAAGAAAGGGACATGGAGAGAGATTTTCAATTCCGATAAAGACGTTTATGGAGGAAATAATCAATATAATGGGCTGCCTCTTTTAGCAAAAGATGGCGCCCCAGAAGGAAGAGCGTATCATATCAGCGTGAAACTTGCCTCCTATGGCGCTATGATTTTTAAGTTGGAAAACCCCAAGAAAGAAACGGAAACAGCCAAAAGGAAGACTGTTTCAAAGAAAAAGAAAACGACGATGAGAAAGGCTAAGAATTAATCTATGATTTTTGATAACAAAGAAGAATTCAAAAAAGAATTCGAAAAACGCTTAACGGAACTATACGGACGCTCCGTCGAAGATTCCCACATCACGGAGAGATATGAAGTCTTAGGGGAAATGGTTCGGGATTTTGCCGGCGTCGGCTGGAGAAAATGCCGCGAGGATATGGCGGAAAACGGAAGAAAGCAATGTATCTATTTCTCCATGGAATTCTTGATTGGAAGATTGCTTTTGAACAATCTTCAGAATCTTGGCGTCTACAAGGTCGCCAAAGAAGGGCTGGCGGATTACGGGATCGATATCAATGAGCTCGAAGACCAAGAGCCCGATGCGGGACTAGGGAATGGCGGCTTAGGAAGATTGGCGGCGTGTTTTTTGGATTCGGCGGCTTCTTTAGGCTATCCTATGCACGGGAATACGATCCGTTATGAATATGGCTTTTTCAAGCAGAAATTCGTGAACGGAAAGCAAAGTGAACTTCCGGATGAATGGCTTTCGAACGGCTTCGTTTTCGAAGTGAAAAAGCCAAAACACGCTGTGGAGGTGGAATTCGGGGGCAATGCGGAAACCTACCTGAAACCCAATGGCGAATACGCTCTCCGCACCGTGAATGCCACCCATGTCCGCGCCATGCCTTACGACGTAAGCGTTGTCGGATATCATAATGGCGTTTCCAATACGCTTCGCCTTTGGAGCGCCGAGCCTAGCGAAAAGAACCTCCCAACGGATGTTTCTTTCGACGATTATCTTTCCACTTTGAAGGAGCTTTCATTTGGTTTATATCCGGATGATTCTACCGAACATGGCCGCATTCTTCGCCTTCGCCAGCAATATTTCCTCGTTTCCGCGGGCCTTCAATCCGTCATGCGCGGAGAATATGGAAGATATAAGACTTTGGAGCATCTGAAAGACCATTATGTTTTTCAATTGAATGATACCCATCCGATTCTCTCCATACCGGAAATGATGCGCCTTCTGATGGACGTTTATGGCTTTGGCTGGGATGAAGCTTGGGAACAAGTCACCCATTCTATTGCCTACACAAACCACACCGTCATGCCTGAGGCTTTGGAAAGATGGCCAATTCAATATGTGCAGAAACTTCTTCCGCGCGTTTATATGATTATCGAGGAAATCAACCGCCGTTTTAACGCTTATATGGTGGAAAAAGGGGTGGAGCCAGCGAAAGCCTACCAGATGCAAATCATCAAAGATGGTCAAATTCATATGACGAACATGGCCATTTATGCTGCCTTTAGCGTCAATGGCGTCGCTAAAATCCACACTTCCATTCTTGAAAACTACACCTTCAAGAATTTCTATGAGCTTTTCCCAGAGAAGTTCTCCAACAAAACCAATGGCGTCACCCACCGCAGATGGCTTCTTTATTCCAATGAGAAGCTCGCTTCTTTAATCACCTCTAAGATCGGGGATGAATGGATTATGCATCCAGAGAAGCTCATCGCTTTCAAAGCCTTTGATACGGATAAAAAGGTTCAGGAAGAGATCATGGAAATCAAACATGAAAATAAGATCAAATTCGCCGATTTCGTGATGAAAGCGTATGGAATCGAAATCTCTCCGGAGGCCATATTCGACGTTCAAATCAAAAGGCTTCACGCTTATAAGAGACAGCTTTTGAACCTTTTCCACATCATGGCTCAATATCTTGAACTCAAGAAAAACCCCGCTCAATTCCATATGGAACCGCATGTTTACATTTTTGGCGCGAAAGCCGCTCCCAGCTATGAATACGCCAAATGCATCATTGAATTGATTCTTGCCGTGCAAGAGGTTGTCAATAATGATGAGGATGCCTCCAAATACATGAAGATCGTCTTTGTGGAAAATTACGGCGTCACTTTAGCGGAACACATCATTCCGGCTGCCGATATTAGCGAGCAAATCTCCACCGCCGGCAAAGAAGCCTCCGGCACCTCCAATATGAAGCTTATGATGAATGGCGCTTTGACTTTAGGCACATTGGATGGGGCCAATATCGAAATCGCCAAGCAAGCCGGAGAAGAGAATGAAATCATCTTCGGATTAACCGCGGAAGAGGTGGAACGCAAAAACGAGGAAGGAAGCTACAATCCTTGGGATGTTTACAATAGCAATCACCTTGTAAAAGAAGTCATCGATTCTCTTTTCTCCGGACCTTGGGCACTAAAAGCCAATGGCCGTTTCCAAATGATTTTCGATGAAATCATGAACAAAGGAGACCAATATTTCATTCTGGATGATTTCGCCTCTTATTGCGAAGCTTGCAAACGCGCTGAGGAATTCTATCTCGATAAAGAAAGATGGGCAAAAGCCGTCATTGATAATATTTCCACTTCGGGGGTCTTCTCCTCGGATAGGACCATCGAAGAATACAATCGCGATATTTGGCATCTTAGCAAATACGGAAGCCATCGTTAACCAAAAATATTATCCAGACAAAAGAAGACCGCCTTATAAAAGGGCGGTTTTCCTTATGAATCCGATTCGAGGAAAAAGGACGTCTTTTGAATAGATGGCTTCCTTTCCCGCTTTTTCAAATGGAGGAACGATCGTTCGAGAAAGGCTTATATTTTCACGTTTTTATCTTCGATTTGCTTTTGGTATTTATCGATTTGCTCTCCCATTGACATCCCTTTGAATTGGTTCATATACAGGCTATAGTAATAGCCTTTTTTCTCCATGAGTTCTTTATGGTTTCCATCTTCGAGGATGCTGCCATGTTCCATCACCAAGATGCGATCGGAGTTTACGATGGTGGATAAGCGGTGGGCGATGGTAATAGAGGTCCTTCCTTTCAAAAGAGGCTGAATGCGGTTTTGGATCTCTTCTTCGGTCTCCGTATCGATTGACGAAGTGGCTTCATCCAATATCAATAAGGATGGATTCCTTATCATCGCCCTCGCGAATGATATGAGTTGTCTTTGCCCTTGCGAAAGAGAGGCCCCGCCATCTTCGAGGAAGGTGTTGTATCCCTCTTTTTCTTTTTCGATAAAAGAATCGATGCCAACTAGTTTTGCTGCCTTTTTTACCTCTTCGATCGTCGCGTTTAATTTCCCATAGGCGATATTTTGATAATAGGTGGCGGAAAAGACGAATGGACTTTGTTGGACATAGCCTATATGCGAGCGCAGCCACCCTAAGGAACGTTCTTTATAATTCACCCCATCTAGGAGGATTTCTCCGCCTGTTGGCTCATAGAATCGGCAAAGAAGATTCGCCAAAGTCGTTTTTCCAGAACCCGTTTCGCCAACGATTGCGACCGAAGTCCCCGCTTTGATTTTCAAGTTCAAAGGATGAATGACTTCCACCCCGTTTCCATAATGGAAAGAGAGATTCCGGAATTCGATGTCCCCGGAAAAACGCTCGTAGTTTTCTTTCTTTGGGGAAAGAATACCACCGTATTTAGCGATGACCTCGTCGGAATCCTTGATTTCGATCGGGGCTTTCAAAAGCTGCTCGACCTTTTCTGCCGAAGCCTGGTTCTCCATAAAAGAAGAGAAAGTATCGGACATGCTTTCAAGAGGGGAGAATATGGATTGGGCAAAGCCGACAAAGAGAACGATTGTGGCGACAAGCGTGGCCATATCAAGCTCTTCTTGCAAGGTGATGCTATCGATATCTTGATAGCCAATGACGACGATAATCACGATCATAACGGCTAAAATGAATTCCAATAAAGGCCTAAAGAAAGCGCCAACCCTTCCCGCGCGGAAACGTTTGCTCTTCAAATCATCGACAATATCTTTCGATTCTTTCGAAACTTCCTCTTCAAGAGACAAGGTCTTCACTGTTTTGGCGCCGTTAATGATCTCGGCAAGCCAGCCGACATAAGAAGAATAGGCGTTTCTTGCAATGCGGTGGCGTTTCAAAATCAAATGTTCGAACAAAGGAACGATAATGGCGATGAAAGGCAAGGAAGCAATGACAATCAAAGCGTATTTCACATTTTGAGAGAACATCGTGATGATCGTGAAAATCAGATCGAAAGACGACCAGAATATCGATGTCAAAGACCAAGAGAGGACGTCCCCTATCGCAGAAGTGTCGTTATTCATTCTGGCGATGAGCCAACCGGAATTGGTTTTATCGAAATAAGAGAAAGAAAGCTCCTGGACGTGATCGAAAAGGTCCTTTCTTAAAGAAACCATGATGACCATGCTCAAATAATTCGTCAAATAGAATGTGACGAAAATGCTGATGCAGCGAACGATAACGAAGACGCCTTGCGTGATAAGGAAGGTTAAGAAGGTAATGTCGATTTCCCATACGTTTTTGATGAAAATCACATGCAGCGGAAGTTCCCAAAGAGAAGAAACGGAAGATAAAACGCCATTTTGTCCAACCAAAGTGATAGCGGCCGCATTCATCGCAGGCACAAAAGCGGAGTCATAGAAAGTGGTAATGAACATCGTCAAAATGATAATGACAAACAAATCAACGCGCTTCATCGCGTATTTCATAACGCGGAACCAAATGCCGAAATTCAATTTGGTCGGAAGCTTTTCCTCGAGAATTCTGCTGCTCATTTTGAAACCTCCATCCTTTCTTGAATTTCAGCCAGCCTTTGATATAGGCCTGCTTTCTTCATTAATTCTTCGTGCGTTCCCATTTCTTCGATTCTGCCATCATCCAAAACGATGATTTTATCTGCCGTTTTCGCTGAAGCGATGCGATGCGTAATGAGGAAAGTGGTGGAATCTTTGACGTTTTCTTTTAGCCTTCGGCGAATCTCCAAATCCGTTTTGGTGTCTACGGCGCTTAGGGAATCGTCGAAAATCAAAATAGGGGCTTTTGTCAAAAGGGTCCGGGCGATGGCAACTCTTTGCTTTTGCCCACCTGAAAGCGTGACGCCTTTTTCCCCAACCAAGGTTTGATAGCCATCTTTAAAAGAGAGGATGGTGCGATCGATATCGGCGTTCTTCGAGGCAAATCTCATTTCGTTCTCACTCGATAAAGGAGAGGCGATCTTGATGTTTTCCTCAATAGAGCGGGAGAACAAGAAAGGATCTTGCAAAACAGGGACGACCTTCTTTCTTAAATAGCTTTTTCGAATATTCTTTAATTCGACTCCATCGATTTTGATAGAGCCCGAATCATAATCGTATAATCTCGTCAAAAGAAGAACCAAAGTGGATTTGCCTGCGCCGGTTTTTCCCATAAGCGCCACGGTTTCTCCGGCCTTTACGGAGAAAGAGACGCCTTCAATCATGTCTCCTTCGCCATCAGGATAGGCGAAAGAAACGTCTTTGAATTCGATATTTCCTTTAATTTGAGGGCATTCACCCGTTTCCAGATCCTCTAAAGGCTTCGCTAAAAGGATTTGAATGCGGTCCGCTGAAGCATAGATTTGACCGATATTGGATAAAGTTTGAGCGGCATCGCGGACTGGCCAAACCATCATGTTTACGTAAAGAAGGGTGATAACTAAGGTTCCAGAGTTTATTTCCCCGGTATAGACCAGATAAATCCCCCATAAAAGGGATAAAACTTTCGAAGCAAAGATGAAAACGTCGGAACTTGAGAAAAAGAAAGCGTTGAATTTCTTCCAGGATAAGAATTTTTCGCGATAATCCTTTAAGATTTCATCGAAAGAAGAGATTTCATAAAGCTCATTGTTGAAAGCTTTGACAATGCGCACCGAAGCAAGATTCTCCGAGGCTTTATCGGTGAGTTTTGCTTCGGAATCGTCGGCCAAACGATAAAGCTTCCTCACCCGTCCAGTCAATAACATCGAATAGAGGAAAAGGATCGGGAACAAAGAAACGCTGACCAAAGTCATCTTCCAAGAAATGGAAAGCAAGATGCTGAAGCAGAAAAGGACCATCCATAACGCCCAAGTGATGCTGCTCATTCCATTGGACATGAATTCACGGTAAACCTTTAAATCCCTCGTCGCCGTTTGCAAAAGGTCGCCTTCCTTGCTTTTTTTGTATTCGGCATAAGGAAGCCTTTCGATGTGATAGAAGATTTCTTTTTGGCAATGGGCGTTGAAACGGGCAGAGAATAAAGCTCTCATCCACATACGCAAAAACATCGATAAAACGTAAGCAGAGGCAACAACGATAATGGCTGTTGGCAACAAATATCTGCCATTTTCGTAAAGATAGAGGTTCCCTCTTCCGCCGGTGATTAAATAAATCATGGCTTTTTCCACGGATGCGGCTTCGTTTAATTTGTCTAAGCCTTCTACCGTATCAACCAGAACTTTAATCAAAAACGTTTGCATGACCGAAAAGAAACCCACAAGAGTTTGCAAAAAGATCTGAAAGTAAAAAAGAGGATGCATCCCTTTCAGCAAATGATGGGAAAGTTTCAAGAAATTTTTCATGATGACGGTGTACCTTAATAAGATGGGCAAAAGCCTATGATAGATATATATGAAATGCAGGGAAAGTCAATGTATAATGAAATTATGAGCAAACATTTCAATGATTGGTGGGAAAAGTCAATCGGTTATATGATTTACCCCATTTCCTATCAAGATTCCAATTCGGATGGCTATGGTGATATAAGGGGAATCATTTCGCGTTTGGATTATTTGAAAGAACTAGGGATCAACCTTCTTTATATTTGTCCTCTTTTCGAATCTCCTTTTCATGATGGTGGGTATGATGTTTCAAACTACTACAAAATAAACCCTCACTTCGGAAATATGGAAGATTTGAAAGAACTTATTCACGAAGCCCATGTCAGAGAGATCCGTTTAATCATCGACCTCCCTTTTAATCACACCTCGAAAGAACATCCTTGGTTTCAAAAAGCGTTGACGGACCCTTTCTCAAAAGAAAGAGGTTTCTATTACTTTTTGGAAGGCAAGGAAGAAAATGGCAAACTTCTCCCTCCTAATAACTGGGGTTCTTTCTTTGGGGAGAGCGCATGGGAAAGAGTGGGGGAAAGCTCTACATTCTATCTGCATATTTTCGGGAAAGAGCAGCCTGATCTTCGTTGGGATAATCCGGAAGTAAGGAAAGAAATGATGCAAATTGCCTGTTTCTATCGCGATTTAGGAATCGATGGTTTTCGTCTGGATGCCTGTTCCCACCTCGCAAAGGACTTGTCTTTTGAGGATTCTTCTCTTCCTATGACAAACGGAATTGCCCTTGATTTCTCCAAATTCAGCAACCGTCCTGAGCTTCTCTCTTATTTAAAAGAATTTTCCGATGCCGTTAAAGGGGATGGCGAGCTTCTTCTTATCGGCGAATCCGGTGGCTGTCTTCAACCTGAAGAGGCTCTTTCTCTCGTGAATAAAAAAGACGGGCCCCTCGATATGCTGTTCAATTTCGATACGGTGAATGACAATGGTTCCTATGAATCCTTCTACAAGGCCGACGAAGAAATCAAAACCGACGTCATTTCTTTGAAAAGGAATTTCATGCGCTGGTACAGCCCTCTCCACGATAACGCCTATTTGCCTATCTATTGGGAAAACCACGACGGCCCTCGCCTTCTTAGCCAATATGGTTCCACGAAATATCGGGATGAATCCGCTAAAATGCTCTTTGTTACCTCTCTTTTCCTATACGGAACCCCGTTTATCCAATATGGCGATGAAATCGGAATGTCCAACCTTCATTTTGAGCATATCGAGGATTTCTATTTGGATGAGCCAACGATAAGCGAGGTCTCCTCTTGGCGAAAAGAAGGCATAAGCGATGAGAAAATCCTTCGTTATTTGAATCGTTCCTCCCGTCTTTCATCCAGAAGTATTATGCAATGGGAAAATAAAGAATATGCCGGTTTTTCTGATGCAAGGCCTTATTTCCCTCTTAATCCTAATTATAAAGAAGGGGTCAACATCCTTTCGGAAATGGAAGACCCTTATTCCATTTTGAATTTCTATCAATATGCGATTTCTTATCGAAAAAGCGCTCTTGTGAGCCAAAGCGTGCTCCATTCCCCATTGAAAATCATCGACCCAAATCATCCTGACGTCTTTTCTTATCTTCATGATGGGGCCATTAAATTGCTTGTCATCTCCAACATGAGAGATCACGAAGTCTATTTCTCTTTCTATTTCGAGATTCTAGATATCAAGCTCCATAACTATGGCGATGTGATTTTAGAGGATCACGTTTTCCATCTACGTCCTTTTGAAACCTATCTCCTAATTGTCAAATGAATCAGTATTATCTCTTTTTAGCAAGCACTCCATTGAAACGTCCTTTTTTCGAAGAAGCGATTTCTTCCGTT
>ERZ808259.682-NODE-682-length-12277-cov-4.414335_pt1 | contig 12277 bp, 7 predicted proteins | sample MGYA00521279_ERZ808259 | MGnify/ENA primary metagenome ERZ808259 (study PRJEB31516, sample SAMN03275586) | gut metagenome | biome: mammalia-associated habitat; material: feces | host: Papio cynocephalus | place: Kenya | collected 2012-07-27 ... | reverse complement strand
CATCATACGGATTATTTAGGATGGGTTCGAAAAGATATTTCGTAATGAATTCATCATTATGAAATTGAATTTTAAAATTAATATCATCCGAAACGTATATCGCAAAGACATTATCTAAAAGCTCCACACAAAATTGATTTGAATTTCCTTGGATTTGAATAGACTTATACCATTGTTTAAGTAAATTGGCTATTTTGCTTCGAGTTCTTTTATCTAATTCATTTATTTGAATTTCGGTGTTTACAGGATTTATTCTATGTCTATCGCTAAAGCCTCCTCTTAACTGAACTTTCGGACTACTCATTTCCAAATAGCTCCTTTATAAGTGTCTCTTCTTCCTTTTCTAATTGTTTGATTTCGGAATATATTTCATCTGAGCTTCTCGGTTCTACAAACTTATAGAAAAGTCTGGTGAAGGGTATCTCATATCCGACTTTGTCTTTCGCCCGATCCATAAATGCGTTTGGATTGTATGGAAGGACATTCTCTTTGAAATAGGTGTCAATATTGTCTTTTAAAGGAATGGTTTCGGTGTCCGTTTTTCCTTTTTCTGCAATGGGCTTTCCCTTTTTGAGGACAATATTCCCTTGCGCATCAGTCTGAGCTGTTTCGACAGTAACTTTCGTATATCCAAAATCTAGATTATCCAAGATTTTCGATTCAACTGAAATGTCCCCATTCTTGTATTCTTTTGACTCGAAATCATTGTAGGCTTGAACAATTAAATCGATGCAGTTGTCATCTAAATCGACACGCTTTTTGCCGATGTTTTTTCTTCTCTTCACGAAGCATTTGGAAGCATCGATAAGCTGCACTTTTCCTAGTCTGTTGGAAGGCTTTGCTTTTATTCCATCAACGACCCAAATGTATGTAGCAATTCCCGTATTGTAGAAAAGGTCTGTAGGCAACTGGATAATTGCCTCAAGTCTGTCGTTTTCGATGATATATCTTCTGATTTCAGATGAACCGCTACCGGCATCGCCCGTGAAAAGTGAAGAGCCATTCTGAATGATTGCCATTCTTCCGGTGTCTTTCAGTTTTTTGACGCCGTTCAAAAGGAAGAGCATCTGGCCATCTGAGATTGCAGGAAGTCCTGGGCCGAATCTGCCATCATATTCTTTCTTTTTGTACTCGGTCTCAACGGCTTCTTTCTCTTTCTTCCAATCTATTCCAAAGGGAGGGTTCGAAATGATGTAATCGAACTGGTAATCCTCGAATTGATCGTTGCTCAAAGTGTCGCCGAATTTCATGTTGTCGGCATCTCCACCTTTGATAAGCATATCGGCTTTTGCGATGGCGAAGGTTTCAGGATTGAACTCCTGCCCAAAGCATTTGAGCTCTGAGTTTTTATTCACGTTCTTCAGACGCTCATCCAAACAGGCGAGCATCTGTGATGTGCCCATAGCCATGTCATATGCCGTTTTCGTGCAGCCATGTTCTTCAATCTCTTTTCTTTCTGGCGCAATGAGAATCTCGGTCATTAAATAAATGATGTCTCTTGCAGTGAAATGCGCACCGGCCTGTTCGTCATAAGATTCGGAGAACTTTCGAATGAGCTCTTCAAAGATATAGCCCATGTCCTGTGATGTGACTTTGTCTGGGGACATATCAGCCTTCTTTGAATTGAATTCATCGATGATTGTGTAAAGGAGATCATTTTGGGACATCTTTGCAATCTCCTTATCGAATTCAAAATTAGAGATAATATCCTTGACGTTATCTGAGAACCCCTGAAGGTAGGAAACAAAGTTCTCTTTTATGTTATCTGGATCGGCCTTTAATTTTTCAAAATCGAATTTGCTTATGTTATAAAAATCGTGCTTGGCAGTTTGCTTGAGGATGCCATCTCTAGCAAAGCCAACAGTGCCTTTTTTATCAAGTTCTGCAACTTTTTCTAGAACGGCTTGCTTCGTGTCTTTAAGCGTGTCATCGAAACGCTTGATTACCGTCATCGGCAAGATGACACGGCCGTATTCGTGTGGTTTGTATTCACCATAAAGAGCAGTGGCGATGCCCCAAATGAGGTTTGCCTTTTCCTGCACGTTGATGTTCGTCTGTTTTTGAAGTTCTTCGATTGTCATATTCATTCCCCTTTATTCTGCTTCGTCTTTCATATTGACTTTTATTTTGTACTTTTTGCAAAGTGCGACTATCTTTCTCTTGGATTTGATGGTCGGTTCATGGTGTCCCATTTCCCATCTATTCACGGATGCGAAGGAGACACCTAAAAGCTCAGCAAGCTCCGCCTGAGAAACAATTAGTTTTTCTCTGAGTTCTTTAATCAGCTTTGAGTAATCCATTCTGTAGGTACTCCTTCCTAATACACTCCCATATTTGAGTCGAACCCAACTGATAACTATTTTATAACAAACTTGGCTTTTTTATGAGAACAAATGAAGAAGATTTGATTTAGTTCAAAGATATGCAAATAGAAAAGTGCTCAATAAAAACGCCTTGAAGAATAAATGACAGCATGACTTTCTTCTTTTCGTCATTAAAAAATCAAAATCTCGTAGAATTCTAAGCGCTTACAGGCACTTGTATGTTTGAATAATAGAGAGCCTAGTATGACTAGGTTGTTGTCCTGGCAACGTGATGAGCAACTCACGCCCATTCAACGCATTATCAGCCTTGTTGCTAGGCTGTCTGCCTGATTAGGAGAGCAGCTTCTGATAGACAGGCAACGACGACCTACTCTTTTCACCTGTCTGTTCTCCTGAAAGGAGGACAGCCGATGGCTGTCAAATTAACAAAAATAAATCTGATCTCAAAGACGACGGGAGAAGTCAAAGAGGTTTCTTTTCCCATGGACGCTGGACTTTTGAAAGCCGTATCCGCTTTGCCGGAAGAACAGCGGAATCTGTTCCTCGTCCGCGAATACTATGAGTTCAAACGCGAGCAAAAGAAACAGCGAAGAATCCTTTCCCTCGAATCCATGCTCGAAGACTGTACGGAGTTCGAAGACGGTCTTGTAGACGATAGCCTCAACCCAGAAGAGCAGTGCCTCAGAAACGAAAGAGACGTTCTTCTTTACGATGCCATATCCAAACTCAACGAGAGACAGAGAAAAGTCATCGTTGAGCTTTTTTACAATGGGAAAACTCAGACTGATTTGGCTGCCGAAATGGGTCTTTCCATCAACGCCATGAGCCATCTTGTAAACAGAACCTTAGCAAAGCTAAGAGCATACCTCGAGAAAAAGATTTGAAAATTTTTCGTCCCCTTTTGCCGTTTTCAGGGCGTCTAAAGTGAGGGGCCTGAACATTCCAACAATCACAGTGTCCAAGAAGTGTGCTAGGTATAGCTCCTAGTAAATACACTAGACAAACTAAGCGTGAAGCTTAACCGGAATGAGAGGCCCCAAACTTTATGAAAAAAGAAAAAGGAGGCTGTATGTCATGTGCGAAAGCAATGTCTTGAACACGAAGCAGATCACAAGATGCACTCTGCGTTTCTATGATCCTAGCTTCGTGGAAAAACTAAATTCCCTCTACAAGAAGGTAGGAGGTACTCAGTCCTCCTTCCTAGGAATGCTCGTCAAGGAAGGATACAAGGTGGTATCACCTCTCTATGAAAACGAAGAGGAGCCTGTGTCTGAATCCGTATTGGGGGTTCTAGGGGACAAGCTCGAAAGCTCCCTTAGCGAGCTGAAGGAAATCCTTCTGGAGAAATCCGATGCCGAGATGAAGGGAATCTCCTCGCTCTCCGACGACCATATCGAATTCCTCCGTTTCCTCTCGTTCTTCTACAACCTCTGCTTCCTGGTCTATGTCAGCGACAAGGAAGTGAAGGACATCGCAGATCAGGGAGGGCTCGACCGGATTCCGAAGAGATTCCAAAAGGCTTCCAATTCCAAAGGATGAGCCAATCCCCGAATATCCTGCTCCGTGTCCATTACTACGAGCCTAAAAGCGAGAAACGGGGCTTCTATGCCTCAGAACGTACCAACAGCGATTACCTCGGCTACATGGACAAAGGGCACAGAAGCGGAAAGTACTCCGACTACATGGATTACCAGGGAAACAGAGAGAAAAGCTCAGGCGTGTTCGATGCCGATGGTCTGATGGATGAGAGAAAGAAGGCGGAGTTCCGAAAAGAACTCAAGAAGACGCTATCCGTTATCTGGGACATGATCGTATCGACTGAGGAGAGCTATGGCAAAGAGAAGCTCTCCTCCTGGAAACAGGCGATGGAAGTTATCAGATCGGAGCTTCCGAAGTTCCTGGAGGACAACCACATGTCCATCGACAACGTCGGATGGTGCGGTGCCCTCCATGAGAACACCGACAACCGCCATATCCACCTGCTTCTATACGAGAAGAAGATGGAATGCTTCGACCCGGATACCAAGAAGAGAAGATTCCACCGAGGCACCTTAAGCAAGCTTTCAATGGATGACTTCAAGATACGGATCGAGCAGAGACTCGACGGACATGAGCATTCCTTCCACCGATACCGGGACAAGCTCCTGGCTTTGGAAAAGGAAAGACTGGAGGAAGTGGATGACATGGCCGTCTACAGCAAGGACCTCAAATCCATGCTGCTTGGGCTTTATCGCAAGGCCCCGAAAGGGAAATACGGATACCTAAGCCATAAAGCAGATTCGGTCCGTTCCCTTATCGATAGCATCACCACCTACATGCTCACAGGAGACGAATCCTCCCTGCTTCTCTTCATGGAACTGCTAAGAAAACTCAAGAAGAGAGACGAGGAGGTCAAGAGAATCTGCGAGAGAGACAAAATCGATCCTTCTTCCCATCTTCTGTCCCAGAAGTTCAAGGACGATCTCTATAGAAGATGCGGAAACCAGATCCTTGACTACATCCGCAAAGCAAACGGAATGGAGTCGCAAACTGAAGGCAGCGACATCACCCGGAAAAGACGCTGGGACGAGAAAAGAAGACGCGGATATCTCTTTTCCAAGGCCATGAAGCTCGACGGATTGGTGAGCCAGGAGAGAATCAACGTGTTCGACGAATACCAGAGAGCATTGGAAAACGCGGAATACCAGAGACTCATAGAGGATGGAGCAATCGAAGCGGAATGAAGAAGAAAATAACGAAGATAGCGTTCATATCCCTTTCTTCCTTCTGGTTCTCCTACTTCCTCGGATTTTTTCTCTCTTGCCTAGTGCATAAGGGATTCGAACCAAGATATCTTTTGTCCAAAGAGACTTTGGGATTCACCCTTTTGTTCTTCCTTCTCGGATTGGCGGTGGTCCTCCTATACGCCTACAGCCATTGGTGGATCTTCCGCTCCAAGAAGATTATGGAAGGGAAGGAATCCGATCTGCATCTCTCCGCCAATCTGGAGGAAGCGAGATTCCAGAGCGAAAAGGAGCTTGACGAAAACTATCAGACTTTCGATTTCGATGAGCTGAAGGACAGGGAAATCACCGGAGCCCTGATCAAGGCGAAATCAGAAAGCAATCATTTAAGAGTCACCTTCGCCAAGCCTTCCCATACGTTGGTTATAGGGACGACAGGCTCAGGAAAGACCGCCACCTTCGTCAATCCCTCCATCCAGATTCTGAGCGAATTGAAGAACCACCCATCGATGCTCATAAGCGATCCGAAAGGGGAACTGTATCAGTCCAACGCCAAAGCGCTTAGGAGCAAAGGCTATGAAGTCAAAGTCCTTGATCTCAGAAATCCTTACAACTCCGTGAGATGGAATCCATTAGAGAGACCCTATCTTCTCCACAAAAGAGGAAGAGAGCTCGATAAGGAGCTTATCGCCGATGAAGAGCAGGGATGCTACTTCTTCGAAGGGAACAGATACTGGTCCAAGGAAGAAGCGGATTCCGCTCTTCAAGTCAGAAGACAGCAGCTAAACGACCAGGTCTACGAGGATCTGAATGACATCTGCGCCGTCCTCTGCCCGGTGACCAACAAGGAAGAACCGATGTGGGAATCCGGCGCCCAGCACCTAATCCTGGCCATTGCCCTTGCGATGCTAGAGGATTCCGACAATCCGAAGCTAGGGATGACAAAGGAAAAGTACAACTTCTATTCCATCATGAAGGTGGCGACGAACACGGAGGACGAATGCAAGGAGCTTATCGAATATTTCCACCATAGAAGCCCTCTTTCGAAAGCGGCATCCCTGTCCAAGCAGGTCATGGATTCCTCGGACAAGACCAGAGGAAGCTATCTCTCATCCACATTCGACAAGATATCGATGTTTTCGGACCTTTCCCTTTGCGCCTTGACCTCATCGAACGAGATTGAGTTCTGTTCCATGGGAGAGAAGCCTATCGCCCTCTTCCTTCAGATACCGGACGAGAAGGAGACAAGACACACTTTGGCATCCATGGTGATACTCCAGGCCTACAAGGAGCTTGTCAACAAAGCAAACAGCTATCCTTCCTTGTCGCTTCCTCGACCTGTCTATTTCCTTCTGGATGAGTTTGGGAACCTCCCGAAGATCCACAAGCTCGAGCAGATGGTGACGGTCGGAAGAAGCCGGAACATCTGGCTCGATCTCGTCATTCAAAGCTACTCCCAGCTTGGCAAGGTCTACGACGAGAAATCCGCCGACATCATCAAGAGCAACTGCAACATCCAGGTTTGGATAGGCTCGACGGACCTAAAAAGCGCCGAGGAGTTCTCCAAGCGCTGCGGGAACTATTCCATCGTCCAGAGAAGCGTCGGATACCAGAGCGCCAAGGCCGATGACATCAGCTCCAATTCCAGCGTCAAGGAAAGACCCCTCATCTATCCTAGCGAGCTTCAGATGCTCAACAACCCAAAAGATATGGGGCATGCCATCGTGACCATATTCGGCTATCAGCCGATAAGAAGCACGTTCACTCCATGCTTCCTGGTCCCTCAGTTCGATATGGAGAAAATAGATCAGAAGCTTGCCAAAGGCCGTTTCTTCGATGAGAAGAACGCCTATTACGACATGAAGGAAAGAAACCGCATCGTCATGGAAAAGGAAGGAGAGAAGCCAGTTTCTGCTCCCTGTCTTCGGAGAAACAGCAACGAGCAGTACCGCTATAAGCTCATCATGGAGCAGATCCTGAAGAAGACGGAGGACGGAATAAAGGGAATCCTCGATGACAAGGACTCCGAATCCCTTGCCCTTGCCATAAGAAACCACGATACCGAAAGTTCTCTTTCTCTTCTGGAAAAGGCGGAAAAGAAGGCAAGAAGCATCGGCAAGCTGAGCAACCTGGAAATACTGGAAGACGTGAAGAAACGCATCATCTCCTTCTTCGCCGAAGAGGAGAGACCGCGCATATAAGAAAAAAGCCAAAGGAGGAACAAGATTTGACAAAAAAGAAGACGAAATGCATGCCATTGGTGCTTCTTCCTGCAATCCTTGCGGGATGCAACTTAACCAAGGCACCCATGGTTTTAAGTAAGGCAGATAGCCCCTATAAGGCCAATTCTGTTTGGAATGAGGGAATTTCGGTCCAAAGCAGCTACCAGAGCACCGGATACCCGTCTTTCTACGGAAAGGAGACCCACAAGCATTCCATAACGGCGGCCTTCCTAGGGAACGTCCCTGACTTGGCGGACGAGACCGTCTACGACGACTCCGGAGTCAAGTTCTACTGCACTGGCACATCCACAAGCGTCGGTTCCACGAATTCCATCGTCCTAGGCAAGACAGGAATCTACATCGATTTCACCGATGCCGAAACGAGCTATCCCTATAACGTAAAGAAGAACACCGATTTTGTGAAATCCCAGCAGGGAAACGAGAACGTCAAGCTTCCCCTTATCAAGCATTACCGCCTGGAGATCCTCAATTCCTATGGAAGCAAGGCCTTCTTTGTCGACATGAAGCTCGTAAGCGAGGATTCCTACGACAAGTTCACCGTGAACAAGAACGGAACGGCGACGACGGTCACCGACGAAAACGGAATCGACCCGAAGACGCTCGGGAAGATCGGCGCCTCCCTCTATAACGGCTCCTATACCATCAAGCTCACCACCGAATACATGTGGATCTATGCCGAAGGAACTCCGATAAACACCATGGCAACGATGAATTCGACATCCTCATTGACGGGAACCTTGCTCATCGATTCCATCTCCCCGACCCTCACTGCCATAAAGACCAGCGACAAAAGCTACGTCAAGGACGGAAGCTACGTCGACTCCAACGTCAAGGTTGTTTCCAATGATGCCAACCACAGCTACATCTATTACAAGAAACCGGATGGAACAGGCCGAAGCACGACCTCGGAGAGCTTCACCACCGATATGGACGGACAATACGAAGTCTATGTTGCAGACAAAGCAGGTAATCAATCGGCTGTCCTCCGCTTCTACGTCGATACCAAGGCTCCGACAGGAAAGCTCTTCGCCAACGGCAAGGAGATAGAAAGCGGAAGCTACATCGATGCCAGCTTCTCCTACGTCGCCTCCGATACGGGAAGCGGAATCAGGGAATGCTACTACAGATCCCCTGTCTCGGATTCCTTCGTCCAGTATTCATCCGGCTCCATCATCCCGAACAGCAGCGAGGAAGGCTGGTACGAGTTCTATTCCGTCGACAAGGCCGGAAACGAATCCAGGCACAGCAAAGTCTATCTCGAGACCACAAAACCTGTGGTCTCGATCCTCCGGAACGGAAAGGAAGTCTATTCCGACACCATCGATAGTGCTGGAACCATCGATACAGGGCTGTATTTCAACGAAGGCGACAGCATTCAGTTCAAGTATCAATCTACAAGCGGAGTCCATACAGGGGGAACCTTCTCCTCCGGAACGAAGTATCTCCTTAAGAAAAACGCCTATCCTGAAGACACCTATCAGAACACCATCGTCACCGCCACAGGCACCAAGGTCACCTACCGGTTCGACATCGTAAGAGAGAAGCCTTATCTGACAATCGGAGATAAGCGCTATGAGGATGGCGCAACAATCCGTTTTGCAGAGGACCAGGAGGTTCTCTTCGGACTAGATTCCGTCATCGATTCCGGCTTGAACGAAGCCGAAATCTCCTATGGCGGCACCGTTCTCACCAAAGACATCCTCAAGGAAAAGAGAATCGCTCTTTCCGCGGATGAGGGAGAGGAAAAGGCGTATGGAATCACTCTGAAGGACGCGGCAGGGAATATTTCCTCCTTCCGAGTCGTCATCGACAAGGAAGGAACGAAAGGGCAGTGGATGCATGATGAAGCCATCATCGATGACAACGGCTACGCCAATCATCCGGTTTCCTTCGTCTATGAGGAAGAAGGCGCTGAAGCCACATTGTCCAGAAACGGAGAGGAAGCCAAGAGCTATATAAGCGGAACCCAAATAAAGGATGACGGCTTTTATACCATCGTCCTGAAGGATTCGGTAGGGAACACCTCCCTGTTCCACATCACCATCGATACCGTTCCTCCGAAAGGAACGGTCTATGTGGATGGAAAGCCTTCGGATGGTGATATTGTCACCTCCAAGAAGATCTACTTCACCTGGGATGGGGATGATACCTGTCTTGTGAACGGAAGGAAGTACGAAAAGAATACCTTGATCGATGAGGAAGGAAGCTACGAATTCATTCTTTCCGACAAAGCGGGGAACAAGACCGTTTACAACGCCGAAATCGACAGAACGGCACCCTCCTTGAACAGAGATTTCCTTGAGAGCCAGGAGAATGACGATCTTGCCATCACCAAATGGTACAGAGTCTCCTTCGACGGCACAGAGAAGGACTTCGGAGATCAAGCGGAAGCATTAGACTACGCCAAAGGGCTCGAAAGAGATGCGAATGTCAGAGAATACCAGCTCGATGACGTATCCAAATTCCCGACTCATGGCCAAATAGCCGACAACGGAGACCCGGACAACCATGACGATGAGGCGAGAACAGGAACCTACTGGTCCTATAAGTCTGTCTCTAATCCTGATGTCACTCTCTATTACTTCGATGAGGCCCTTCTTGAAAAAGCAATCAGGCATTACGCGAAGAAATACGTATCCGACGCCATCTATTCCGACGGAACGGAGAAGCCGACTGGCGTCTATGACAATTCCTGGAACTTCGACGGAACAGAGGGAAGAATCGCAAACGGATACGTCCTAAGAAACAACGGAGATGCCGTAAAGGCTGTAGCGAAGAAAGATGACGCCTTGGTTGTTCTCGAATACGGAAAGACGCTCGGAGAGCAACTCAGGGAAAGCGGGGTGTGGACCATCACGGAAACGGACAGAGCAGGAAACGAATGCTCCTATCAGGTCATCATTGACCATCTAAATCCCGGCTTGAAGGCAGTGGTTGAGACCTATGGCTCGGAAGCCTCTGAGATCACCATCGACAAGGAGAGCCTTCTTACAAACTCCACCTACTACCTCAAGTCCTTCTCCGTGAAGGAGATCCTATCCGGAGACAGCTGGGCAGAAGTGGAAATCAAGGGCAACGGGAAAACGGATAGATACATCTCGTCCGATTCTCTTCCCACCATTGTGGAAGCAGGAAAATACGAGGTGAAAGTCTTCGACCGATTGGGTCATTCCATCTCCTTCATGGTCTATATCTCCGACAAGGAAGAACAGGTGGCTTTTCATAACAACAAGGACGACACTGCCGTATCCATCGACATCTCCGTTCCGGAGAGCTATCAGGCGATAACATCGCTCGAAATCTACAAGGACGGAAAGAAGATGGAAGGCGTATCCGCCGACAAGCTCCATTACGAGTTCGCCAAGGGCGGAACCTATAAGGTCGTCCTGAAGGACAACTTCGGACGCACCATCATCAAGGAATACTCCTTCGAGAAGGCCTTGCCGAAAGGAACGCTCAATGGAGTATCCGAAAAAGGAAAGACCAATCAGGACGTCTCCTTCTCCTATGATCCGGGAAAGTACTATTGCGAAATCTACAAGGATGGCGAACTGCTCCGGCTCGACTGCAGTGGAAATGTCGATATCATGGCGGATGGGGAATCATCCGGATCCTATGAGATCAAGCTCACCAACTGCACTGACGAAGACAACTACAGCGTCTATTCCTTCTCCATCGACTGCATTGCACCCAATGTCGAACTGGATGGAGTGGACAACGGCAATACCACCAACGGAAACGTATCCGTATTCTGGCATGATTCCGATGTCGCAAAGGCAACCTATTCCCTCAACGGAGGAGAAGAGGTTCGCTTTGAAAGCGGAACTCTCTTCGACAAGGAAGGAAGCTATTTCATAAAAGTCGTCGATGAGCTCGGTAACGAGAAGGTTATGTCTTTCACAATCGACAAGACGGTCGACTATTCTGTCACTACAGCCGACGGGAAAGCCATCGGCGGAGATGCAACGACATCCGATGACGTCATCATTACCGCCAATGAGGAAGCAACCATCTCCGTAGTCAAAGACGGGGAGACCTATCCGTATTTGTTCGGAGAGAAACTCACGGAAGAAGGAAGATACCTCATCACCGTCGAGGATGCCTACGGAAACAAGAACTCTTTCACCATCGTGATCGACAAGAACGTAAACTTTTCTATCAATGTCTGCGACGGAGGTATCACCAACGAAGAGGTGACCGTTTCTCCCAATGAGAAGGCAACCATCGTCGTGACCAAAGACGGAAAGCAGTACGGATACAATCCAGGAGATCCCATCACCGAAGAGGGGGTCTACACCGTAGTCATCACCGATGCCTATGGGAATTCCAAGACCATCCGCTTTAGCATCGTCAGCCCGGAAGCGAAGACTTCCATCGATTATGAGCTTGGAGAAGGATGCGAAATCATTTCCGTCACCAAGGACGGAACGGAAATGGAAGTATATGGAAACAGAATCTGCTTCACCGAGGATGGCACTTATGTCGTAACCTTCGCAAAGGATGGAAAGACCTACAAAGTTACCTTGCGTTTGGACACTACCGCTCCTGAGATAACCCTCAACGGGGTTTCTGACGGAGGAAAGGTCGACGGAACCGTAACCATCGATTCGATGAACGAAGAGGGAACCATTGAGGTCTACAAGGACGGCAAAAAGATGAACTACGAACTTGGGCAGGAGCTGAAGGAATACGGAAAATATGAGGTCGTCGTTACGGATAAGCTGGGCAACTCCCGTACCTACAGCTTCACCCTGGAGTTCCAGATGAACGCCTGGGCGATCACCCTGATCGTACTAGGCCTTGCAACCTTGGTCGGACTCACTGCCACCATCGTCATGAAGCGCAAACGACTCTTCAAGAAATGACGGAAAAGGCGCAAAAACACACTTCCTTGCATAACAGGATAAGGGACTGGTGCAATTTGCGTCAGTCCCCTCTCCGACAAGGTCGGCAGCGGGAAACCCGCATGACGAGAAAAGCAGACTAT
>ERZ808259.681-NODE-681-length-12286-cov-4.639114_pt1 | contig 12286 bp, 8 predicted proteins | sample MGYA00521279_ERZ808259 | MGnify/ENA primary metagenome ERZ808259 (study PRJEB31516, sample SAMN03275586) | gut metagenome | biome: mammalia-associated habitat; material: feces | host: Papio cynocephalus | place: Kenya | collected 2012-07-27 ... | reverse complement strand
TACCCGCTACGTCTATCAGCCAAAGGTCGATGAGATTTTCATGGCAAGGCAGAACGACCAGGCGAACGCAGACGAGACCGGCACAATCAAGAGCCTGTACCAGACATTGAAGGCGGGAGATTTGATGGACTTCAAGGACACCGACCTCAATATCGAGGGTCAGATAACCATCGACCAACTCACGATCAAGGAAGAGGATGGCAAGATACCTACCTACGAGGTTACGCTCCGAGAAGACAAGGAGGTCGGCACGATTCAAAAGATCCAGCAGCAGATTTCATCTCTTGAAAGTGGCAACGGAGGCTCTGGCGCAGGAATGACAGTTAGTCAAGTAAAGAGTCAGATAGCTGCTGAAGGAAGCAAGTATTTCCTTTCCAAGCTCTCCGACGACGTATCGCAGGGCTTGATTACCTTCCTGAAAGGGGTGAAGATAGGCGCAGAGAACCTTTGGAGGATTACCAAGGATGGATTCGCATACCTCTCAAACCTTTCAGTCAAGGGAAGCACAAGCCTTGGAGAGAATGGCACAGAGACCACCTTCGGGGATTATCATGCCGATTCCACTGGCGCAGCCGTCAAGGTGAAGTCTGATGGCACATCCATCGCCGAGTTTGATTATATCACCATCCGCAGGGCGGCTGACTTCCGCAGCATCACCATCCACGAATTGCGTTATATAGGCGGTGAGCTTGCCATTACGCCTGCCGCTATGCAAGTAAGTAAGGTGGAACGACTTGACAGCAACGGAAATGTGTTGACGGATGATGACACCACCGAGCCTAACAAGTATAAGTGCTACTTCGACACGACCGATACCAAGGGAGAGAAAAAGGCTTACAATGAGTTTATGGTGGGCGACCAGGCGAGGTGTCAGCAATTTGGCATTTCCGAGGGTACGCATGAGTTCGTGAAAACCAAGTATTATTGGCGTCTTGTGTTGGAGGTTGGTGAGGATTACATCGTCCTCTCGAATGTTGACAAAGACCCTCTGACGACTTCCGAGCCTGCGGTGAATGACAACATCGTACAACTCGGTTATCGCCACAACGACCGTGCCAATCGTCAGTCAGCCATCATTCTTTCCGCCACGTCAAGTGATGCCCCAAGCCAGAAGTACTACCAAGGTATCAACGACTACTCTCTTGACCATGTGGTCAAGGACGAGGGATATGATGCCGCATTGGGTGTGTTCCACTGCAACGTGTATGGTGACAGCTATACAGGAGACAAGGACGGACAGGGCTACTTCAAGTATGACTCCAAGACCAAGAAGGCGACCTTCAAGGGAACGGTCAACTTCGAGTCTGACTCCACCCTGCCCGATGGCTCTTCTATTGACGAGATAGCGAAGAAAGAGGACTTGGAGGGATTGAACATCAAGAGTGGTAATCTCTTGCGTAATACGGCATTCACTGGTGACTTCGAGAGCATTGAGATTTCGGAGGACATGGATGTCTCGGAGGGCAAGGAAACCTATTCCGAGAAAATGAAGTATTGGAACATGACTTCTTGCAAGGTTAATGACGATACCGATTCCACAAGTGGAAAATCGGTGCTTATAACGAATGGTAGCTTATCGCAGCAGTTGGTTCAACCTCTCATTGCAGATGGCGACTATACAATTAGCTTCAAGGGAAAGGGAACTCGACTTACTATTGAGGTTGCTGGCAACAACATCACACAGGACATGACTTCTGGTATGGCGAGATACGAGGTTCACTTCACTTGCAAGGATGTCTCTGCCAATACGCTTACGATGAGCGGAGACAGTTGCACCGTATGCGAGGTGATGTTGACCTACGGTACGATTGCTCCTGCTTGGAGTCCAGCTTATTCCGATAATGACAAGTCCATGTCGGAGTTTCAGAATCTGAAGTTCCTCACCGATGCCATCTCCGAGGGTTCTACTACCGTGGACGGTGGATTGGTCATGTCTCAGCAGTTCCGTGTTGGCAATTATCGTGACAAACGCATGGTCAAGGAGACTGGCGGCATGAGTGGCTATTACAACGATGACAACTCTCCGTTCTTGTGGGGAGGTGGTAGCTTGGAGCAAGCCATCTACACGATATTGAAATACAAGGACAATCCTAATCATGAGCCTACCGAGGAGGAGGTACAACAGATGGCTAAGTTCGTGGTTACACACGGCGGTCGTGCCATTCTCAACGACATCATTCTTCGCGGCTATATCTATGCCGAGGGAGGTGTCATGAAGTCTATCAAGTCTCCGAACGGAAACTTCGAGATTGATGAGCAGGGCAACACAAAGCTGAAAGGAGAGGTAGAAGCAAGTGGCGGAAAGATAGGAGGATTTAATATCGACAGAAATTACCTCTGGTCGGGATTGTTTAACAAATGGTCTGAAAAAGATTGTCCTGACATGGCACAGCTCGGATGGAACTCATTGAAGATAGCTCAGAAATACAGCTACGGCGACGGTACGCTGTCAAGTATGAAAATAGGCATCGGCAAGGACTCTGATCCAAATCCAGAATATAAAGGAGGCGAGGAGGTCTGGGGAGCTTCAGCGTTCTACATTTATCGAAAAATGAATGCCGCTTTTGAAGAGAACTGGTATATACCTGCCGCCAAGGTTATCTCTGACAACGTTGTCAACAGAAATGTCGCTATGCAACTTGTGGGAGGATTGCAAGTACACGGAGGCATCATGGAGACAGGGCGTATCTTGAAATATAGTAAGGAAAACGGAGGCACAAATAAAATGAACTTGTCATTTGGGTCTACGTTCGTATTAGTTGGTCTGTCTAACGAAATACCTTTCTTTATTCCATCCTACGAGGAAGTCTGCAACCAAATTGGAATTGAGGGCGGTACGGAGTTTTGCACAAAGATACATGTTATCTGCGCAAAGAACTCAAACAAGGTTTATCTGTGTAATCAATCCGAATTATCGACGAATCCTATTAACGAGGACCAAGCTGGCAGGTTCTATGATTATAACGGGAATATCTGGAGCTTGGAAAATAGAGGCATGGAGCAAGGCGACTCTTTTGAACTCGCATTGATGTATGTCGATGGCGTTGGATATTACGCACAAGTATTGAATAATAGCAATTAATATTGAAGATATGGAACAACTTAACAAAACCCCCACTTCTGGGAACTTTGGCAACGTAGCCAAGGTGATAGACACCAACTTCGGCTTGGTCGTCACGAAGTTGCTTGAGCTGGAGCAAGGAAGCAAGGACATGAATGTCGGTTTCTACTCTTCAGAGAGCGAGTTGAAGGTGGCTTATCCAAACCCTGAGAAAGGCATGATGGCTTACGTGGGCAGCGGAACGGACTACATCGTGTATCGCTGCAAGACGGATGGTACATGGACGAAGACCACGGAGACCTTTAAGGTTAATATCTCGGTGGACTTATCGACTTATGCCACTACCGAACAGCTCAATAAGGTGAAGGCTTCGCTCGATAGCGTGATGCTCGGTGCTACATTTATAGGCATCGCTACGCCTATCACCAATCCTGGTACTCCGACATCGAGGGTATTCTATCTTCCTACTGAGGCAGGAACTTATACTAATTTCAGTAAATTGGAGGTTGCAGTCAACGAGGTTGCCTTTCTATATTGGGATGGTCAGAGCTGGCAGAAGTATAGCCTTAGTCTCAATGATGAGATAACAGCTATCTCCAACAAGACTGACACCGCTTCGACAAATGCAAGCAATGCGCTTACTAAGGCTACGGACGCCGCCAAGCAAGCGACCGCCAACAAGAGTGAGATAGACAAGCACGAAAAGCGTATTACAGATGTGGAGACCACACTCAACGGCATCACCGTCCCCAAGCTCGCCCACATGACCGAATCCGCCTACGATGCCCTTGAGTCCAAGGACGACGACACGTATTACTTCTTAACGGAGGAATAGCTTATGATACATATCAACGGAAAGGAAGTCGCAGCCATCTATTTCGGACAAAAGGCTATTCGAGCCGTCTACAAGGGTGCGGTGCTCGTGTGGCAGGCAATACGCAGTTGTTTCGGCTCTGGCTGGTGGGACAACGAAAAACCTTGGATAGACGAGGATGCTTGGGATAATGATTAATAAAAAAATAAAGATTATGGCAACAATAAAGAAAGATAAGGAAATACCTAATCTCTTCTGAGGATTGGAAAGGATATTTGGGCAAGTGGGTGCAGAAACTCATCAAGGACAACCTGATTTCTCTCAAGAACGGCAAGCTGGGCTATCTCGACCAAGAACGGCAGACGGATGGCTTGACCACTTGGCGATTCTTCGCCTCCGAGGAGAGTTACAGGCAATGGTACGACAACAAGGAACAGTATGCCGACAACGTGTTGGCGGAACAGAGCTTCTACAGCAGCAAGCCTGCCTCCGACTATGTGTTGAAGGCGAGCATCGTGAAGTACCCTCAGACCACCATCGTCAAGGGTGCGGAGAACACATTGACCATCAACTACAACAGCTACTATGACGAGCCTTCCGACCCCGACACCGAGGCAGGAACATTGACCGTTACCATCAATGGCGAGGAAATCAAGGAGTTGGAGCAGTCCCTACAGTCATCTGGCAATGCACAGGGCAAGAATTACACCGTGGACTTGACCAACTACCTCACCTCCGAGACCAACACCGTGAAGCTGACCGTCAAGAACCAACATGGCAAGAGCCGTACCTTCACGTTCACCATTCAGACCATCGACATCACGCTTTCCTTTGACAACAGCTACAACGAGACTGCCATCCGAAGCGGTGCGTGGGCTTTGCGTGTCAACCTCACAGGCATAGCGACAGTCTATTGCAAGGTGACGGACGGAGAGAAGAGCGAGACGATGACGATGACCATCAACAACTCATCGGGTGAGTTCACCATCGACCGCAAGGGAACGTATGCCGCAGGAAAGCACGACATAGAGGTGTGGGCGGTCAACAGCGAGTATGACATCACCACCGACACCATCCGCTCCTCCTACATCAAGAGCGGAAGCGTGGCTGCCATCGCCATCGGCAAGGACGCTCCCAAGAGTGCCACGGAGTACAACACCGTGCAGATTCCTTACTTCTTCTACCTCCCTGACGAGCAGCCAGGCACTCAGATTACGGTGAATGTAAAAGTGCTCTACAATGACGGTGCTGACGAGACCGAGCTGACCGACCAGATTGTCACGCTTGACGACAAGCAGACTTCGGGCGATTCACCTATCATCGCTTCCGTTCCTCTTGATGTCAACGGTTATGCTCCGAAGGTGAGCGTGGTCTTCTCCATCGGTGACTTGATGTCAGCTACTCACGACATCACGGTCAAGAGCGCAGGAGTTACCTTGCAACCAGTCTCCGAATGCAAGGTGTACTACAGCATGAAGGGACGTACCAACTCCGACAAGGGAATCGAGGAATTGGAGAGCTACTACAATGGAGAAAGAACCTCCTACCTACAGCGTTCCGACAACTTCAAGTTGAATGCCTACAACGGCTTCTTGGATGGTCAGGGCATGACCATCGGGGCAGGAAAGACCGTCACATTGAAGGGATGGCAACCTTTCGCAGAGGATTTCGGAGCGAACGGCACACAGCGAGGTCGGACGGTGGAGATAGAGTTCGAGACTGGTATCTGCTCGGACGAGAACACCGTTATCATCGACTGCATGGACGACACCACGGGATTCCGTGTCTATGCCAACCGAATTGAGGTGCGATGGGGGTCTGATGAGAATGTCGTGACCTACTTCCCTGAGACCAAGCGCATCAAGTTCTCGCTATCCATTGACGGTACGACCATCCACACTCGCAACGACTTGGGCGGTGGAAACGTGGTCGAGAAAGACGAGAACCTTGCCTATCTCTGTGTCAATGGAGTCTGTGTCCGCATGTTCGACTATACAAGTGCCAAGTGGAAGCAGGGCACACCGAAGGACATCGTGATAGGCTCTGACATGGCGCAAGTCATCCTCTATTCCATCCGTGGCTATGAGAAGGCTATCAATCCTTACCAGGCACTCGACAACTACGCATACGATACTCCAGACGTGGAAGATGTCTACGACTCCAACGGAGACTTCGACCATTACGGCAAGATAAACATCGCCAAGCGCAACGACATCCTTAACAGCCAAGGTGACATTCACAATCCACATGAGATTATATCTTATGCGAAGGTGAAGAAAGCACTCCCAACAACACCAATCATTGTTTGGAATATTGACAAACTGCCTTACGACAAGGGCAACGTGGACGTACCTATCAATGGAACGACCTTCGAGAACCCTCAGTGGAACAAGACCAAGGACGGCTGGGCGATGGCTCCGTTCACGGTGGGTGCGCACATGTTCAATGCCGACGGCACTTCATCAAATGGCTATCCTCTTCCTTACAAGAACTGGGCGGAGATATTCACGGATGGCAAAGGTGCTGCTATCGTCATCGTCGTGGGATTGGAAAGCGAGACCGATAACCGCACCACCTATTCCATCACCATTGGCATCGTAGACAGCGAGGGAAATGAACTTGGCGAGAAGGAGATGGTGCACAAGGTGAACTTCGCTTCAAGTGAAGGTATCTTCAACATCCATGCGATGAACATGTTTCAGCAGATTCTTCTCGCTTGTGCCAAGGGTAACAATGCCCTCTACACCGCATTCCAAAAGGAGCAAGCCGACAAGGGCGAGACCGTGACCTTCCGCAAGTCTCTCAGTGGATTTCCTGAGATTGGCTTCCGCAGAACCTCTACTTCTGGTAGCGCAGCCCCTACGTTCCTCAGCATCTACAACTTCATCAACAACAAGTATTCTGCTTCGTTCCTCGGTTTCCCTGCCAAGGACTACACGAAAGGTCAGATTTGGGAGGTGGACGAGAACGTCAACATGTTCAACCAAACCGTGACAGATAACACTGTGGACTCGGAGGGAAAGGTGACCATGAGTCTCTTGACTGGAAGACCTCTCTATTATGCTCGTGTGCCTAAGAAGTCGCCTACCAACAAGTCACGCAAATTGGGAACGCTGGGCGTAGACGAGAAGACCGGAACCACCACTGACAACGTGGAGGCTTCCAATGATGAGCTGGCGGTTATCAAGCACTTCCACAACTGGGTGGTCAGCACAAACGTATTGCTTGCCGAGCGATACAAGCGTGAGCATGGCGATTACGAGACCTTGGCAAGTCCTGTCGTATACAATGGCACTACTTACCGCAAGGATAATCCTGCATACCGCAGGGCGAAGTTCACGGCGGAGGCGGACGATTACTTGAAGGTGGATAGTGCTTTGTTCTACTTCAACTTCTGTCAGTACATCATCGGCATGGACTCCATGGACAAGAACATGTCGCTTGCATTCGATGATATTGTTTGGCAAGAATAACTCTATGAGTTACGAGTGCTAAGTATATGGTTTAACATTGATAAGTATTATAGTTATATGGCTAAGATAGTGAAGTCGGCTAAGGCTGACATTTTTCTGAGGGACACCGATACGCAGTCCCTCTTCAACAATTCGGGAGTGCTTTCCTTCAAGTACTACCATGAGTGGAACGATGCCTACAATTCCACCACCGATGAGACGGTGCAGATTGATGGCGAGACCTATGACGAGGCTACAAACTCCTACAAGCCCAACTGCCCTGAGGGGTTTAGCCCTGTCTTCAACGGAAGGCAGTCCGCCCTGTGGGACAACCTCTCGTCTTGTTTCTCCGATAAGGTCAAGGAGATGTATAAGTCCATGCGCTCCAACGGACTTGCCTACAGAGAGATGCTTGGCAAGTACAAGGAGTTTTGGCGTTATTGGTGCGAGAACCTATACAATGCGGATGCCTTCGGCTATGCCAATACGGACAACTTCACCAAGGCTTACGGAGACAAGTTACAGTTGATGGACTATTTTCTTTCCAAGCGACAACGCTACTTGGATAGCAAGTTTACGTGTGGCGATTCCACGTCAAACAATCTCATGCTTCGACTTTATGAGCAGGGCAAGGGTTTCGCCATCATGTACTACCAAGCCATCTACTCGTCTGTCGCTTGGGGTTCTAAGGTAGACACACAGCGCAACATCAAGCCTGGCACTTACTCATACATTCCTTTCGGACTCACTGGCTTGCAGGATGCAACCATCAATGTATACGATGCCGACCTGATTACCGAGCTTTCCACCTACACCAAGTCCGTGTCGGGCAATTATGCCATCAGCGGCTTGGAGGGCTTGGGCGACTTCAAGTTTGACCTCAACATGGGGTTGCTACAACGTTTGACCAAGTTCGTCATGGCTTACACCAAGTCAAAGCCGAATACCAAGGAAAAAGGTGAGAGCTTCGACCTGAGCAACATGCGTATGCTCAAGCAAGTCATCGTGACCAACGTACAGAACCTCACCAAGAGCATCGTCCTCTCCTCCGACCTCATAGAGGAGATTGACTTCACTGGCACGCCTATCAGCGGTGTGAGCACTCCTCCTACAGATGCCCTCACCAAGCTCACCTTGCCATCGAGCATCACGTCACTTCACCTTGTAGGCTACACCAACCTATCCACTTCTGGCTTGAAGGTGGAGTCGTATGCCAACATCAAGACCCTTGACTTCGAGGATTGCCCTCAGCTAAAGAGCCTTGACATCGTGACCACTTGCTATAGCGCAGGAGCACCGCTTGATGACGTGACCATCAAGGGCGTCGACTGGAAGCTGGATAGCCTTGACTTGCTGCTTTATCTTGCCAAGAAGGGTGCGAAGTTGCAAGGCAAGATAACAATCGCAGACACCGTGCGTGTGTCCTTCGAACAGAAGCGTGCCTTCCTACAGGCATGGGGCAACATCGACTTGGAGACCAATAGCCTCTATATCTCATACAACAAGGTGGCTATTACAAGCGTGAAGATACAAGGCGGCACATACCTTGACGAGAAAGGCAAGGACTACTCGCTTTCTGTTGTTCCGAACCCTATCAATGGTAATGACTTTGTATCTGTCACTTGGAGCATAAGCCAAAATGACTATGCCACCATCAACCCGAAGACTGGTGTGATAAGTGTTAGCAAGGTGGGAACGGAGGAGGAAGCACCAACGGCTACCGTGACCGTGGATGTGGAACTCTCGGATGGTCGTGTCATGACATCAAATGAGTTGACCGTGCATTTCTTCAACCGTGCGATGCAAGTGGGTGATGTCGTCTATGCCGATGGTACTTATTCCCCTAACACTGAGATTGATGAGACAAAGACCATCGTGGCTGTATGCTTCTATATCAACCCTGACGACCCTACGGACAGAAGAGGCGTTGCTCCTAAGCCAATTTTTGAAAAGGATAGAGGCACGTTCTCTAACTGTTGGGGATTGGAAGATGCAACGTATCCAGGTGTAACATTAAAAGATGATCCTGATTATGAAGTTTATTTAGTTAGTGGTATTCGAAATTTTACAAATGGTGATGTTCAAGGAGCTATTGCATATAATGGCTTCGAAGAATTTCCTCAAGATGTATTGGATTTTGAGAAAGGTCAGAAAGTACCTATCGGACAATACCAAACAGCAAGAATAGTAGCTCATGCGAATAAGATACTTTCAGATTCTAATATAAACATGGAAATTCCTACCGCAAGTGCTAAAGAAACAGAGTTCGCAGCTGCAAAAAGACTTACAGCTAATCATACCGATAAGAATGGGGAATGGAATCCATATCTTTCAATGTACTATTATCCTAATGCTTATCTGTGTTATACCTATGTGCCAAGCATACAAAAAGGAGAAGTGCTTGCGGACAAATTTAAGGGGCATAAGTGGTACTTATGGGGTGTTGATGATGCAAACGAGTTTATAAAAAATATAGATTTATTCAGGGAACTTGACAAAAAGTATATCTTCAAGCTACTTTTGCCGATTGCAACCTCTACACAATACAATTCTTACACTTGCTATCAATGTGAAGTAAACAAAAATAACGCTAAAATATATTGGGAATCTAAAAGATATACCAGATATGAGTACCCATGCGTAAGATTATAATGAATAGACGATTATGAGCAACAATACAGACAACAGCCAAGTAATCATTGTTGGCAATGACCTTGGAAGAAAGAGAATTACATTTCAAGCGTGGGAAGGTGGTGACATGATCACCCTCCCTACGCATGTGTGGAACTACGGAGCCATCGTCTCCGCCTTGGTTCGCACCAAGTATTCCGAGAGTGAGGTGGAGGCGATAGTGAGCAACAGCTTGCTTCTGATGCAGTCTCCGAGTTCGGTGAGCGATGAGGATTCGGAGAAGAAGGTCTCCGAGTTCAACGAGTTCCAAACTTGGCGTGAGAAGTGCAAGGCTCGTGCCAAGGAACTTCTCAGTCTTGGTGAGGAGATGGGGCTGACAGAGATGTATTAACCGTTTAATCAGAAAAAGAGAAATGAAAAGTATCAGAAAATTCATCGAGAAGGTGGGCATGGATAAGGTCGCCCACTTCCTCGCCTGTGTGTTAGTCACATTAGTAGTTGCCATCATCTTTGAGAAGACCACGGTAGGCTTGTCATCGTTTGCATACGCCTTCATGGGAGCCTTCGCAGCAATCGTGGCAGGCATCATCAAGGAGGTGGCAGATTTCCTCAGCGGTGAGCGTTTCGATACCCACGACCTGTTGGCTGACATCATCGGTGCAGTCGCAGGTTTCATCCTCGCAACCGTGCTTCTTCTTTGACATGAAATGTGTTTCATTTTACTTAGTTACTTTATTAGGTTTTAAGTTTTTATGTTTTTGAAGGCTGCTGTCCGTGAGGATGGTAGCCTTTGTTTATACACATCAAGTTTTTTCAGTGTTTCATTTGTAGGAATGAAACTGTTTCCTTGTAGAAATGAAACTATATTTTTCTGATTTTACAAGAGAGTTCTTGATTTTCTTGCTAACTTTGCGGGCGGTAATATCAATAACTTAAATTTATATGAGTATGAGTAAGGAAGATGAGGAAAACCTCTTGCGATGGATGCAAGGGAAAGATGTCAGTGAGATGATGGCTTTGCTTATGAAGCATGGCAATCGGTATTCACGCAGGATATTGAGTTTCTTTCGGTGGTTCTGTAAGTGGATGCCTGTAATCATCATGGTGTTTCACGCATACGGAATATGGGATTTCGCACAGCATCCAAGGGAGATGTTCGAGCCTTACGAGGAGAACTTGCCTTGTTACCTTTTTATTTATTTTATGCTCTACATCTTGCCGATGGTAATTATCTTGGCAAGCAGATTCTTCTACCTCTGTTGGCGTTATAGGATTCCGTTCTTCTATTTCTTCGGCATCAATGCCGCCCACATCGTGGAGTGGAGCTGGTACACGACCAACGACATGGTGGAGTCCTGCTATACAGTAATGGTAGTTACCGCCATGTTCTACGTGTATGGCTTTGCGGACATGTTCATCAACAAGACAAAGATAGGGCGGAAGATTTGCGCATAGAGCTTGTTTTTGTGAGAATTTCGTAAAATCAAAGAGAACATGAAGAATATATTGAATTATAAATTACTTGGCGCAGCCTTGAAGTCTTTGAGCGATGCTTGTTTCAAGGCTGACGAGCAACAGAGAAATGGAGAGAAGGTAACGGCTTGTGGAATGAGCGACGAGGATTTGGATAGGTTGTGCGACATCATACCAGACATGCTCAACCCGATGATGAGCACGGAGGAGGTCAAGGAGAAGCTGCACGTGTCGGACGCTACATTGAACAGAATGGTGTGTCGTGGGGACATACCGAATGGAGAGTGCAAGAAGCGAGGGCATACGAGATACTGGAAGAAATGGGACATCCTACATTTCTTGAAGAAGAGGGGCAAGTGATTGCTTCTCTTTTTTGTTTCCATTTCTTTCCAGTTCTTCCAACATTGGAAAGGATGATACTACCTACTATCACCTTAAATCTCTGATAATCAACCACTAAAAGAAATTGTGAGCGAGTTACATTCTATCTCGCATATTCAGAGTACCTTTGCATCCGTAACGTTACATAGTGTTAGTTAATATTTAAGGATAACTTAAAAAGATTGTTTTTATGGAAATGACAGATGCAAAGGTCGTGGAGAAGAAAATCTACGAGGAAGGAAAGAAGCACGACGAGTATGCTTCTAAGGGTGTAGCTGGCACAGGCTTAGGCTTGGGCATAGCAGGCACAGCTCTCGGTCTTGGTGCTTGGTTGCTTGGCAATCGCAGTCCGTTCGGTTCAATCGGCGGTAATATGCCAGACAACGTGAATATCAACACCTATGGAGGTATGACAGGAAGCAATTCCGCTCCAACCGCATTGCAGGTGATGGAGAAGGAGAACGCCGATGAGGT
>ERZ808259.680-NODE-680-length-12306-cov-2.953473_pt1 | contig 12306 bp, 8 predicted proteins | sample MGYA00521279_ERZ808259 | MGnify/ENA primary metagenome ERZ808259 (study PRJEB31516, sample SAMN03275586) | gut metagenome | biome: mammalia-associated habitat; material: feces | host: Papio cynocephalus | place: Kenya | collected 2012-07-27 ... | reverse complement strand
CAAATTCAAGGAGAAAATTAACTTATGAAAATTGATAAAGTAAAAATCTCGTCATTACTATTATGCTTATTCGTGGCGTTTGCGTTTTTAAGTGGATGTGGGGATATAAAAGGCGGCACAGATCAGAATAACAGTTCGCAAATCGAACAAAATACAGAAGAACAGAGTCAAGAAGAAAAACGACGCCAAGAAGAAAAGAAAAAAGAAGAGGATAAGAAAAAAGAGGCTGAATATAATTCACAAAGACAGGCGGCAATTAAGACAATAAACGACAATAACGATAAAATTCAAAATAACGAATCAAAAATACTGTCATATGAAAGTGAAATACGAGACATAAACTCTCGTCAAGCAAATATTAACTCTTCATTAAGGAGTTGTGAAAACAACCTTAACAACGCATATGTACAATTAGATAATGCTCGGACACAAAAGGTTAAGGTTTATCGTGAAGGAATTGGTTGGACGTATCAAGCGGACGAAAATGCAATTGAAAATGCTCGTCGCCGTATTGAGCAATATCAAAATCAATATTCACAATTACAAGAAACTCAAAGTAATCTTACTCGACAAGCCTCTAAATTACAAAATAATATTGAAGAGTTAAAGAAAGAAAATGCATTATTGGAAAAAGAAAACAAGGAGTTGAAAGAAAAATATAAGATAAATTAAATGTTCAACAAAAAAAACAGGCTATTCACGATAGCCTGTTTTTTCGTTCTTGTTTGTTTTTACTTTGCTTGCCTTACTTTATATATTTTGCACTTGAGAGGTAGGTTTCGAAAGAGGTTTTGAGTTCGGAAGTAAGGGCGGGGGTGAGAGGGGTGAAGGGGCAACGGGCTATGCCGCAATCGATACCGTAGCGGAGAGTGGCGAGGTATTTCATTGCGGGGAGCAGGTTTTTGATACAAACGGCGGTGACGGCGTTGGCGGCGGACTGAACGGTGAGGGCTTCGTCGGTCTTTTTCGCTTTATACAACCGATAGATTTCGGGGTAAGCCTCGAGCATAAAGTTAAAAGTCGAGCCGATAGCGCCGTGCGCGCCCATGGACAGCGCGGAGAGGAAGCACTCGTCCTTGCCGCTGTACACTTCCGCGCCGCTCGCCGCGATGATTTGCTGCATAGTGAAGTAGTCGGTGTCGGTGTATTTCAGCCCGACCACGCCGTCGATCGTCATAAGCGCTTTGTACTCGTCGATCGTGAGTTTGCGGGTCGCGGACGGCAGAGAGTAGACGATCACGGGCAAGGCGACTTCGGCAAGTCTGCGGTAGTACTCCAGCACGCCCTCGAACGGATAAGCGAAGTAGAACGGCGGCACGGAAGCGATCGCGTTCGCGCCCGCGGCTTTGGCGTGGCGGGCGAGTTCCACGGAGTTATGCGCGCTTATCGCGCCGACGTGCGCTACGACGTAAGCGCCGTCCGCGGCTTTTACCACGGTTTCGAGCGTTTTTTTGCGCTCGTCCTCGTCGAGCAGAAAGCACTCCGCGCTCGAGCCGCCGGCGTAAATTCCGTCCGCGCCGCTGAGTAACACCGCTTTCGTGAGCCGCTCGAGCGAGTCGTAGTTCACGCTTTCGTCGGCGTTGAAAGGCGTGATTATCGGCACTAAAAATTTATGTTTCATATTGATTTACCTCTGATTATTCCTTAATTTTCGGCGTTAAATCGTTTCGTTTCCGCAAGCCCGCGGCTTAGTCCGCGATTATCCAGCGCGTAAAACGGATAGCGTTCTTTTCGCCGGGCGCGTGCTTTTCGTAGTACACGGTCACGAGCGAGCCGTCGGGGGCTTCGGCGGTGCAGGGGTAGCCGAGATCCCAGTCGGGGCTGAGGTCGGACAGAATAATTTCGTCGCCGTAAGTCTTGCCGCCGTCTAGGCTTATGCGCGCGATTTCCGCTTGCGGCGGGTTGCGGCGGGCGTAAGTCAGCACCAGCGCTCCGGACGAGTGTACGAGGTAGTGCGGGGGCGAGCCGTCGAACCCGGTCGGGCGCGGCTCGGTGAACGTTTCGCCGTCATCGTAGGAAAAACACTGATGGATCGTGAACAAGCCCTTGTCGCCCTGAAGCCGTATGCCGAGGACGATCGTGCCGTTCGGGAGAAGCGCGGCGTGCGGCTCGCAGTACAGCATGCCCGCGGGGGATTCGGCGATGAGTTTGGGCGCGCCGAAAGTCTTGCCGTCCGCGCCGATTTCCATCGAGTAAATGCCCTCGGGAAGTTTGTGAAAAGCGGTTTTCGCGCGGTCGTCGAACGCCCGACCGATCATAAATAGCCGACCGCTTTTGGTTTTCAGAAGTCCGTGCGGGGTGGTGATGGGTAAAACTTCGGGCGTAGAGAACGTGTAGCCGTTATCGCCCGAAACGGCAAGCGTAGCGCCTAAGAAACGCAGTTCGTCCTCGTCCGAAACGCGCTCGAGGTAGCCGTAGTTCGCCGCTTTTTCGGCGGGCGGGAAGTTGTAGAGTTCGGCGTAGTACTTCTGCATTTCGCGCGAGTTGGTGAAAGAAGTCAGATACACCTTGCCGTTCGCGGCGGTAAGCCCCGCGTCGCGGTCATCGAGCGGCGTGTCGAGAATTTTGTAAGGCGGGGTCCAGGTCTTGCCGCCGTCGGTCGAGCGAGCCGCCAGCACTTTGCCGAACGGGCAAATGTGCTGAACGCGATCGCCGCTCCACGCGCACAAAAGCGCGCCGTCCGGCAGCGTAATCACGCTCGGCCAAGCGTTGTAATTGAATTTTCCGTCGAACTTGCGGCTGATTACGCCGCTATCCAGTATTTCGTGTCGCATATTTTCTCCTTGGGTCGTTAGCGGGGCTATCGGCAATGGCTAAAATAACCTCGTCGCGGTTTCCGTTATTATTATAACCCGCTTTTCGCCCGCTTGCAATATCAAAATCGCGAAAAACTATAACGAAATTATAAAAAATTCTTGTCATATTGCCCGAAGCCGTGGTATAGTATAGTCGGGCGGGCGCTTTTCTCGTCCGAAATAACGCCGGGGCTTGTAAGAAATTGCCCGAGGAGCGGTCAATCATGGCTGAAATTTACGAATATCATTATGTCGGAGCGGAAACGGACGAGCAGATCGAGCCGCGGTTACTGACTTTTTCGCACGTCAAGAACGGACCGGCGAAAGAGAACGCGCCGCACTCGCACCCGTACCTCGAGGTGTTTCTGTTCGAAAAGGGCGAGGGCGTGTTCGAGAGCGGCGGTAAGCGCGTCAGGGTGCGGGCGGGCGACGTTCTGGCGGTGGCGGGCGGCGTTACGCACGTTCAGTACTCGGGTACTTCCGACCCGCTGTCGTACTACTGCTTTGCCGCGACCGGGGCGGAGAACTTCTGCGGCGGGTTCACGCTGGTCGGAGCGGGCGAAGCGGAGGAACTAAGGCGGCACGCGCTTGCTTGCAAAGCGGAACTCGGGTCGGAGAAACCGCTGAAGAACGCGGCGGCTTCGGCGCACTTCAAGTTGCTGTACGTCGGCGTTCTGCGGGCGAGCGGCGTGACCGCGCCCACGAAAAAGCCGTCGCGCGCGGACGAGATCCGCACTTATATCGAAGCGCACTCGAACGACGAACTGACGCTCGACGACCTTTGCAAGCGGTTCTACGTCGCGAAAAGCACGTTGCTTTACGAGTTTCGCACGCGTTTCGGCATAAGCCCGTTGAAGTATCTTAACGTGTGCCGCATCGAACGCTCGAAAAAACTGCTTGCGGCGGGAGCGTCCGTCACCGAAGCCGCGCTCGCCGTGGGCTTTTCGGGTCCGGCGTACTTTACCGAATTGTTTCGCCGCCGCACCGGTTATACTCCGTCCGCGTTTAAGAAACTCGGACCCGGAGATACGGAGTAGCGGGGGGGGTAACGAGTTATATCCGCGCTGTCGCGCGAGTTAAGGATAAGTAATTGTTTATAGTATGGGATCCTCACGTTGTAAGCCAAAAAGCACCTGTTATCGGGTGCTTTTTGTGCTTACTCCTCAGGATGACGGCGTGGGGAACGGAAAGTGAGCGTTATTATTCAGTAATAAATGCGGCTACGCCTAGATCCTTCGACTGCGCTCAGGATGACGTAAGGACGGGATAGCGGTTTGACGTCGGGGATTCGCACGCGTTTTAAGTAATCTTCTTCCTTGCGTTCCGCCGCCGAGAAATCGCCTTTTTACTTTCAAAATTTAAAAACATATTTCAAAAAAACAGTTATTTTTTGACAGTCGGCGGGTATTGACTAGCGAATATGGGTGTGTTACAATATTTTCGTAGCCGGGAAAATATCGATCCCTGCAGAATATTACTTACAAAAAAGGAGCGTAATGATGAAAAAATCTTTGAAAAAGATAATCACGACCTTACTTGCGGCGACTATGTGTTTTTCCGTCGCGGCTTGTTCGCCCGCAAACCCTGACGGCGGCGAAGAGGAAAACGTCGATACCACCCGCACGCAACTGTACGTCTATAACTTTAACGGCGGTTTCGGCACGGAATGGCTGAAAGCGGCTAAAACGCGTTTTGAGGCAAAGCACGCCGAGGACGTACTCGAGGACGGCAAGAAAGGCGTTCAGATCATTATCAAGGCTAACAAGGACTCGAACAACGGCGACACGTTCTGGAACAATATTCCCAAAGCGCGCGAAGAAGTGTACTTCGTCGAGGGCGCGGACTACTACAAACTCGTCGGGAACGGCACTATGCTCGATATAACCGAAGCGGTCACGACTCCGCTGTCCGAGTACGGCGAAACCGAGAGCGTAAAGGACAAAATGTCCGCCGAACAGCAAGCGTATTACGGCGTAAAGAACGGAGAGAGCGCGACTTACTACGCGGTGCCGCACTACGCCGGCTACTGGGGCATTATCTACAACAAGGATCTTTTCGACCGTCAGGGCTACTACTTCGCCGACGATCAGTCGCTTTTCGAAGCGGGCAACCAACTCGCGCTTCGTTTCGTGCAGAGTTCGCTGGACAACACCAAGAAAAGCGCGGGTCCGGACGGCAAGTACGACACGGACGACGACGGACTGCCGACCACTTACGAAGAGTTCTTCCTGCTGTGCGACTACATAAAGGAAAAGAAAGACGTCGCGATCCAGTGGCGCGGCGTGTCGTACTCCGACTACGTCCAGACGATCGCCAACACGTTCGCGGTCGACTACGAAGGCAAGGATCAGTGGATGCTCAACTATGAGTTCGGCGACGGCAACGCCAAGCAGGCGACTACGCTCGGTAAAGTAGTAAACGGCGCTTTCGTGCGCGACGAAAACCCCACGACGATAACCGCCGAGAACGGCTACGAACTCGCCCGTCAGGAGGGCAAGTGGCACGCGGTTGAGATCATGAGCAAGATCTGCGCTCCGTCCTATAACGATTATCACAACGCGAACGCCTACAACAACTCGTACTCGCACCTCGACGCGCAGTCGGACTTCCTCTACGGCGGAGTCGACGGCAAAACGACCGCCGCGGCTATGCTGTTCGACGGCGTGTGGTGGCAGATGGAAGCGGCTTCGACCTTCTCGGACATGGTCAAGCGCTACGGCGACGCTTACTCCGAGCAGAACAGAAACTTCGCGCTCATGCCGCTACCCAAGGCTAACGCCGAAAAACTCGCCGAGTCGCGTGCAGAGGGCGCTAAAAATCAGACCATGTACGACGCGCAGTACTCGCTCGCGTTCGTAAAATCCAACGTAGCGGACTACAAAAAGGAACTCGCGGTAGACTTTATCCGCTTCGTGAACAGCCGCGAATCGCTGGTCGAATACACGACGATCACAAATACCACCAAAGCGCTGAATTACAGCCTTACCGACGAAGAGAAAGCGAAACTCTCGAACTTCGGCAGAAGCGTGATAAGCCTTCAGGAAAAGTCCGATATAGTTTATCCGTACTCGACGAACGCGAAGTATCAGAACAACGCTTCGCAGTTCCGCCCGGGCAGACTGTACCGCACGAGCGCGACCACCAAAGAATACGCGCCCAGTACTTTCCACGAGGAAACTTCCGTTACCGCAGAAAGTTACTTCAACGGTATGGCGACGTATCTCAAAGACTTGTGGCCGAGCCTTAACTAAGGAAATTAACGATGACCGATACTCCCGTAAAAAAACGAACGCGAGCGGCGAAAGGCGATATGCTTTTCTACGTTCTCATGATGGCGTGGCCGATACTGCAGTTCTGCGTGTTCTATATCGCCGTCAAGTTCAACAGCATAATGTACTCGTTTCAGCGCTACGACAAGTTGAGCGGAGCGGTTACGTGGACGCTCGACTACGTTCGCAACGCGCTGAAAATGATGACGACCAGCCCCGTGCTTCTCGACGCGATGAAAATGACGCTGCTGTTTTTCGTGCTGTTCACCGGCATAAACACGCCGCTCGGGCTGCTGTTTTCCTACTATATAGCGAAAAAACAGTTCGCAGCCGGGTTCTTCCGCGTGTTTCTGTTCCTGCCGTCCATAATCTGCTCGGTAATCATGGTGCTTATCTACGGCAACTTCGTGGACGTGGCTTTGCCCGAAATCGTGCGCGTTACCACCGGTAAGACGATCGGCGGACTGATGAGTACGAAAGGCACGCGCTTTTTCGCCGTCATGTTCTATAACCTGCTCGTCGGATTCGGAGTGAACGTTCTTATGTACTCCAACGCAATGTCCGCGATCTCCGAGGAAGTAGTGGAAGCGGCGCACCTCGACGGCGCGACGGGAATCAAGGAATTCTGGTTCGTCACGCTTCCGTCGATTTATCCCACGCTGGTCACGTTTATGATCACGAGCCTTGCGGGTATGTTCCTCAACCAGTATAACCTGTACTCGTTCTTCGGCTCGGGCGAACACTTCGGACTGCAAACCTACGGACTGTACTTCTACGTCCAGACGTTGCTCGCCGACGGCTCGCGCGCCGAGTACTCGCAGATTTCCGCGATCGGCTTGTGGCTGACGTTCATAGCCCTGCCGCTTACTTACGGCGTGAAATTCCTGCTCGAAAAGTTCGGACCGAGCGAGGACTAGGAGGCAAATATGGTTTCGGTAAAGAAAAAATCAAAATTCGATATTCGCCTTACTCCCGTTACGGGCGTGCTGCTCGCGTTCCTTATAATCTACGTAGTACTGCTCGTCGCGCCGCTTATCTGGGCGTTCATTACCTCGTTCAAGGCGCAGAGCGACTATCGGCTTAACGTTCTCGGGCTTCCCGAAAAATGGGTGTGGAACTACTCGTACGTTATCAAAAACGGCGTGCTTCTTATCGGCACTACCGGTAAGTACGCCACCGTTCCGCAAATGTTCGGATACACGTTTTTGTACGCGCTCGGTTGCGCGTTCACGAATACGCTCGTGCCGTGCATTACGGCGTACCTTTGCGCGCGTTTCCGCTACAAATTCTCCAAAATCGTGTATAACGTCGTGGTCGTAGTCATGATACTTCCTATCGTCGGCAGCCTCCCCGCGGAAGTGCAGATGGCGCGCACGCTCGGTTTTTACGACCATATCTGGGGCTTGTGGCTGATGAAAGCGAATTTCCTCGGGATGTACTTCCTCGTGTTCCACGCGGCGTTCCGCGGTATTCCGATGACTTACACCGAAGCGGCGAAGATCGACGGCGCGAACAATATGGCGATAATGACAAAAGTCATTCTGCCGCTTGCGAAAAACACGTTCGCGACGGTAATGCTGATAAACTTCATTACGTTCTGGAACGACTACCAGACCCCGATCATCTATATGCCGACTTTCCCCACGATCGCGCAAGGCGTGTTCGTCATGGCGCAGAGTTCGATGAACGGCTTGTCCACCGTGCCTATGCGTATGACCGGCACGATGATAATGCTGATCCCGATACTTATCGTTTTCCTCGTGTTCCAAAGACGGCTGCTCGGCAACCTTACCGTCGGCGGCATCAAAGGCTGAATAAGGAGATAGAAATATGATTAAAAAGAAGAATAAACGCATTATTGCCGGAGCGTTGTCGCTAGCCCTGTGCGCTACGACTGCGGGCGCGGCGGTAGCGTATCGCGGCTTTGAAAAAGTCGACGGCGCGGTAGGCGCGACCGTCACGAGCGGCGTAAAGACCGACGCGGCGTGGTCGGGCGGCGACGTGCGCGAGAGTTACGAATTTTTATCCGAGTTTACCGTTCCCGCGCGTACGCTCACCGTGGGAAACGAGAGCGCGGCGGCGGACAGCGTGGTTATTTACCCCGACGGCACGGCGACCAAAAACAAGACGATCACTCTGAACCAAAGCGGCAGATACGAAATCCGTTATACCGCGGTCATCGGCGGCAAAACCTATTACGAAAACGTCGAGTTCGTTGTGAACAAACACGCGTACTATTGCACGGGTTCGGGCGAAAGCCGGGTAGAGTACCGCTCGGACTTTTCCGAGAAGTTCCCGCACACCTGGTGGAACGCGGACAACACGACGGAAACGCGCTACAACGACTTTAAGAAAGCGGGCTTACTCGTCGAACTCAAGCAAGGCGACAAGTTCGAGTGCGCGCGGCTTATCGACGTGAGCGACCTCAAAAAGACAGATCTGCTGTTCGGCGTTACCGCGATACCGTACGTTCAGGGAGTGTGCGACTTCGAGCGGCTGGACTTCGTGCTGACCGATTCGGCAGATCCGAGCATATCGCTGAAAATCCGTGCGCGCGGCTACCTTAACGACGGCGACGAATACCCGTACACTTATATTCTCGCGGGCGGACAGAATCAGGCGCTCAAGGGCTACGAGGCGGGCAAGCAACTTATCCACGTCAACGACGAGTGGGGTACCGGCACCAACCACAGTTTCTACGGAACGTACAACTGCATTTACGGCACTTACAACGACCCCGAAGCGCATCAGATACTCAAACTCTATTACGATACGGAAGAAAATGCAGTCTATACGCAGTGGAACACCTATCGCGACCGCAGCGTAAAGCGCGTAATCGACCTCGACGATCCGCAGTTCTTCTCCGATCCATGGTCGGGCTTTCCGTCGGGTAAAGCAAGGCTTACGATAGAAGCGGGCGTATACACCGGCGAAACCGCGCGGTTTTTGGTGTCGACCATCGCGGGACTTGATCTTTCCGAAACCGAATTCAACGAAACCGACCCGCCCGAAATCACGGTGGACAGCGACTACGTAACTATGCCGAAAGCGGTCAAGGGCGGCACTTATCCGATCCCCGCGGCTACCGCGTTCGACGCTTATACCGGCAAGTGCGCGGTCAAAACTTCCGTGTGGTATAACTACGGACAGACCAACGCCGTGAACGTCGAGGTCGGCGGCGGCAGATTCGCGACCGCGAAGTCGGGTACTTACGCGATCGTCTACGAAGCGAAGGACGCTTACGGCAATACCGCGAAAAAAGTATTGTGGGTGGAGTGCGAAAAGGACTTGCCCGCGGTCGGAATCGAATTTTACGGCGACTACGAAACCGCTTGCCGCGCGGGCGAGAGAGTAGACCTCGCGGCGTATACGCTCAGCGGCGGGAGCGGCGATATCGACGTGACCTTCACGGCTACGATCGGCGGCGTAACCGAAACGGTCGGCGCTTCGTTTATCCCGAGAAAAACGGGCACTTATAAGATCGAATACGTCGCGACCGACTACCTCGGGCGCATGGCGACGGCAAGTTACGATCTGACCGTCACCGCTTCAGAATACCCGATTTTCGGAGATACGCCCACGCTTCCCGTGGCGTACATAAGCGGCACGAAGTACGTTATCCCCGCGCTTTACGCGGACGATTATAGCAGCGGCGAAGCGAAAAAAGTCGCGGCGACCGTGAAAGTTACCGACGGCAACGGCGAAAAGACCTATAACGCGGGCGAAACGTTTACCCCGAGCGCGGGCGATAATAGTTCGCTTACGCTGGAGTTTGCGGCGGGCGGCGCTTCGGTCACTTATACCGTGCCGTGCGTGAACGTAAGAGCCGCAAACAAACTGCTTGCCGCGGAAAATTATTTCGTAACCGGCGGCGCTACCGTGACCAAGGACGACAGCGGCGTTATCGTGACGGCGGACGGCGAGCGTGGCGAAGCGGCGTTCATAAACTCCGTTCTTGCCGAAACATTCGACGCGGAACTCTCGTTCCCCAACCTCATTACTCTTACGGAAGTTGACGTTACGCTTACCGACTCCGCGGATAAAAACGTTTCCGCGACGGCTCGGCTAGTCCGCGAGGGCGTAAATACGAGAATTATCACCTCGGGCGGCGAAGCGGCGGTATCGACCGCGGGCTTCGGCGTGACCGACAAGACGAGTTCGCTCGGGTATTCTTCGGGCGCGTTCGTACTCGGCGGCAACCGCGTAGCGGTGACCGGGACCGACGGCGGCGCGGCGTTTACCGGCTTCCCCTCGGGCAAAGTCAACGTGAAAGTAACGGTTATCGGAGATGGTGGCGGCGCGAATATCAAAATCAATTCGATTAACGGCCAGGCGCTGTCCTCGAAAACCGCGCTGGACTTCGTTGCGCCCGAGATCTATATCGGCGGCGTTTACGGCGGCACGCACGAAGCGGGCGCGGTCGTGACGCTCCCCGCAGCGGACTACGCGGACGTTCTCGACCCGAGCGCGACCTGTACCGTGACGGTAACCGATCCCGACGGCAACGCGGTGACCGACGTAGGCGGCGTTACGCTTAGCGGCGTAGCCCCGGACGAGTACAAAATAAGACTCGACAAACTCGGCGTGTACACGGTCATGATTACCGCAAAAGACGCCAACGGCAATATTTCCAACCGCGTTTACTCGATTAAGTCCGAGGACGTTACCCCGCCGGTACTTACGATAAACGGCGAGTGGAAGGACGGCAAACTCGGCGAAACGTACACGCTTCCCGAGATAGTTGCTACCGACGACAGCGGCGAAGCCTCGGTGCGAATTATGGTGCTCGACCCGAACGGCAAGGTTACGGTGCTTAACCCCGGTGTGAATGCGATAAAGTTCGCGACCGCGGGCAAGCACACGCTCACGATCGTGGCGCGCGACAAGGCGGGCAATACGACCAGTACCCGCGCGACCGTCACCGTGAACGAGTAGAGGAGGGCATAATTATGAAAAAGAAATACGGCGTAATAGCGTTGATTCTCGCGCTCGTCCTGGCGCTAACCGCTTGCGGCGGCAACAAGCCCGATAATAACGGCGACAACGGCAAAGAGGATAACAAGACCGAGCAAACGCTCGTTACCGACAACCACCTTTATACCAAAGGCTTGCACAAGATAAGCGTTACGGCGAACGCAAACCGCAAGTTTATCGCGGACGGCAAGACCGATTATACTATCGTATACGCGGACGGCGAACACGGCAAACGCGCCGCGGAGTTCCTCGTAAAGCAAGCGTTCGCGGCGAGCGGCGCGTACGTAAATGCCGTTCCCGCATCGGAGTACGACAAAGCCTACGAAAGTACCGACAAACTTATCGTTATCGGCGTGGAATCGCTGTTTAACGCGGCGGGGCTTACGATGCCCGCGGACGATATCGGCATCACCGGCTACTACCTCAAAACCAAAGATAATTCGGCGTTTATCGGCGTAAAGCACGCTATGGGCTGTCAAGCCGGTACGCTCGCGTTCCTCCGTTATACGTTCGGCTACGAAATGTATTCCGACGATATGGTGACTTTCGAGAATAAGGGCGAAACCATTCCCGATATGGAGATCGTCGAAAAGCCCGACTTCACGTTCCACCGCGACGGCAACGGATTGGGCGTTTATCACCCCGACGCACAATATGGTTTAGGTTTTCAGTCTGCCGATTGGATATTCGCTTCGGTAGGCGAGAACATGTGGCACAACACGTTCGACTATCTGCCGAAAAAGACTTATCAGCAGAAGCACCCGAAATGGTACTCCGACAACGGCGCGCAACTTTGCTACACCGCGCACGGCGACGAAACCGAGTACGCCGAAATGGTGGATACGGTCACTGCGGTCGCGATAGACACGCTAAATAAGTACCCCGAACGCAACACGATTACGTTCACTATTCAGGACGGTATGTCGGGTTGCGAGTGCGCCGCGTGCAGCGCCATGATCGCGACTTACGGCGCGGAATCCGCCGCCGCGGTCAAGATGACCAACGCGGTCGCGGACAAAGTGAAAAAGCACTTTGACGACGAAGCGAAAGCGAATAACACCGCTTCCCGCGAGTTCACGATCCTCATCTTCGCCTACAACTATATGGAGCAAGCCCCTGTCAAGACCGTGGACGGCAAGTTCGCGGCTGTGGACGACAGCGTGAAACTCCACGACAACGTGGGCGTGTACATCGCGCCGCTCAACGGCACGGACGTCGATTACAGCCGCTCGTTCTACGACGAGAACAACGCGGACACCCGCACGCTG
>ERZ808259.679-NODE-679-length-12321-cov-9.318197_pt1 | contig 12321 bp, 17 predicted proteins | sample MGYA00521279_ERZ808259 | MGnify/ENA primary metagenome ERZ808259 (study PRJEB31516, sample SAMN03275586) | gut metagenome | biome: mammalia-associated habitat; material: feces | host: Papio cynocephalus | place: Kenya | collected 2012-07-27 ... | reverse complement strand
TATAATAATAGTTGTACAGTGGTATCCGTTCCCCTTCGGTCACGTCACCACTATACAACTATTTGCGTGTCCTTATATAATCATACAAATGTATTATAATATACAATTGTGTAAATCTTATGATAATCTTAAGACTATCTTAAGGTAATATTTATTGTTAATCATCTCATATGTGTTATAATTGACTTACAAGTAAGGGTGACGCACTAAACGCGTAAAGCATATGTGCTTGACACTATGCGATAGGGTAAATATGAAAAAATTATCACGCTACGAACAAAACAAAGGTGTTGCGTATTGTCAAATGCAACACGCCATCCAAGACGAAGGCGCATACGTTGAAATTGATGACTATGTTGTAACGACCCGAAATAAATCGTCAAACTATTCGTTGCACGTCACAGTCACTAATGATAGGTCGTTTGCGAATTATATGTATGATCTTGAACGCTGTGTTGCGAAAGAAAGCGTAGAAGATTCTACCACTGAAGGTGATACATATGTTGTCACGTTGTCGCATTGTAGCGGTTATATTTATGATATTTTGTCGTACGAAATAATTAAGTAATAAGGAAGTAACATTATGACTATTTCACAACTTAACGCAATATCATATAGTTTTTCAAGAGCGCGTCAAGAACGACGAATTAAGTTCATTGTTGTCCATGAAGGCAATCTTGAACAATTTTACAAAAGCAAATACAAGTCACTGTTCTGGTATATATGCCATAATTACCAACAGCGTATATATTAAATTCAAATAAGGGTGACGACCTAACCGTCATCTGCGCAGCGGTAACGCTTGCGCAGGCGTACAGCGCAAGGAGTAAAAAATGAAACAAAATTTATCACAACACGAAATCGACAGAAAACACGCGTTTCAACAACTTATGATCGCAATCCAAGAATGCGATGAATTTATTGACGATCAATATTATATCATTATTGAACGCAATTCAACCGATGATTACACCGTATCATTTGATTGCACATTTGACGGCAGCTGGGCTGATACATGTTTTGAACTCGATGTTGCTGCTGCCAAGGGTTCCGCGGAGTGCAATAAGGGCGACAGATACGTTGTTGTGCTTGCAAAATTAGACAACAAACAACTGAACCTGATTAAAGAGTATAATGTTATTAAATAAGGGTGACGACCTAGCCGTCAACTGCGCAGGCGGTAACGCTTGCGCAGGCGGTATAAACCGCAAAGGGTAGAAACATGAAACAAACAACCGAAATCAAAACGCGCAAACTCGAAATCATTGTCAAGCGTCGCGAAAACAAGACCAATCACAAAAAATTCACGTCGTACGCAGTCAAGATGAAGGACGGCAAGTGGATAGACACGCGTTTCACGGTTGACGTCGTAGACGATCTCAAACCGAAATCATATTCATATATTTTCGTTCGCGACGATATGATGAATATCGACAAGCGTGGAACATTTCCAAAACTTTGGATAAAAGCGGTTGATCACGTAGAACCGATTGAAAGACCGTTAGAAGACCTTGACCAGTATTTTGAATAAATGGTACAGCAAGCAAACGGAACACTATATATCATGCGTTACAGAGCGTTAAATGGTACGTGGTACCGTGTAGCGTTCTGGAACGATGAATTCAAGTTTGTGTTTATTTCGAAATCAAGGATGATGACGTGTTCAGTCGGTAAAAATCGCAACGGCAAGAAGTATCTAAAATATACAGGATCGTTCGAAATCGACGAAACAAACACGATTATCATAAATTGATGTGTTGATATGGTTTGATGTAAAATGCGCAGGGCTGGTCACCACTTGGAATATAGTTCACGCGAGTGACTGCGCAGACCATAGTTTTATATCAAGGAATACAACGGGTGGTTGGTGGGGAAAACATTTTATATGCGTAAAAACTGGAAAAAACTTGGTATCGAAGAATTACATTACCGATACGGAATGGAACAAAACGTCGCAGAACATATGTGGGAAAACGCATATAGAAAAGCACTGCGACAAGCAAGAAAAGAAGGTGTGACGAAAGACTTGAACCTTTCACGTGAAGTATACGCAAGCACGTTCTATCGCGGGCAACAGATGTTCAATATCAAATTTGATGATATATCACCTGATGTGAAGATTGCAAGCGAATTTGCAAACGTAGACGATCTACAAAAAGCATTTACAGAACGCAGGTTTGAGCACATGGCACAGAAATATAAAGACGTGAACAAATGGCTTAATCAATACAAACGCGGTCGTATATCGTATCAAACGTTCCGTGACAAGATAAAAAAATTTCGTGACACAAATCAAGAGTATCAAAAAGCAGGTTCATAAAATCAAGCAGACGAAGGTCTATAAATCGCGGATAAAATGTGGCAGAATTCAAAATTCTTTACAGATGAATATGTAGTCGTAGGTGACTGGAAGTTCGACAGTGCATTGTCGTTTCCACACTGCAAGCAACTTGCAGCGGACACAGAAACGAAAATGTACTATCGTAACAAACTATTGACCGAAGACAAGGCATATCATTTGTATAACGACGTAGACAGCAAAGGCAAGCGCAAGCACGCGCAAAACTGGATAAAATCAAATTTCGAAGTACGTGCATATGCGTTTATGTTGTCGGATGGTGAAAACTTTGCACTGTTCCAAAACGCTGGTGACTTTCTCACGTGTTGCGCGATGATGAACGTTGAAACGGTGTTCTGGTACAATGCACGTTTTGACTTTGCTGTATTTGACTACTATTTCCTGGCACACGGTTGGGAAGACGCAACGGTGCGCCTGGCAGGTCAAACGCGATATGGCAAGTTGCCGCACGGAACGTTTGCAAGTTTGAACGGAGAGTTCGGACAAAGGTATCAAATGCAAATCTGGCAGGAATACACAAACCGACGTTCGCAACGTAAGGTTCACAAATTCAAAATGGTTGACGTATGCAACATTTTCGGTGGTGGACTTGCGAAAAATCTTGAAGACTGGAAGATTAAAGACAGGCACGGTGCAGACGTCCGCAAACTTGAAATGGACTATGTGCAGGCAGATGTTGAAGACGATCTACAATACATGATAAACGACACGAAAGGTCTTTATCTGCTTGCCGAGCGTATCGATGAAACAATGTTTGCAATCACTGGATATTCACTGTTTAAGGGTGATTACATGACCGCAGGCGGGCTTGCAAAGAAAACGTTGTTGAAGTTTATGTTCAAACGGTCGCAAGAAAAGGAAAATAAACAAGCGTTCAAACTATGTTTTCCTGTTACCTGCGACGAAGACGCAGATTTTCGCAAGTATCATTTGTATTTAGGGGGCAAGTGTTTTGTGAACCCTTACAAAGTCGGAGTTGTGCAGAAGAACATATTCAAGTATGATGTCAATTCAATGTATCCTGACAAAATGCGAAATATGCTTTATCCGTTCGGAGAACCGAAGAAGATAAAACAAATTCCAAAAGACAAGAACGGTAAATGTTATATCTTATGTATACGTAACCTGTTCGGTACATTGAAACGTGATAAAATCCCCATATGGCAGGACGCATTGACAGGTGACTACGTTGATGTGATACGTGAATCTGAAAAGCGTTATATATGGCTTGAAGAACTCGAAGAGATTGAACAGTGGTATGACATAGAATATGACGTTGACTATGTTCTTGAATACCTTGCACGCGTTCCCCGCGGTGTCAAGAAATATGTTGATACGTTTTACGAAATCAAGTGCACAGAAAAGGGTGCAGTCAAGCAGGGGGCGAAACTGTTACTTAATAGTGCGTACGGCAAGATTGCACAGAAGATAGAACGCGAACTCTGTGCATATGAAATTGACGAAAAGACAGGTGCTGTGCACCTTGTGAAAAAAGGCACAGAGATTGACGAAAACGCGATGTTATCCGTCGTAGTCGGTTCAAGAATAACCGCGCTGGCACGATGTCACCTAATGTATTATATCCGTACTATCTCACGTGGAGACGTGAAGAACAATTTCATATATTGCGACACGGACAGTGTACATGCATTATGTGAATACGATAACTGCGATGATAAAGCATTAGGTATGATGAAGTGTGAAGGTGTTTACAAATACGGACTATATCTCGCACCGAAAACATATCTTATGTATGACGGTGAACATTACGAAGTACATTGTAAAGGGGTAAACACAAAAGTTGTAGCAAAGGAAATAGAACACTGCAAAGACTTTAGTCAAGCGTGCGATATTTTTAGACCGAACCGAACGTTCAAATGCTTATCCGGCTTAAACGTCAAGGGTGGTAAAGCCTTGATATACGTTGATAAAGTGATTTTGAACGACGAAAACATGGAAATAAACAAAAAAATATTAGGAGATCTCGAAGATGTCGAATGGTAAAATGAGAAAAACTAAAGGAGAAATTTTACAAGCGATCAATCAATGTTCGAAGATGAACAAAGCTGGCGAACAGAGTTGCTGTTCGAAGTGTCCGTATCGTAACAAATCGTTTTGTTACACGGCACTACTTAAAGACGTTAAGGAATACGTCATGAACGACGTAGGCGCATTTATATCGTACCTGCGACAGAACATTGACTTTACCCTTAAAGACGCAGAAGATAACGTTATATGCGGTTGTATCGACGTTGACAAACTCGACGAACATTTTGAAAATATGAAGGAGTTAGACGAAATATGAAACTTGACGGAAAAGAAACAAAAAGTTTACCGAAATTGATACATTTTTTAAGAAACATTCATGACAAAAAAGCCGTTCACGATACGATTGATGAATTGTGTTCAAAAGGTGTCGGAAACGGTTGTTATCAAGATTATGGATTGTTAATTGCTATTCTTGATTTGTTGACTGCAATAGAAGGTGATATACAATGACATTTCAAGAATTTTACAATATGATCGTACCGTACGCGGACGCGATATGGAAATGTGTTATCATGTTGCAATTATTTATAATTAGTGTTATACTAATTATAGGAAATAAAAAACACTAAAAGGTGGTGAAGAATGTCGGCACAAACAATCGACCTAATCATCAAATGTATCACTGGTGCACTGTCGGTGATACTCGCAATTCTCACAGTCGTAACTGGCATTAAGTCGGGAAAGTGGAAAAAACTTTTTTCGAAAGAGCAGGTGCGCCGTGGGTGCATTTACGTATTGATTTCAATCATGCAGGACGCAGAACAGTTTAATAATTTTTCGTCCGAAGAAAAGAAAGAATACGTAAAGACGAAATTCAATCAATACTGTATTGAAAACGGTTATGAATACGACGATGAAATGACCGATGACAATATCGAAGAATTGATTGAGTTTTCGAAGAAGGTGAACGGCAAGGTACAGAATGGAGAACAAGAACACAAACTCTGATGAAGAACAAAAGCAGGAAGACGCGGTGATTGTTGCTATCCGTGAAGAGTATGAAAAGAAATTCGCGGAACAAGAAGAACGTCACAAGCAAGAACTTACAGAAGTCGAACAGAAACACGTGTCACAGATCCGTGCGCTGATGTCTGGGAAAAGGTTCACCGACGAAGAGCAAAAGAAGGTTGAAGAAACCGTGCAAAAAACATATGAACAATCCGTGCTTGAACAGGCACAAAAAATTCTAAAAATATAGGAGATGTAAAAAGACATGGCAGTAGCAAACAATTTTGCACCTGGTAAGACTGGTGTGGAATACACACCGAATACCTATGCAGAACTCGGTGAAATGATAGGCAAAATTGCGTATCAACTCATTCGACAAATCGAAACAAAAAACCCGCTTGCAGTTTTCGACAAAATGCCCGTTGACAACGGTGATACAATCGAACAAGCGGTTATCAAACTTGTAGAAGCAAGCGCATATGACAGAACAGGTGCAAACGCTTTGAAACGTGCAACGAATCCGAAACTTGCAGTGCGCTATTTTAATAACTGGGAACGCAGAAAGTACAAACAAACCGTTGATATCAACGAATTGAGAAAAGCGCTCATTCCTGGCACGGACACCGCGACTGTTGCGTCAAATCTCGTTTCGGTACTCGCACAATCTCGTATTGACGACAAATTCCAAAACTTGAAAGCGTTGCTTAAATGGGGTACTACGAACGGTTCGCTTGACAGCACGCACACGGTTTTGAAAAATGTCGGAGATATCAATGCAGGCGCAGACGGTGCACTTGATTACAAGGCGATCTTGAAGAAAATCAAGGACACCGTAAAGGGTATGCAATTCACGAACGACACGTTCAACACGGGTGGTTTGCGTAGACGTACGAAAGCCGAAGATATTTATATCGTCGCACCGTACAATCTCATAACCGCAATCGACGTTGACGAACTCGCAGGTGTATTCAATCTTTCGAAAGCGGAAATCGCTGGTAGAATAATCGAAATCGATAGCACCGACACGTACGTGTACGTGGTAGACCAAAACGCAATTCTCGACTTTACACGTCTGTATGAAATGATGGACGAAAAGAACGCGGACGGCGCATTCTGGAACTACTACTTGCACGTAGAAGACTTGTTCGCAATCTCGCCGTTGTTCGACGCGTGCTATTTCAACTACGCGAAGACTGCAGCGTAAGGCGGTGACGTATGGCAACGAATACAAAACAAGCAAGGAGACAAGCGGAGCGACGCAGACAGGACATAGCGGAAGTTTACGAAAACGAATTCCGAAGTTTATTTCACAATTCCGTAACGGTCGAAAACTTGCCTGAAGACTTGCCGAAAAGATATTTGTTGCGTACACTATTAAACAAGGGCGGTATTGCTTACGACAAAGAAACGGGGCTTTACTTGCCCTTTGTTTATAGTGGTATAGACGCATACGGAGAACCTACAGCATATAACCTGATAGGTGCAAACGGTCTCACGCTTTGGAGAGCGACTGACGAAGTCGTGATACTGCGTGCAAATGACCTTGCATATCCACCGATAAAGTACATTGAACAAATCGTTGACAAACTCGTTGAATTTGATATGACGATTTTCCAAAACCTTGACGCAGTAAAGACAATGACGATTATGGAAGTAAAAGACCGTGATACGTTGTTAACACTCGGAAACGTTGCGGAAACGCGGCAAATCGGTGCTACGCTGGCTGTAGTAAACAGTTCGGCAAATCTCGGTGAAACTCTCAACGCGTCGTCCACTGGTGCACAATATCTTGTAGACAAACTCATGCAGGGGAGATTGGAAGTGTTCAACGAAGGATATGCACACGTAGGAACGGCAACAAGCAACACTGACAAGGCGGAACGTGTACAGTCTATCGAAGTAACAGCAAGTCAAGGAAGAGCACTTGACATGATAAATACCTTGATAGACACATTCAATCACGACGCAGAAGTCGGTGGAATTTCAATAAGACTTAAGGGTAACACGTCGCTTGTCGAAGATAGAGACCTTGAAGTCGAAGAACAAGAAAATCAAGATAAAGGAGTAGAAAACAATGTTGAATTATAACCCGTCGCAACTGACGGATAATGTGACACTCTTGGAAGAGTTTCACAAGATACAAACCTACTTGACGGAACACCCGTTATACCAACAATACGGTTCGCAAGCAATCTATCAAGCAGGCAAAACGGACTATTCACTTGATACCGTCGTTAAACCTGAAGGTGCAAAACTTGGTGTCGGTGACGTTGTCATTTTCTCAAACGTTTACTACGGCATCGTGACGGCAGTTTCGGAAACAACGTTCACGGTTGAAACAGCGGTCAATTTTCGTGGCTTGCAAGGTGAACAAGGCAAACAGGGTGAACCTGGACCGCAAGGTACGACAGGCGCAACAGGTGCGACAGGTGCAGCAGGCAAAGACGGAACAAACGGGACAGACGGTGCGGACGGTGTTTCCACGTTCGTTGCGTTCGTTGAAGAAATACTTTCCGCAGGCACCATTGACTTATCTGTCGCAGCATACGCAGGGATAAAAGTCGGTGACCGTTTTGTTTTGTTGTCACGTTATATCTCTCAAGGACAATTGCATACACAAATGGCAAACGGCACGGTGATAGCATTTGTAAACGACACAAAAGCGCGTGTTGCATATGCAAACGTAGTTGAAACTACAGGTGCGACAGGTCCACAAGGTGAACAAGGAGCACAAGGTGCAACAGGTGCAACGGGTGCGACTGGATCGCAAGGTCCACAAGGCGCAGACGGATTACCCGCGCTTGTTAGTGTGATATTGTGGAGTTCAATCCCCACTAACTCAACAATTACCACATCATTCAGTAATTTCAATCGTGCTGGGGTCGTTGGTGATAATGTTACGTTATTTTCAAAAGACGGACATTATGCAAACTATACAGTTTCATTTGTTTCGTCATCGTCAATGAACTTGACACGAAACGGTGACATACTTAACATCAACGGTCCAACAGGTGCAACAGGTGCAACAGGCGCAGCAGGTAAAGACGGTAACGCAACGTTCTTGTATGACGGTGCATTGTCTGCAAGCGTTACAAGCGTTGCGAAAGCGCAGGTAACTGTTCCGTCTGGACGTTCAATTCAAGTTGACGACATCATCATTTCATCGCTTGAAAGCACATTCGGAGCAATGGCACAAGTCACTGCAATAGGCGACACAATCGTGAACGTCGATTTCATCGGCACTTTGCAAAGCGGTGGTGGAAGTGGTAGCGGGGGTGTCGGACAGTATACCGTCGAAATCACGAAAGACAATTTTCATACAATCGACGCGTTATTCGGTGATAACTTGATTGCCGCGTGGCTTGAGTTTCAAGGAACTGTATTTGCTGTTACAGGACATTTTAGGGATAACAGTGAAACGCAGTTGTTTGGTAGTGTGTTTGATTGTACAGGAGATGGCTTTGGGACGACCGTTTCTTTCAAAAAAACCACAGTTTCATCATACTGGGAAATTCACGCAATGACTAAATCAAGAGATAGTTCAACAGGTGTGATTAGCATCACTGATAACATTATCAAATCGACAGACGAAGGTGCAAGCGAATTATCGTTTAATTGTACTTATTATGTCAAGGAGTAAAGCACATGATCGCACTTTATACTGAAACGTTCGAAGAGTTTTTGAAACGTCAAGGACAAAGTGAAGAGTGGAAAGCGTTGGAAACGAAGTTTGCAAAGTTTCCAACGTTCACACTCGGTGACTTGTCTTTTGATATGTATCAATTGTTCGTTGAAAAGTATGAGATATACGAAATCGGTGCAGAAGACGAAAATCTGTTCTATCATATCATGAACGATAAGGTGAACGAACTTTCGATTAAGTATATACCGAAAATTCAACTGTATATCCAAAACTTTGGACAAGCACTTGAACGAAAACTCAATCTTGGTAGCAACGGTGATACAATGAATTATTTGTATCCTATCTCAACCGAAAGCGGACAAGTGGCAACACGTGTTCACTATGACGGTAACAAGGACAGCGCACTGCTGATTTTCAAATCAAACGCTGAACTACTCGAACAAGCAATGAACCTGAAAGATATATATCTTGATTGTCTCAAAGAGTTCGAAAACTGCTTTATGCTAATGTACTGATTATGCTTATAACATTGTATAAAAACTGCATATTAACAGATAGTTATTCCGAAGTGTTCGACGTGTTCCACAAGGACAGTAACGATAAAACAGCGTTAGAACGTTACCTTGCAACACTCGAACACAAGGATATAACCGCAGGTGACGTATACGTAACAGGTAGCGGTAAAATTCCGTTCACACTTAATAGTGAAGACGGTGTTTTTTATCAATATAATTACATGCGTATTCTAAACGAAGTAACAGGTTTTGCACGTTATTGTTTCATCGACGCGATCGCGGTCGTTTCAAATACGGCTGTTGTTTCGTACATCGAAGATATATGGAGCAACTACGCAGAGACAATGCACATGCGTAAATCGTTGCTTACACGTTCGCGTATACTGAACTACGGGACGTGGCAAGTTCCGTTCTATTCTCAAGGTATGGAATATCAAGGAAACAACCAAATTTCGTTTGTTGACTTGTTAGACCGTGTCGAAGATTATCAACAAGTCGCAATTGTCTTGCAGATTCAATTGTATAAACTATCGCAAGCAGGCACAGTGTCCGAACGTGAGATATTTGAGTTTTTTGTTACATCAAAAATTCAACATCAAGATAATTTTATAACGTATAGACCTGTACAGAGCGCAATGGAAATTTTGTTTGACATCATCGCGAAAAGCAGCGATACAAAAGTTACGTGGAACGGTGAAGAATGGAACTATGAAGTATATAACGCAACGTTTGTACCTGATACTTTCAATATATCATTTGTAGCAGGAAGTACGGCAACTGAAATATTTACTGTCACTGGAACAAATGTAACATTCTATTTTGCACCATTTGCTGATAGTGTCTTAGGAAATACCGAAATACAATATACTGTATCAAGACAACTTGCGCCTAATTTCAAACATTTCAAAATCGGCACAATTGTAAATGCGTTTGATATAACACAGAACGGTACTGCAGTTGAAGTGAAAGTCGGATATTTTGCAAGTAAAACAGATTTTGCGATGTATCTGTCATTTCAAAATCAATTGATTGACATAACACGTGACTTTATGGTTGAATTTCCTATCACGGTACAGTCGGCAGACGTGACGCAACAGCAAGCAACCGCGCGCGAAGTTGCCAATCTGAACGCAAAATTAGGTATCGCTGCAGGCGGTATGAAAGTTGCCGAAGGTATAATGCACGTCGGAACAGGTGTAGGTCAAATCGGTTTAGGTGTTGCGACTGGTTCACCGTCGCTTGCAATGAAAGGTTTGAACAGTACAGTAGGCGCGATATCCGAAATCGGGACAGGTGCAATGAACATCGTTTCACAAAAGAAACAACTTGAAGTCGCAAACCGTGCATTGTACACTACTAACAAAGGAACAAAGTTAGTTTCAAACGCTGCGCTTGTTGCAAACTACGGAATTGTTGTATACGAAATCGTACCTGACAACGAAACCGAAGTTCAAGCAAATATCAACAACACAGGTTATGTCTGCAACGAAATCGTGGACGATATTCTGCGTGACATTACGACAGGGACAGCAAACAAATACAATGTCATGTCATTTGACTACGTAAACATCTACGGAAAGTTCACACAGCGCATTGCAAGCGTTCTGCGCGATATTCTCTACGGTGGTTTCAAAATCTGGTATGACGAAACAGCGATAAACGAATGAGTTATAAAAGTTATTTCACAGCAAAACATGTACTTTCAAAAGGCGCATTATATAACTACGTTTTGAGTGACCGTTCGGACGGCAAAACGTTCGATTGTAAGGTGCGTGCGTTATACGATTATCGCGATAAAAAATGTATAACCGTATACGTACGTAGATTTACAAAGGAAATCACATCAACGTTGTATGAAAGTTTTTTCAATGACGTTTTAGGTGATAGCAAGGCGAACAAGGAAAAATACCGTAAAGATTTTGCAGGGTGGCAATTCAAAGGTTCAAAACGCGGTGTGCAAGTCAAGGTTCCTGGCAGTGAAACATGGGACTGGATAGTGTTCTTTATTCCGCTTACAATGAGCGGTAAATTGAAATCACAACTTGACGGTTACGTTGAACGTATCGAAACAATTGACTTTGACGAATACGTACCGCTTGACGATAGATACGCGACAAACGAAATGACGTTGCTAAACGAATTGTGGAAGTCGGTAGACCGTGATAGAGATAAACTACAACTTATTATCTTAGGTAACCGTATTTCACCGTTCACACCGTTTTTTGACTATTTCAAATTGTCAATGCAAATAACGCAAGATAAAATACGGTTATATCGTGACGGAACACTTGCGGTGCAGATATATTCATCGAAAGAACATCGTGAAGACCGTAAAAAATCAAGGTTTGCAACACTCGTTGAAAACACACAATACGAAGACTACAACGCAGGCGGTGTACTGAACGTCTTGAACATCAAGGTTGCGTCACACGTCGGTTCAACGTATTTTTCATCGTTTAAGACAAGTGTTGGCGAAGGTAGTATATGGTCAAACGGAAGACAGTTTATTATCTCATCAACGAAACGTAAAGACGGGTTTCTGTTGGTAGACCAAATGTACAACACAGGTCGTGAAGAGTACATGATTAATTTCGGCAGGTTCGCACAACTATTCAAGAGATTGTACAAAACAGGCCAATTGTATTTCGAAGACGAAAGCACGTATCATCTATTTGAAGATATACTGCGTAAGGTTTGGAATTAATACAGAACATAACCGAACATAGCAAATAGTTGTATGTGAAGTGAAAGTGCTGCACCGTTAAGGTGTCAAGCACTTTTGCTTTACGTACAACTATTATAATACA